>JGI26083J51738_10001045_pt1 | contig 14846 bp, 16 predicted proteins | sample SaaInl85LU_5_DNA_FD_51738 | JGI IMG/M metagenome (IMG submission 51738)
AGGCGTGTTTTTATAATAAGACGCGAAGTTCTAAATAAGCCAAAGGGTTTTCTTAAATTTGTCGGAGTCTTTATTTGGTAAGACCTCTATAATTAAGGAATGAAACCTATGGATAAGTTTGCTGTAATAGGTGGTGGGAGCTGGGCTACCGCCATAGTGAAAATGCTCACCGAAAATAACAATACAGTCATCTGGTACATGAGAAACTCAGAGGCTATAGCGCACATAAAAGAAGAATTTCACAACCCAAACTATTTATCTGCGGTTAGTTTTGACCTTCAATACCTCAAGCTCACAGACCAAATTGACGAAGCATTAAATGGGGCTCAATGTATTGTTTTTGCCATTCCTTCTGCCTTTTTAGTCACTGAAATGGCTAAATCTACTATAGATTTAAAGGGCAAGATTATTTTTTCTGCTATTAAAGGGATTGTGCCTGAAACAGGTAAAATAGTAGGGGAGCATTTCAATGAAACTTATGGGGTCCCTTTAGAACAAATAGGTGTCATTACAGGGCCATGCCATGCAGAGGAGGTGGCGCTTGAAAGGCTTTCTTTTCTAACCATTGCCTGTGCAGATTTAGCTACTGCTTCTCAAATGGCAAAAGCCCTACAAAGCAGTTATATTAAAACAAAAATTTCAGATGACATTATTGGCGCAGAATACGCAGCTGTACTTAAAAACATCTATGCTATTGCTGCGGGTATAGCTCATGGTCTTGGGTATGGGGATAATTTTCAAGCAGTGCTCATGAGTAATGCCATAAGGGAGATGAAGCGATTTATTAAACAAGTCCATAAAATGAAACGCAACATTAACGACACCGCTTATCTTGGAGATTTGTTGGTTACGGGCTATTCCGTTTTTAGTAGGAATAGAATGTTTGGGAACATGATTGGAAAAGGGTACACCGTAAAGAGTGCTACCATGGAAATGAATATGGTCGCTGAAGGGTATTACGCTTCAAAGAGCGCTTTTAAAATCATGGAAAAAAAGGAAAAAAACGTAAAAACCCCCATTGTTAATGCAGTCTACGGGATTTTGTACGAAAACAAAAATCCAAAAAATACTTTTAAAAAACTCATTGAAGAATTGGATTAACTCATAGAGAGGCTATTAAAAGGCCCTTGAAATAATGTCTATTTACCTTCCTTTAATTCTTTATCAAAACCATAAGACCGTTCTACCTTGCATATTTGAACGGAATATTTTTCATACCAATCAGATTTTCCTTTTTGCTGTGCCAAAGAATGGTCTGCCTGTAACTTCCACTGGGCGATATCTTTTAAGGTAGCCCAATAGCTCACGGTTATTCCCACTTGGCTTCTAGCCGACACCATTCCGAGATAACCTGGCTGAATTTTAGCCAATGCCTCCATTTCTTGGGCCATTAACTCATATCCAGCTATGGAATCTGTTTGTGTGGAAGTAAAAATAACGGCATAATAAGGAAGTTCTTGATTTATAGTCATTTTAACCGTTTACAAATTAGACTTAAACAATGTATTCTTTTTCTACAAAGTACTGTACAATAGCCTCTTTCATCAATACAGACTGCTCTCCAGCTTTTAATGGCGGCAAGTTTTCCACTATCTGATAATGCGGCCATCCGTCTGTATCTACAAAATCAAAAGCGTAATAACCATAGGGTTCCAACAACTTGCAAATAGCAATATGCATGAGATCTACTTTGTCTTCTTTTTTAAACTTTTGGTGGTATTTTCCCAACTCTTGAACCCCAACCAAACAAATAATAGCATCTAAATCTAGTGGATCATGGTCTGAAAATTGTGCAGAAAGCTTTTCGACAAGTACTTCCCAGCGCTGTTTTAATTCGGCGTCTCTAGACATGTTTTTATGTTGTAGTGTTATTTTTTATAAAGGTACAAATCTAAGCAGCTCAAAGACTTTAATGCCCTAAAATTAATCTAATTCACCGCTAAAAGGGAGCTCATTTTAATCAAATGAGGTACCTTAGAACATAAATATTAATTGATTGACAGAAAATGAGTTCATTTGACATTGGTTTGCTGGTTATAGGTGCTTTTGGTTTTTATAAAGGTTTTAAAAATGGCATTCTTATAGAACTCACTACTTTACTAGCGCTTATTCTTGGGTTTTATGGGGCACAACACCTGTCCTCTTATACGGCTAGAATACTTAATGAACAGTTCCATTGGAATCCAGAAAATTTATACCTCGTGGCTATGGGGCTCACTTTTGTGTGTATTGTGGTGGGGGTCTATTTACTCGGGAAAGCACTTACAAAAGTCGCTTCAATGATTTTATTAGGGGGTATAAACAAAATCTTAGGAGGCATTTTTGGTGTGATTAAAATGGGGGTTATCATGGGTGTTCTTATCGCATATGGACAACAGTATTTTAATTTATTAGACGTCCTTCCTGAATCTATTTTTGAAAACAGTGTGGCTAAAAAGCCCCTTGAAAATTTTGGCCACTTCTTGATTCAAGAAGTTTTTGTGTCAGAAAACCTAAACGCTATTAAGAATTTATTTTCACAGGGCTAATGGGCGCAATAACAAAGCATAACCCAAAAGTGATGCTGCTTAATATTTAAACTTAGCCTATAAATTATTACCTTTAGTTTTTAAAAATAGCACATTTAATAACCAAAAAGTTACAAAAATAACATTATGTCTGTAATTAACATTCAAGCGCAATTAAACCTTTTGGGTCTATCAAAGGAAAATTCAGGAACAAAAATTGGAAATTCCACCATAAAAGGAGGCAGTATAATACCCTCACATTCTCCTGTAGATGGATCACTTATTGGCTCTGTAGACACCACTACTAAAGAAGGTTACCAAGCCGTCATGAAAAGTGCTGAAGAAGCATTTCAAAGCTGGCGCGTGACGCCTGCCCCCCTTAGAGGAGAAATAGTAAGACAATTCGGAGAGCGATTAAGGACGCTAAAAGCCCCTTTGGGTGCGTTGGTGTCCTATGAAATGGGAAAATCCCTCCAAGAAGGATTGGGAGAGGTGCAAGAAATGATTGATATCTGTGATTTTGCTGTTGGATTGTCTAGACAGCTACATGGACTAACCATGCATTCTGAAAGACCTGGCCATAGAATGTATGAACAATACCACCCTTTAGGTATAGTTGGCATTATTTCTGCATTCAATTTCCCAGTAGCAGTTTGGTCCTGGAATACGGCACTGGCAATGATTTGCGGAGATGTATGTGTATGGAAACCCTCAGAAAAAACCCCGCTATGTGGGGTTGCTTGTCAAAAAATATTAGCAGATGTTTTAGAAGAAAATAATATCCATGCCGGGGTATCTAGTCTTATCAATGGAAATTATACTGTAGGAGAATGGATGACGGAAGACCCTAGAATGGCTTTGATCTCTGCTACAGGCTCCATTAGAATGGGAAAAATTGTCGCTCAAAAAGTAGCGGCTAGATTAGGGAAGTCCCTTCTAGAACTGGGCGGGAATAACGCTATTATAGTGACTCCAGATGCAGACCTCAAAATGACCCTGATGGGTGCCGTTTTTGGTGCAGTAGGAACCGCAGGACAAAGGTGTACTTCTACCAGACGTTTGATCGTTCACAGCTCTAAGTACGAGGCAGTAAAAGAAGCCTTGATAAAAGCATATGGCCAACTTAAAATAGGAAACCCATTAGATGCGACCATGCATATGGGCCCTCTAATAGATACAGACTCTGTAAACAACTACCTAAATGCCATTGAAAAAGCGAAAGCTGAGGGCGGTAAAGTCATTGTTTCTGGTGGTGTGCTGGAAGGTGGCGCTTACAGCAGCGGATGCTATGTAAAGCCTGCTATAATAGAAGCAGAAAACCATTTTGACATTGTCCAAGAAGAAACCTTTGCACCTATATTATACCTAATCAAATANGAAGGAGAATTACACAATGCCATTGGTATTCAAAATGGTGTTAAGCAAGGGCTTTCCTCTGCTATTATGACCAATAATTTAAGAGAGGCAGAAGCTTTTTTATCTGTTGCTGGATCTGACTGTGGAATTGCCAATGTAAATATTGGCACCTCTGGCGCTGAAATTGGTGGTGCATTTGGAGGAGAAAAAGAAACTGGAGGAGGGAGAGAGTCTGGATCTGANGCTTGGAAAGTATATATGAGAAGACAAACAAACACCATAAATTATACTGCTGAGCTTCCCTTAGCCCAAGGCATTACTTTTGATCTGTAGGAGATTTCGTTAAGTTTTATCAAATAAAAAAGGGCCCTACGGGCCCTTTTTTATTTGATTTTTTTCTTACAACACGCCATTTGGCGTCACCCATTTAAAGTGGTGCTGGTCTTCTGGAAATTTCATGCGCTCAGAAATTCTCGTCAGACGGGATGGTAGTTTTACCAAGTAATCACGGGCTTTTTCTGCCTCATCTGAGATGGCTCTAACATTTTCAATATCCCAATAACTATTTAATTTTTCTAAAATATCTATATAATCTTTAGAGGTGTAAACACCCAAACGTTGGGCACAATTGGAGAATACCTCAAAAGCACTACTAGCGGCTCCCCCAGATTCTCTGAGAAAATGAGCAGGCATTACAATTTTCTTCTTCATCATATCTGCAAAAGCCAAAATCATCTGAGAAGGATCCTGATCCATAATAAGCTTCACAAATTCTCTGTATGCTAAATGATGGCGCATTTCATCTCCTGCAATAATGGCACACATTTTACCTAGTAAATGATTCCCTGTTTTCTTGGCAAACTGCCCCACGCGTTTGTGAGAAATATTAGTAGCTAATTCTTGAAAACTCGTATAAACAAAGTTTTTATATGGATCTCTGTCCGTACCAATATCAAATCCGTCTGCAATCAGGTATTGGGTGCTCTTCTCTACCTCTTTCATATTTACCCTACCAGACAGGTACAGGTACTTATTGAGTACATCTCCATGCCTATTCTCTTCACCGGTCCAATTTCTAATCCATTTGGTCCATCCATTTTTATCTGCGTGTTGGTCTATACCGTCAACATCTAAAAGCCAAGATTCATAAGTTGGTAAAGCTTCTTCTGTAATGGTATCTGCTACCAAAGTAACCCAAAGGTCATAGCCAATTTCCTTAGCTCCCTCCCTAATTTGAGCCGTCTGTTCAAAAAAATCTTCAGACTGTGAGTCTGGAAGAAAATCAGATGGCTGCCATATCTCTTCAATGGGAATTAAGAATTGTTCAATAAAGCCGTCTATTTTAGGCTCTAAAGACCGCATTACTTCTAATCTAATATTGTGTTGTGACATGAAAAAAGTGTATTTTAAAGTAAAGATAAAATTTAAGAGGAGTTAAGTAACCAATATGACCAAAGGATTTCATTAAAATAGAATCCTGTCACAAAATTAATTAAGAATCGTTTCTTCCTAACTCATCGGGGTAATACAAATAAACTGCATGGGACTGCAAAATATCTTTGGTATTTATTTCCATGGCAGACAAAGGGCCTTTAAATGCTGCTCCGGTGTCTATATTCCATACATTAGCACGTTTTGTAGGAACAGTTTCTCCTATCTTGTCTAAAGAACTGTGGCCAATAAATATTTCGCTATAACACAAAAATCGTTTGGGATATAATGGGCTATTTATAGGAATTCTAGGGTCAAGAGAAACTGCTGTTTCCCAAAGAGACCTGTCCCAATAAAACATTTTTTCAAAATATTCTTTGACAACCCCTTTTTGATTGGTGAAACCGGCATGAATAAATAGCCTATTTTTTGAATCTAAATAATAGGGGCTTAACGCTTTGTAAAATAATATATGTGCTGCTTTCTTGTCCTCAGAAACTTTCTGATAAGCAGCCACTGTAGCAGCGCCCCCATGAGTAAGCCACAAATCATTTGCCTGGCCGTTCAACAGCCATTCTAAAGCCAATGAATCGTGATTTCCCATAAGTAAAATGATGTTGTAACGGGCTTTTAATTCTATGAGGTAGTCTACCGTTTCAACAGGCTGCGACCAACCGTCTACATAATCTCCTAAAAAAATTAATCGATCCTCAGGACTTAAAGAGAGTTTTTCCACCAGAGCTTTTAAGGCCAAATAACCTCCATGAATATCCCCTATTACATATTCTCTCATCTCATTTTTTTAACAAATATACATTGGTTAAAAACGTCAAAACATATATTAGTTTGTGTTTTTTATGTCTTTATTTTTGAAGGATAAGCTTTTCATTGTAATTTGCCCCATTATTACGCGTGTTACACCCTCTTATTTTTAAGTCATTATGCCCATTAAAAAAGTATTCTGTATTGGTGAATTACTCATAGATTTTGTTGCTGAAAACCAAGGAAGTGATCTAAAAAAAGCCCAGACCTTTACAAAGAAGGCGGGTGGAGCCCCAGCAAATGTAGCCTGTGCAATAAATAAGCTTGGGGGCTATGTCCGCATTTATTGGTTGCTTGGGCAACGATGCTTTTGGAGACTTTTTATGGAAAACCTTAGAGGAACACGAAATTGACTTGAGTCTCACCCAACGGACAGATACTTTTACCACTCTGGCTTTTGTTTCTATTGACACTAATGGAGAGAGAGACTTCGTTTTTAGCAGGGGTGCAGATAAAGAATTACAATACCAAAGCAATGTAAAACACCTTTTTAACCAGCAAATGGTGCACTTTGGTGCCGCCACATCTTTTTTAGGGGGTGCCTTAGAAGAATCTTATGGCCACTATTTATTTGACGCCCTTACACAAGATGCCTTTATTAGTTTTGATCCTAATTTTAGGGCAGATTTGTGGAAAAATAATGCAGACAACTTTATCAAAAAATGCCTTCCATTTATAGAAAAGTCGCACCTCTGTAAATTTAGTGAAGAGGAGGCAAAATTACTCTCCGGGAAGGAAAACTTAGAGAACGCTTGTGACGCGCTTCACGAATTGGGAACCCCTATTATTTGCGTAACAATGGGCGCCAAAGGAACTTTAGTAAGTGCTGCTAAATCTAAAAAGCAAATTGCAAGTACTGAAGTAACTCCTGTAGACACTACAGGGGCTGGAGACGCTTTTATTGGAAGTTTATTGGCCCAAATTTCTAAGCTAGACTTTCCGCTCATTGAATTATCTACTCAATTAGACCTACTTTACAATATGGTGGCAAAATCCAATAAAGTTGGTGCGCTTACCACTACAAAATACGGTGCAATAGCTGCTATACCAGAGCTAAACGAGCTTTAATTATATTTCACTTTTCTTATGATCCTCTGGGCTTCTTTAAGATTGGTGTAGGAAGTTGCATAAGTTCCTTTTAAAAAGGGTTTTATCTTTTCTAAAAGTACCTTAGCGTCCAAGAAACCGTTTAAATAACACAATAAAAGGGTTTGGGGTAATGCGTCTATTTCTAAGCGTTCTTCTTGAGTAAACAGCCCGTAATTTTGAATCTTTTTCACCAGAAATTTGCTGTTGTTAAACACATGATGCAAGAGTTTTAAATCAAAAAGAGGTGGGGCAAACATCAAGCTAGTGTCTATGCGATAGGTACCATTTTCCTTAAAAAGAATTTGGGTTTTTTCTAGCGGATAATGCTTGATCTCTGTTCCCAATCCCAAACTGACGTATTCTACAATGGTAAATGAATCGTTGTCAAAATCAATCATCACCTCGTCTAAATCTGAATAGAAAAGTTTGACTTGTTCTGTAATTAATTCAATATCTACCCTAGAAAAATAGGTGTTGTTGTGCTGTTTTTTTGGTATTCCCGCCCAGCATACCACAAACTGATCTTTAAAAACCCTGTAATGACACTCGAGGTCTTTGTGCCTATTGTTAATGAAGTCTATAACCCCATCTAAGGTTAATTTAATATTGTTTTGAGCACTTAGCTCTATAGCAGCTACAGCAGCAGTATTGAGATCCTGCAAAATCAAGCCAGTGTCTTTTGGTAAGCTAATACTACCTTCTCTTATAAAGACAGTCCCCGAGTAATATTTCCAAATATTTTTTTTCAGACTACAAATATTCCCAGAAGAACTAATCGTAACCAAACCAATAACCTTTGCGGCTTCTAGATCTGGAAAATGGATATTTTCATAAGAAATAATAGGGGCATTATTAAGGTAAGCATTGACCAGGTTTTGAATTTTAGAATCGTCAAAAAAATCCACCCCCACTATAAGGTTATCTGTATCTGAAACGCCTACGACTATAAACGATCTGTTTTTGGGATTGCTATTGGCTAAAGCACAAACATGCTTTAAAAACTTAGCCTTACCTTCTTTTGTGCCAATATTGATCATGCTTTTTTTGTCATAAAAGCTGTTCTCCCCATTATGGGAAAGTAGGCTTTTAACCAAAAGGCGCTTATTGATCATTGTTGGATTATTGCTTCATTAACTCCCCTTAAAGAGCGTGGTGCTATTTGCTTGAGCAGTAGGCATAACGATTAGATCNGCTATATTAACATGATAAGGTCTTGAAATAACAAATCCTATCACATCTGCAATATCGCTGGCCTGTAAGGGCNNAAAACCTTTATACACTTGAGCGGCCCTGTCTTGATCTCCTTTAAAACGAACTTCACTAAAAGAAGTTTCTACCAGTCCCGGATGTATGGCACCCACTTTTATACCTGTACCATTTAAATCTATTCTCATGGCACTATTAATAGCATCTACAGCGTGTTTAGACGCACAATAAACATTTCCTTTGGGGTATACTTCCTTTCCTGCAGTAGATCCAATATGAATAATATGTCCTTTGTTTCTGCTGAGCATACCGGGCAAAACTGCTTTTGTAACATAGAGCAATCCTTTTACATTAATATCTATCATAGCGTCCCAATCTTCTAAAGAGGCGTCTTGAAACAAATCTAAACCATGGGCATTTCCCGCATTATTAACCAACACATCTATCTGATGAAAAGGGGCCTTTAAGGAGGCAATAGCATCCGAAACAGCTACTTTATTTACCACATCAAATAAGAGGGTATGAACCTTCGTTTTTTTAGACAGAGATAATGCTACTTCATTTAATTTTAAGGTATTTCTCCCACATAAAACAAGTTGGTAACCCATTTCTGCTAAATGTACTGCAGTCGCTTTTCCAATCCCACTACTGGCCCCTGTAATTAGGGCTGTTTTATTTTCTGTGCTCATATATTGTTTTTCTATACTCATCTGTTATTTTTTATGGAATGTCATGCCCTCTAAAGGCGGCTAAAAGGTAAAACCAATCTTCTGTATCAAAATCTATAGCTATGGCACTAATGGCGTTTTTATATCGTGCAACCTGGGTAGTTCCAATCACCGGATGAATTCCTGCAGGGTGTTTCAAGAGCCAAGCCAAAAGAAGCGCGTCTCTGCCAAGGGAGTATTTTTTTTCCAATTGAACAAAAGCCTTTTCTAAAATTAATGGATGGGACTGATTTCCTAAAATCCCACCTAAAGGCGCCCAGGCCATAGGTGTAATCTGGTGTAAAAGGCAAAAATCTAAATCTCCATTAAAAAAAGGGTCGTTTGCCTTGAGTGAAATTTCCAATTGGTTCGCGCTAACCGTAAGTTTTTGTTGAATAATGCTGGTTGAGAAGGAGTGAAATTAGACAGCCCAAAAGACTTAATATAGCCTTTATCTAAAAGTGTTTGAACCGCCTGTTGAACCTCGATGGGATCCATTAAAGGACTGGGCCTATGAAGCAACAAAAGATCTAAATAATCTGTTTGCAACTCTTCCAAAGAGCGTTGCACACTGTTTATTATATACTGGTAGGTATAGTCATAATGGTTTGTCTGAGTGCCCCTAGATTTATTTTTAAGCGCAATACCGCATTTACTGATAAACTGTACAGATTCTCTTGAAATTCCACTTGCTTTAAAGCCCCTTCCAAAATCAGCTTCTGTAGTGTAATCTCCATAAATATCTGCATGATCAAAGCTAGTCAATCCCATCTGAAAAGCAGATTCAATCCTATGGGCAACATCTTTAGTAGATAAAGCTGCTCCCCAACTTCCCCAATTCATAGTGCCCACGATAATTTTAGAATATTCTGGAGGATGGTTCTTTTCAGACATAGGTAAATATTTTAAAATCTGTTAATTCTTTGTGTTATTTCCCGCATTGGGAAAAATAATACATGAAATTAGGCATAAATTCCTTAAAAACTTCATAAAAACCTGGGGTTTAGTCATTTTTTAACGCTGTATTAACAAGGGGTCTGTGAATAAATTTTTTAATTGCAACGCTGTAAGTTAAGTACAGCTACAAACACCGTAAATTATCTAAACACTATGGAAGAAAAGAGTTCGATAGACATGGCGGCTATTAATGAAAAAATAGCCAATGAAAGTGCTTTTATAGACGCCTTACAATTTGAAATGAACAAAGTAATTGTAGGTCAGAAGCACATGGTAGAAAGGCTGCTGATTGGCTTATTGGGACAGGGTCATATTTTATTAGAAGGGGTACCTGGTTTAGCAAAAACCTTAGCTATAAACACCTTAGCCAAAGCAGTAAAGGGAAGTTTTAGTAGGATTCAATTTACTCCCGATTTACTTCCTGCAGATGTTGTGGGTACCATGATTTTTAATATGAAAGAGAACGACTTCTCTATTAAAAAGGGGCCTATTTTTGCCAATTTTGTTTTAGCAGACGAAATTAACAGAGCACCTGCTAAGGTTCAATCTGCCCTATTGGAGGCCATGCAAGAAAAACAAGTTACCATTGGAGATGAAACATTTGTATTAGATAAGCCTTTCTTAGTTTTGGCTACACAAAACCCTGTAGAACAAGAGGGCACCTACCCACTTCCAGAAGCACAAGTAGACCGATTTATGCTAAAAACAGTGATTACTTATCCCAAAATGTCTGAGGAGCAGATGGTCATGAGGCAAGCAATGAGTCAGGCCTATGAAAAAGTAAATCCAGTCGTTAGTGTAAAACAGATTTTATCTGCTCAAGCAGCTGTTCGTGAAGTGTATATGGATGAGAAAATTGAGAAATATATATTAGACCTCATTTTTGCTACCCGTTTTCCTGAAAAATACCATTTAGAAAGCCTTAAACCTCTAATTAGTTTTGGCGCATCTCCAAGAGGGAGTATTAACTTGGCTATGGCTGCAAAGTGCTATGCTTTTATTAAAAGAAGGGGCTATGTAATTCCTGAAGATGTCAGGGCTGTAGTTCACGATGTGTTAAGGCATAGAATTGGAATTACGTATGAAGCAGAAGCGGAAAATGTAACTTCAGAAGACTTGATCAATACCATCGTAAACGAAATAGAAGTGCCATAGGATATTTTAAAATATCGTTTAATGTCCCAGACACTATTTCAATTCATTTATGGAAACTAAAGATCTTTTAAAAAAAGTAAGGAAAATAGAAATAAAGACGAGAAGGCTCTCAGACCATATTTTTGGCGGAGAATACCACTCCACCTTTAAGGGCCGTGGTATGACTTTTTCAGAAGTCCGTCAATACCAGTTTGGAGACGACGTTAGGGCAATAGATTGGAATGTAACTGCCAGACAAAACGAGCCTTATATCAAAGTTTTTGAAGAAGAAAGAGAACTCACCCTGATGATGGTTGTAGATGTGAGTGGATCTGGTTTATTTGGAACAACCAATGCTTTTAAAAAAGATCTTTTAATAGAAATTACTGCAACCCTAGCTTTTTCTGCTTTACAAAACAATGACAAAGTAGGGGTGTTACTTTTTACAGATCAAATAGAACTTTTTATTCCTCCTAAAAAGGGGAAAAGTCATGTTCTTAGAATTATAAGAGAACTTTTAGAATTCAAGCCAAAAAGTCAAAAAACAGATTTGTCCATGGCATTGAATTACCTTGGAAATGTGCTTAAGAAAAAAGCCATTGTTTTTGTGCTTTCAGATTTTATTTCAGAAGAATACCTCCAAAGTTTAAGGATTGTAGGTAAAAAACATGATCTTACCGGTATTCGTGTTTACGATCCAAAGGAAGAACAAATTCCAAACCTTGGTTTGGTGCCTATTTTAGATGCAGAAACAGGAAAAATTAAAACAGTTGCTACCCAATCAAAAACGGTCAGAAACGCCTATGAAAACTATCAAAGAGAACGCAAAGAATACTTTGAAGAAAGTTTTAGAAAGTCTGGTTGTGGCCAAATTAGCTGCAGGGTAGATGAGAGTTATGTAAAAAAACTGTTGGGCTACTTTAAACAAAGGGGGAGATAATATGACACCGTCATTCAACAATAATAAACCTAGTATGAAGGCTAAAAGTGTGGTAAAAACACTTTTATTAGGACTTCTTTTTTGCTGTGGAACTGCTTTTGCGCAAGAGCAAAAGGAACTTTTTAATCCTATAGCAGTTATAGATAGTACCGAAATTAAAATTGGAGAACAAATAGAACTCAGTATTGCTATTTCTATTGGTCCAACAGACTTGGTAGATTTTCCTACAGAAGCGCAATCATTCGCGCCACTAGAACTGGTGTCTGCTTCTAAAGTAGACTCCCTTGAGTATCAAGGAAAATTACAACTGCTTAAAAAATATGCTTTAACACAGTTTGACTCTGGATCATATACGCTCCCAAAGCAGCTTGTTTTGGTCAACAATCAAGCTTATTTCACAGCCCCTTTAAACCTTAAAGTTTTAGATGTCCCTGTAGACACCTTAAAGCAAAATTTATACGATATTAAACCATTGACTTCTGTAGAAAAAATAGCTACCTACGAATGGTTGTGGCAGTGGCTATTTGTTTTGTTGAGCTTGGGTACCTTAATATTTGCTTATTTAAGAAGGCTTAAGAAAAAACGTGCCGCAGCGGAACNAGAACTCCCACCCTATGACAAGGCACTTTTGGCCCTAGACCAACTAGAAAATTCTCAGTATTTAATCAAAGAAGAATACAAAGCTTACTACAGTGAACTCACAAATATTGTGAGGGGTTACCTAGAGGAAGAGGTGCATGTTGCCGCTTTGGAAAGCACTACAGACCAGCTCATTGAGCGGTTGGAACTTCTCAGGGATTCAGGAGCGCTTACCCTTGAACCAGAAACAATTACACAGTTCAAACAGATTCTCCAAACGGCTGATCTTGTGAAATTTGCAAAATCAACTCCAGAAATATGGGCTGCAGAACAAGATAGAAGCAAACTGAAACAAATTGTAGTAAAAACAAAAGAATCTATTGCCCCACCTACCGAAGAAGAGCTGGCTGAAATTGCAGCAAGTGAATGGGCAAAAAAAGCCAGTGAAATAAACAGGTCTAGAAAAAGAAAAATTGTGCTAGCCACTGCTATTTTTCTATCACTGTGCTTTGCTACGGTTGCTTATTTAGGTCCTCAAAACATTTGGGATACGGTGCTTAGAAATCCTACAAAAATTCTACTAGAAAAAGATTGGATAAAAAGTGAATACGGAGTACCTGCTATTGTCATAGAAACCCCGGAAGCACTAGAACGCTCACTGGATGTTGAATTGAATACAGGGGAGAAATCTGTACAGCGATTTTATTATAAACATCCAAAAGGGGTGCTTTTTGTAACTATTGAAACGAAAACATTGGTTTCTGAACAAGCCCCTGATTTTAACGCATTAACAGAGCAGGGGCTTAAAAATCTTGAATCCTTAGGGGCTAAAAATATCATCACAAAACAGGAGAATTTTGAAGCCCAAGAAGGGGTCAAGGGGATTAAAACCTTTGGTACTGCAGACTTTGCTTTAAATGGAGATAGTTCACTTACTAAAGAAGACTATATTTTGCTTTACTTTGGCGGTAAAGGATTTGTACAATCAATAGGTATGAGATGGATTGACAAAGATGAATACGCCGAACAGATTTCGCAAAGAATTATGGAAAGTATTGCTTTTGAAAAAATGCCTTCGCCTCAAAACCTTAAATAATTAGCTTAAAAGAACTTTTTAATATGTTTCAAAGTCCCTTCGCAAACCCAGAATTTTTATGGCTCTTATTGGTCATTCCATTGTTGGTAGCATGGCAATTATTGAAGCAAAAAAAATCACTAGTGCCTCTTAAAATGCCTAGTACAAAAGGTTTCAATAACAGTATTTACAACCGCTTAAAACCCATACTTTTTGTATTGAGATTATTGTCAATAAGCGCTTTAATTATTGGTCTTGCAAGACCTCAAAATAGCTCAGAAAGCACTAGGACAGAAACCACAAAGGGCATAGACATTGTTATGGCCATAGATGTGTCCTCTAGTATGTTGGCTAAAGATTTAAGCCCAAATAGATTGGTTGCTTTAAAGGAAGTAGCCTCTAATTTCATAAAAGACAGACCCAATGACAGGATTGGTTTGGTCGTTTATGCGGGAGAAAGTTACACCAAGACCCCTATTACCTCAGATAAAAGATTGGTTTTACAAGCCTTAAAAGAGATTCAATACGGAGAGTTAACAGACGGAACAGCTATTGGAATGGGCTTGGCTACTTCTGTGAATAGGCTAAAAGACAGTAAAGCATTGAGCAAAGTAATTATACTATTGACAGATGGTGTAAATAATGCAGGCTTTATTGAACCTGCTACCGCTGCAGAATTGGCAGTTGAATATGATATAAAAACATATACCATTGGTCTTGGAACTAATGGCAATGCACTTTCCCCTATTGCTTACAACCCAGATGGAAGTTTCAGGTACGGAATGGCAGAGGTTCAAATAGATGAAACCTTATTAGAACAAATAGCCAACTTAACAGGAGGTAAGTATTTTAGAGCAACAGATAATCAAAAATTAGAAGCTATTTATAATGAAATAAATAGCTTAGAAAAGACAGAAGTAGCCACTTTTAAATTCTATGCTTATGAAGAGAAATTCAGGCCCTGGGCCATTGCTGCTCTTGTGTTTTTCCTAATAGAATGGTTGTTAAAGAACAGCCTGTTTAAAAGTTTTATTTAAAAGAGA
>JGI26083J51738_10001052_pt1 | contig 14785 bp, 10 predicted proteins | sample SaaInl85LU_5_DNA_FD_51738 | JGI IMG/M metagenome (IMG submission 51738)
GAGCGGGGCTGCATACCTGACTGCCAGAATAGCCGTCCGTAAAGACCATGCCGCTATCCGCCAACGCATCAAGATGAGGCGTTTCGTAATACGAACTCCCCATAAATCCGAGATCGGAATAGCCCAGATCATCGGCCAGAATAAACAGAATGTTCGGTTTATCAGCATAGGCGCTAGCCGCAAAACTAGAGGTGCAGAATAATAACAGTGTGGCTTTAACGCAGGATGATAACATTTTCATAAATACTCCTATTTGCTGTGAGGCTTGGGAAGTTTGCCGTCCAAGTAAAAGTCAAAATAGCTGGAACCCGCGCGACTCATTTTCCCGATCTTTGGGTCTGGCATGGAGCCGCTCCACGCCGCAAAAGTCTTCGCCAAACGTGCGGCGATCTCCGGGTGTTGCTTAATGATATTATTCTTTTCACCCACATCCTTAGAGAGATCAAACAGATAGACTCGATCGTTACCCTGCAGCAATTTCCAATTCCCATTGCGCACGGCACCTTGGCCACCCCAACGCCAGAATAGCAAATCGTGCGGTGCCCCTTTTTTCTTGCCCGTGAGGTAGGGAATCAAATTGACGCCATCGAGCTCGGGCGCTTCCGGCAATCCTGCCAGCTCTACCGCTGTTGCCGCGACATCGAGCGCAATCACCGGCTGCTCATAAACCTGCCCCGGCGGAATCACCCCTTTCCAATAAGTCACAAAGGGAACACGAATGCCGCCTTCGGCAAGCATCCCCTTTTCACCGTTCATCGGTTCGTTGAGCGACCCATCCCATCCCGGACCACCGCCGGGTTTATCTTGTTTTTTGATTTTTAAGGGAGCACCGTTGTCACCAATCACAAAGATCAGCGTATTTTCTTCGAGCCCATGTTTACGCAGGGTTTTCATCACATCTCCGACACCATCATCCACGGCCGAAAGCATCGCGAGCGCCTTACGGCGGCGCTCAGGCATTTTGCCGGGAAACCGATCGAGGTATTCCTGAGTCGGATCCAAGGTTACATGGGGCGCACGAAAAGCCAGATAATAGAAAAAAGGTTGATCCTTAAAACGATCGATAAAGGCACATGCCGCCTCCGCGCAGACGTCTAAATGATAGCCCTTCTCCGTCACCCGTCCCATCGGGACCTCTTTCCCGTCGAGATCATGGTTCGCGGTGCCGTTTGGACTCGCCTTCGCATAGACCCAATCAAAACCGTGGCTGGGAATTTGCATCGAAGATCCCAAATGCCACTTTCCGGACATTCCGGTCGCATACCCCGCAGTCTTCAGCCGCTCGGCAATCGTCAGCGCTTCATCAAAACCATCCAGATCGTTTCCATTGCCTTCAACCTTGAGNTTGTTCTGATACTGCCCGCTCATCAGGCCGGCGCGCGACGGCACGCATTGTGGAGCCGAACTGTAGCCATCCGTCATGCGAACGCCGCCCGTTGCCAGCAAATCAATATTCGGTGTTTTCACATCGTCATAGACCCCCTGGCAACTCAAGTCCGAATAGCCGTGATCATCCGTGTAAATCACAATGATATTCGGTTTTGCAGCATAGAGCGCTGAGACCAGGAGGGGAGCGATTAGTAGTGAAGCTTTTAGTGTATTTTTCATCTTATTTTATTCCTTTTGGTAAATAATGATCAAACCGAACGTTTTCCACCGAAGCGGGCTGATCTACTGATAGTCCTGGGCGATGCTGTTTCGCAGCCCACGTTTCAAATGCCTTGCGCATTTCGAATGCTTTTTCCGGATGTTGTTGAATCAAATTCACGCCCTCATGCTCTGGCGTTGAAAGATCAAACAGCCATTCTCGCCCATCGGACAGGTAGAGATACTTCCAGGAACCGCGCCGAAGGGCACCCTGTCGCCAAAACCGCCAGAAGAGATCTCGTTGTGGAAGTAGCTCAGCCTTGCCCGCAAGGCGGGGCATCAGATCCACTCCTTCCAAGCCTGTAGCATCGCCTCCAGAAATTGCCGATGCCGTAGCCGCCATATCGAGCGAAATAATCGGATCACTGATTTCCTGTCCCGCCGGAATCGTTCCTTTCCAGCGCGCGATAAAGGGCACCCGAATGCCGCCCTCCATTAGCGAGCCCTTTTCGCCAATCCATGGATCGTTTAACGAACCATCCCAACCGGGCGTGGTGATCGGCTTGGCGTCTTTCTTATGAATCTTCAAAGGTGCGCCATTATCACTCAGAAAAAAGATCAGCGTGTTTTCATCGATTTGATATTGATCCAGTCGATCCATAACCGCGCCGACCCCATCATCGATGGCTGACATCATTGCCAGCGCGTAGCGACGGCGTTCGGGCATCTCGCCTGGAAATCGAGCCAGATATTTTGGCGTCGCCTCCAGCGGAACGTGTGGGCCGTAATACGAAAGATACAGGAAGAATGGTTCATCTTGGTGTCGGTCGATAAACGCCAGTCCCGCCTTGGTCTGATTATCGATCCGGAACCCCTCCATTATTCGATACTTCGGCTCCACGTCTTTCCCTTCATAATCAAAATTATTGAAGACATGATTCATCGAACCATCAAACACATCGGTAAAACCTTGGTTGATCGGGAGAAATTTATACCGAAGGCGGCTAGGAATTCGCGTTTGCTTACCTTCATATTTCTCCAGCTCTTTCGTCAGAAATTCTTCATCGGTCCAATTGGGCTCTAAGTGCCATTTTCCAACCATGCCAGTGGCATACCCCGCATCTCGCAACCGTTCAGCGATCGTATTCACCTCCAACGGCATGGGCCCGAGCCCGTTGGCATCGGTTCCAAACTGCGTCTGATACTGTCCCGACATGATGCCCGCACGCGACGGAACACACTGCGGTGCGGTGATGTAGCCATCAGTAAAGCGAACGCCCTCTTGCGCCATCCGATCAATATTCGGCGTATGGATATCATCGACGACATTTTGAATGCCCACATCCGCAAATCCATGGTCATCCGTGAGGATGATAATGATATTTGGTTGCTTCGTTGCCGCGCCTGCAGTTGCGACCAAGAGAGCTATGAAGCCGACCCATGCATTGCTTACTATATTGAGTTTCATATTAATTATAATCAATGGCGGATGCCAACATCTAGCGAATAAATTAGTGCAGAGCACGAAGGTAGCCTCAAGCATGGCGTTTAACTACAAACAAAATGCAAGAATACAGCTACCATCGGCTCCGCAAGGAAGACCGTCACATTATTTATCGTATGCGTAAAGCAGGAAACACTCAGTCCGATATAGCCAACGCACTTGGTTGCTCGCAGTCGGCGATCAGCAAAGAGCTGAGCCGTAACCGTGGGCAACGGGGCTATAGGCCGAAGCAGGCTCATCTGATGGCGAATGCCCGTCAAATCCAGAAGCGTCGGCGCGGGGCAATCATCACGTCTGAGGTGGAGGTTCATGTCGTTGATCGTCTCAAGCGAAAGCACAGCCCGGAGCAAATCAGCGGAGGTCTTCGCCGTAATGGATTAGCCGCTCCATCGCGCACATGCATCTATAATTACATCGAATCGGATCGTCGTGACGGGGGCACGTTGTATCTGAATTTGCGCATTAACGGGAAGCGTCGTTACCGTCACCGTAATAAGGCCAGTCGGCACAAGTTGCCCGCTCGTGTGGGCATTGAAGAGCGTCCTGCGATAGTCGCATCGCGGAAACGCTACGGCGACTGGGAGGCGGATCTGATTGCAGGCTGTCGAGGTGGAGGCCATTTGCTCAGCCTATACGAACGCAAGACTCAGACAGGTAAACTCTTTAAGCTGGAGAGTAAAGACGCCGAGCGCACTGCCCATGCGATCATCGAGACTTTGCAAGGCATGCTCGTGCATACGATCACTTACGACAACGGCCTTGAGTTCGCAGGCCACCAATTAGTCAGCGAAACTCTTGGGGCGTGTGGATACTTTTGCCAACCCTACCACTCATGGGAAAAAGGCGGTGTCGAAAACTTCAATGGACTCGTCCGACAATACTTCCCGAAAGGAACCAATTTCCTCAATGTCAGCGAGGCTAGCCTCGCTGACATTGAGGCCGAACTCAACCAGCGACCACGCAAGAGCCTGGGCTTCAAATCACCAGACAACCTAAAACACAAACTCGCCGCTTGAACTACATCAGCTACGAAAACAAATATTCCTTAGCTGTTGAAAACCGCCAATTTCCTTATGCATGATGATTAAACAAAAAGTGTTAACACTCCTAAATCTTTCACTGAATGTTTATTCCGCACTCTTATTAGACGCTGCCTCAAACGCTTTATGCCCCGTTGAGTTTTCCCCCAGAACCGGATGATAGACCTTCGGTAAAGCCACCCGATGCCGATTTAAGACCGTTGTTTTTTCTGGGTTATTAGCCAGATTATGCCATTCATGCGGATCGGCTTTTCGGTCATAGAGTTCCTCGGAACCATCCTGATACTGAATGTATCGATACTGTTCTGAAATAATGGCCACGTTTCTCGGACCAAAACTTGAGCGCGCTACATGAGGCCAATCCGTTGCAGGATTTTCCAGCAACGGTCTCAGTGAATGCCCCTCATGCTTTGCATCATGCGCCAATCCGGCGATATCCAGTAGCGTCGGATAAAGATCTAGTAGCTGAACGGGTTTATCGCACACCTTACCCCGCGCAATCCCTGGCCCAAATACAATCATCGGCACGCCCGATCCATCCTGCCAAATACTGCGCTTTGCCCAACGATCCTTTTCTCCGAGATGAAATCCGTGATCTCCGAAAAGAATGACGATGGTGTTATCGGCATGGGGACTTTTATCAAGGGCATCCAGCACTCGACCAACCTGAGCATCGGCAAAAGTTGTGCACGCCAGATAAGTCTGCACCAAAGACTTCCATTGTTCATTTTTCACCACCCACTCATGCGTAGGAGCCACATGTTCGCGACGTGTCAAATCCACGGCATACGGGGAAATATCATCTAAATCCTCCTGCAACATCGCCGGCAGTTGAAGGGTTTCCATCGGAAACAGATCCAACCACTTTTGAGGTGTATATTGCGGAACATGCGTTGTCATGAAACCAACTCCAAAAAAGAAGGGTTTTTCATGTTTTTCCTGCAACTGATTCACAGCCCAATCGGCGATCTTATGATCAGGCATTTGTTCATCACGCTCAGGGAATGCCCCCCAATCCCATAAACGATGTCCGGGAAACGGACTCAGTTTTTTATCAGGATATGGGCCAAATCCACCAAACAGCCCTGCGTAATTCGAAAAATAGCGTTGGTTGCCTTGATTATGAAAGAGCTTACCCGCAGCGCGCACCGTGTAATTTTCCCGCTCAAAGCGTTGGGGCATCACCTCGCATTTTGCTCCAATTTCCGACTCCCATAAGGGTGGGTTCAGGAAATAAATGCCGGTCGTTTCTGGATACAGCCCACTCATCATGCTCGCGCGCGAAGGATTACAAACCGGCGATTGGCAATGTGCGTTCGAAAATAGAATGCCCCGTTGCGCTAGGCGATCCATGTTCGGCGTTTGAGCCTGAGGATGACCACCAAGACACCCGATCCAGTCATTCAAATCATCGACGGCAATCAGAAGTATATTCGGCTTACTGGGCGCGGCTGGTTGAGTCCGCGCCGGCTCACCCGCCGTGATCACGCCAGCAGCAAATACAAATCCCAAAAACAACTTATTCATACGAAGCGGTAAACGTATAGACTCCCGATCCGATATCCAAAGTCGCGCGGCCGTCTTCAGTAATTTGGCGTATGTGCCCGGCGGGAAAATAGAGCGTCGCGGTAGTGTTGGCAGGAACCTCAACCTTCCAGTGAAAAGTATCTCCTTCCATTTTCCAGTCACTGCCAATCCTTCCATGGATGGAATCGTAGTGTCCTTTGGCCCACGTAGCCAAAAATGCAAATGAACATATGGTAATTAATAATCGCTTCATCATATATAGATCACTCATTACTCAATCAGCTGTTATTTTGATATTCAGCCTCGTTCATTTTTGTCATCGCGGATTTCCACAATCCGTGACTTGTTTAAAAAGTGGATAGGAAATCCCACCTGACGGGGGCATTTATTTCAATCGAGCTTCTCTTCTTTGCCTAAGGGTTTGTGATTTTCGGTAGCTTCCCATTCCTGAATATTGCGTGCTGTCACTTGGATTATATACCTTGTTCGCTGTTGGCATTGGAGCATCGGTTTCTAACAACCAATTGGTTAATAGTGTATTGAGTGAGTCCGTAATATCGGTTCTTTTTTTGGCCAAATCGTCCTGTTCATTGGGATCGGTTTTCAGATTAAATAACTGCGTTGTGCCCTCTTGCGTATTGTAATAACGGTATAGCTTCCACGATTGGTAGCGAATTGCACTAAAGGGGGTGCAGCCTACACCGCTATAATGCGGAAAATGAAAAAATAAGGGACGTTCGTCAAGCGTTCCATTGTCCATCAAAATGGGTTTTAGACTTACTCCATCGAGGTGCTGATTTGGGTCGGGTTTTATACCTGCCAAGTCAAGCATTGTAGGATACAGGTCCACCTGAACAGTTGGAGTAGAGTCTTTTGATGCGGCTTTAATTTTGTTTTTCCATTTGAAAATTAAAGGCACACGAAAACCTCCCTCGTAGGGCATCGCCTTGCTTCCAAGCAAGGGATATGTTGATGTTGCAACGTGATAACCTCCGTTGTCTGATGAAAATATGACGATTGTATTTTCATCTAAATTAAGCTCTTTTAAGGTGTTCATAATATTACCAACGCTTTGGTCAACGCTTTCAATCATGGCTGCCATGGTTGGGTTATTCTGATCGGTAGTTGGAACTTTCTTCCACTTTTCCAAAAGCTCGGGCTTAGCCTGAAATGGCGCATGTACAAGGTAATGAGACAACACTAATAAAAACGGTTGCGCTTGGTGTTCTGTAATAAACTCTTGTGCTCGGCGCGTTAAAGCATCCGACATGTATTCATCGGCAGTTAAGCCCTTTAAATCCCATGAAAGTTTCGGAATGTAATCTCTTCCGTAATGCCCATGTGTTCTCGTTGCGAGTGTTCTAAAGCCTTCAGCCATTTCGAAGCCTTGCTTATCGGGCCATTGCGACTCGTGATATCCACAATGCCATTTTCCAAGGTATCCGGTTTTGTATCCGGCACTTTGCATTACTTCGGCAAAGGTAATCTGATCGGGGTGCAAACAACCTCTTCTGGCAGGACTTCGGGTAGGAAGCAACTCGAGGTTTTTGCCTTTATTATCATTTTTTGCCATAAGCACATCTGGCGACGGGCACATTTCAGGCCCCTCTGTCATTTTATTGCGTGCAGGATATTGCCCCGAGAGTATAGCCGCTCGCGAAGGAGAGCATACCGGACCGGCTGAATAAGCTTGTTCAAAAAGCATCCCTTCGGACGCCAACTGGTCGATGTTGGGTGTAAGGTAGTATTTGCTGCCCATGCAAGCCAAATCCTTCCAGCCCATGTCATCAATCAGAATGAAGACAATGTTGGGCTTTGTTGCATTTGTTTTTCCTTCTTTTTTTGCAGAGCACTCTTTTGAGAGCGCAAAACACACAATGAATAACAGAATGGATTTCGAGATCATAATTTAATGGTTTTCACAGTTTTAATGGTGTACTGAGATTTCGCGGGTTCAACGAACAAGTCCATTCTCACGGGCTTTCGTTCTCAATCACTTAACGCCGAATCTTTCATTATCATCTGACATCTAATTCTGGGAATTCTGAACGGCGAATGCGTAAGTCCCCGATCCAACGTGAAGCATCAAACGGCCGTCTATTTGTTTAAATTTAGAGCGTGGAACCACCCGCCCGCCTTCGGTAATATCACCCGTGCTATTGATGGGAAAATACACTTCAGCTGTCGTGTTGACTGGCACCGAAATTTCCCAAAGAAAGGTTTTCCCGTCGTTTTTCCAATCACTGGAAATTCTTCCGCGTATGGAATCGTAATGACCTTTCGCCCAGGTGATACCGTGCCCGACCTCTGGTTTCATAGTAATCTCCTTGTATCCCACGCCATTGGTGTCGATCCCTAGCATCGTGTAGAACATCCATTCACTGCAGGCGCCATAGGCATAGTGATTGAATGAATTCATCGAGCTCTTACTGATTCCGCCTTCATTCGTATAGCTGTTCCAACGCTCCCAGATGGTCGTCGCGCCTTGTTCCACGGAGTAGCCCCAGGAGGGATAGGTCGTGTTCTGCAGTAATCGATAGGCCAAGTCGCTTCGGCCGATCTCGGTGAGCGTCGGCAGCAGAATCGGCACCCCGAGGAATCCGACTGAAAGATGGAAATCTTTTGCCTCAATTCGTTTGATCAGATGATTCGCCGCCTGTTCGCGCTGCTTGTCGGTGAGCAGATCATAATGCAGCGCCATGCAGTAGGCGGTTTGCGTATTGCCCTTTACCCGACCGTCCACATCGACAAAAGATTTCTGGAAATGCTCACGAATGCGCTGAAACAAATCCTGATATTTTTGGGCGTCATCCGTTTTCCCAATAGCTTCGGCCATCTCTGCCATCAGCTGGGTACTGAAAGCATAGTAGGCGACAGAAATCACATCCAAGGGCGTTTTGGAACCAACGGATAACCAATCGCCAAAGCCCTTGCCCAATCCATCGAGCCCATTGCGACCGCAAGCTTCAATATAGCGGGCCATCCCATCATAATGTTTTTCGATCACGCGGGTATCACCGTATACCTTATAGATTGTCCACGGGCAGATGATTCCAGCATCCGACAACGCTCGCAGATCTTTCGATAGCCCTTCTTTTGACGCATTGCTATTCATCATATGCATCCACGTCATTGGTTTTGCATCCGATGGAGGATTCTTAAACCCATCTTTAAGTGCATCCGACGCAAAAACCGCCGCAATCCCGGTAACTAATAAAATAGCGCAAAAGCAAATCGTTTCATGTTCTACTCCTTATTCCTAGCAGCTGTAGCACCGTGGGGATCAATCGTCTTACCCTTCAGCGCCCCGACTTTTTCTTCCGGGATGGAATAGGAATATTTATTGTCCATGTGGTCTAAACCAAATCGCTTACCGACTTCCAAAAATGGAGCGGGACCTTTTTCTGTGAGATAGTCGTGTTGTGCCGCCATCCAGCGGAAAAGTTCGGTTTTCAGCCGTTGTTTGATCTCCGCCATCTCCGGATGCTGCGCCAGATTGGTCATTTCATGCGGATCGACCTGGGTATCAAACAGCATTTCCTCCGGCACATCCGGATGTGCCGCGGCACCGGCTTTAAGAAAATAGTCAATCACCGGATCCGCACTCGGGTTCTTTTCAGCGCGCTCCATAGTGTTGAAGCTGTAGGTGTAATGATAGCGTCCATCATGGACCGAACGTTGCGGGAACACGTGGCGTGCTATAATACCCTGATTCACCACGACACCATAGACATAGTCGTGATGCTTACCACCGCCGTTTTCCAGAACCGGAAGCAGGCTCTTTCCATCGAGATTTTCCGGCGGGCTTCCGCCCGCCAGCTCAATCATGGTCGGAACAAAATCAGCAAAACTGGTTAAGGAATCGGTGCGGCCCGGCTTGATTTTTTCCGGCCAGCGCACCATGAAGGCGACATTCAAACCGGAGTCAAACGTCGTAAACTTTCCACGATGCAAACCGTGATCGTCAGCATAGAACACCACGGAACTCTCCTTCATGCCATGCTTCTCGATCACTTCCAACAGCGCGGCAAACTCAGCTTCCTTTTCCTGAATACTTCGATAATCGTTTGCGGCACTTTTCAGGGCATTCGGATCACCTGCACGGAACGGAGGAACCGTTACGTCTTCAGGTTTGTAAGGCGTCTCATCAAAGTAAGGGGGATGCGGATATTCACTGGCTACAATGATACAGAATGGGTTCGGGCCGGGATCCGCCAAAAACGCATCAATTGCTTCAAGCGGAATCCACTTACGCGGTGCGCCTTTTTTCTTAACCGATAGCAAATGCTTTGTCCACGCGAACTGACCTTTGGGTTGCACGTGGGATTTTCCGGCCAATATGACGGTATAGCCCAGCTCTTCGAGATATTGGGGAAGTGTTTTTACCCCCTTTCGAATCTTACTATGATTAATAAAGCATCCGTTTTTAACCGGATACATACCAGTATACAGCATGGAACGACTCGGCGCACAGATGGCCTGACCGGTAAAGGCCCGTTCAAAAACCAGTGCCTCCTGCGAAAATAGATCGGTAGTCGGCGTTGGCACCTTATCATTTCCATACGCCGCATGATCAAAGCGACTTTGGTCATCGCCTAAAAAGAAAATCACATTGGGTCGCGCCCCCTTCATGCCGGTTTTCGCTTGTGCTGCATTCAATGAAAAGGCGCACAGAACAACTGCAATTAATATCGAATATCTCATTTTTATCACTCCCTTAATCTTTTTTGTTAAAAATCTTACCTAAGCTCGGTTTCATATTATTAATCAATTTCTCTTACTATAGTGAGACCGCTTCAGCCTTTGCAATCTGTTGCTTCAGCAGTGATTGCATGCCCTTGAGAGCCTTGCTGTATTCGGGGTTGTTTGCCACATTCTGATTTTCCTGTGGATCCTTCTGTAAATCGAAAAGCATCTCTTCGCCATTTTCGTATCGGGTATAATTGAAGCGATCAGTGACCACTGCATCTGCGCCCTTGAAGCGTGCATAGGCCGATTCGTTGATGCTGGATGTAGGGTCATCCAAAACGGCCTCAAAGCTCGTCCCTTGCACCGATTCTGGAACGTCGAGCCTTGCTAGTGAGCAAAGGGTCGGAAAGATATCCACATTCTGGATCAACGCGTCGGACTTTCCACCCTCGAATTTTCCGGGTGCTTTAACGATTAACGGAACACGTAGAGCGTTGTGCATCGTGTTATGCTTTCCCCAAAAGGTATGCTCGCCAAGGTGCCATCCGTGATCGCCCCAAACGACTACAATCGTGTTGTCTGCCAACCCCAAGCGCTCAAGCTCGTTTAAGACATCGCCGGTGAGTTTATCTACATAACTGGTCGAAGCAAAATATCCGTGGCGCATCTTGCGTTGGAAGGCGTCGGAACCGACTTTAAAATCACCGAGACCATAGCCCTTAAACTCTCCACTTCCCCGCAAGGACTTGGGTGCATTACGAGGTCGATACGGGTTGCTGGCGAGCGGGATAGTTGCTTCGTCATACAGATCCCAGTATTGCTTAGGCGCATAGAATGGCAGGTGTGGACGAATGAAGCCACAGGCTAAGAAAAAGGGTTCTCCGCTTTCCTTTAGTTTTTGTAGGTCGGCAATCGTATGCTCAGCAACGACGCCATCCCCATACGCATTATCCGGCGCGTCAACGCACTCATAGAACAGCCCATGCCCATTTTTAGATTTAACCTCAGCACTAGCGGGGTCCAGGCTTGCGGTATGACTGATTCCTGGGCTTTTTACTGGTCGACTCCAACTGCGTTCAGCGGTATCGGAACTCGTGTGGAATATTTTACCATTCGCCAGCGTGGTATAACCGGCCTCTTTGAATACCTGAGCCATTGTGATTGCACCTGGGGTATCCTTATCCACTTTGGCGAGATAGTTCACAAACCGCGTCTTTGTCGGTAGAATGCCACTCATCATGCTGGCTCGTGAAGCGCCGCACACTGGAACCTGGCAGTAGGCTCGATTAAACACCACGCCCTGAGAAGCCAGTTTGTCAATATTGGGTGATTTGACAATGGTGTCTCCATAGCAACCGAGCTCTGGACGCAGATCATCGATCGCAATAAAGAGAACATTGGGCGGCGCTTTTTCCTGCGCCATCGCGGTCGATGCCATCAGCCCTACAACCCATATTAAGATTTCTATTTTTTTCATCTATTTCCTTCTTTGTAGTGTTCAATCTCTAAGTAACGCATCAGATATCTTTAGATATCTCACTCACTCACCAGCATAGGTGTTTCTTTCACCCATTGATCAATAAGGTTAGAAAGTTTGTTCACTTTTGCAGGATTATTAGATGCTAAATTCACGCGATCATCTGCATCATTTTTAAGGTTAAATAATTCCTTTCGTGTTCGCCACATGGTTAACTTGTCCCACCCGTCAACCACGACCCAGGCTTTCAATCCGTGCTTTAGGTCATCTAATTGACTAAGGTCCGAGTCGTGATCATATACATCCACAAAAACACGATTCCGCTTTTTCAATTGGTCTGGGTCGCGTAGGTCGAGTCCCTGCATTACAGCTGGTGGCTCAATTCCACATATACGTAAAATCGTTGGTGCCACATCAATATTACTCGCTAGTGTTTCACGGTCACGTATCGGCTTAATAGATGGTTCATGCGTGATGAAAATGGGTGTCCGTATGCCGCCTTCTGTGGGTTCACGTTTCGAACGGACTGAACGATTCGTTTTCTTCGGATTCTGCACCCATCCATTATCACAGGTATAAACAAACACCGTGTTATCATAGAGCCCCTCTTCCTTCAAATACTCAACAATCTGACCACAAGTTTCATCGAACCACTCAACATTAGCCCAATAACGGGCTGTAGGTACATCTGGTGCGATATCTTTATACTTATTGTAAATTCGGTCAGGTGCATCATGCGGAAAATGTGGGAGATAGACCCCATACCACATGAAAAATGGTTTCCCTTCAGCCTGTGACCTTTCCACAATATCATGAAAGGGTTTCATTGTTGAGCGCCCAATTTTGAGCCCGACGTCGCCATGACGCCCACCTTTGGTGGCATCGCCATGGGTCATGGCATCCGTAAACCCATGATCCAGCGGATTTTCTTCCCACCATTTCCCGGTCTGCAAGGTGAGATATCCATTGTCCTTCAATACCTCAATAAAGGTGGTGCACTCTGAAAAAGGCGCGGTCATTTTCGCACGCATCTGCGCAAATAGTTCCTTGTCTCTTTTACTCTTGCCCTCGGGCATCACCGGATCGTTCCCGCGAATACCGATCTGATGTGGATAAAGTCCAGTGGCCAAGCTGGCCAATGAAGGACGGCAGAGCGGCGCCGTAACATAGCCACGCTCATAGAGCAGTCCAGCCGCAGCCAATTTATCTAGATTCGGAGTCTTGATATGCTCATGCCCCATGAATCCATAATCATTCCACCCTTGATCGTCACTCAATAAAAAGACGACATTAGGTCGGTCTGAGGCAGAAACCAAACTTGTAACAAAACCGATAACCGCGACTGCTATCGCTAATCTAAATTTATTTAATATTTTCATTCTATGATCCTTGGGTTAAAAATGTTTTGAAGCTGACTTCGTGTTTTGGGTGGTCTCAATTCGTGCCTTTCGCACAGTAAAATCATAAGAACCTGATCGGACGTTGAGAACCATTCGACCGTCTTTCAATGTGAATTTAGAATGTGGGACGACGCGTCCGCCTTCGGTGATTTCACTGTTGCTACCCGCGGGGAAATAGACCTCGGCCATCGTGTTTGCCGGCACAGAAATTTTCCAATGGAAGGTTTCTCCAGCGATTTTCCAATCACTGGATATTCGTCCCTGAATGGAATCATAATGTCCCTTCGCCCACGTGATGCCGTGTCCGACCTCCGGCTTCATTTGAATCGCCTTGTATCCGGGACTCTGCAGATCAATTCCCAACATGGAGTAGAACATCCACTCGCTACAGGCTCCGTAGGCATAGTGATTGAAGGAATTCATCGAACTTTCACTGATCCCGCCTTCATGCGTATAGCTATTCCAACGCTCCCAGATGGTCGTCGCCCCCTGTTCCACTGAGTAGCCCCAAGATGGATAGGTTTTGTTCTGGAGTAGTCGATAGGCCAGGTCGCTTCGGCCAATCTCGGTGAGCGTCGGCAATAGAATCGGGACTCCGAGAAACCCGACGGAAAGATGATAGTCTTTTGCCTGAATGCGCTCGACTAAATGATCTGCTGCCTGCGTGCGTTGCTTGTCGGTCAACAGGTCGAAGTGCAAGGCCATGCAATATCCCGTCTGGGTGTGTCCCTGAATCTTTCCATCCTCTTTGACGAAACGCTCCTGGAAATGCTTCGAAATTCGGTCAAACAGCGCACGGTATTTTTCGGCATCTAAATCTTTTCCGATCACTTCCGCCATCTCTGCCATGAGTTTTGTCACGTATCCGTAGTAGGCCACCGAGATCAGCTCCTTCGGTGTTTTGGAACCGACCGCCAGCCAATCGCCATGCCCATTGCCGAGCCCATCGAGACCGTTTTGTCCACACGCTTTCAAATAGCGTGCCATAGCACCGTAGTGCTCTTCGATCATTTTGGTGTCACCGTAAACTCTATAGGTCGTCCATGGGCAAATGATGCCAGCATCCGACCAGCCCGAGCTTCCATAACCATGGAAAACGGGTGCCTGTCTGCCGAAAACTCCTTGCGCATTTGCGGTGTCCATCAGGTCTACCGTCCACTTGGTGAAAAAGGCAGCCACGTCTTGGTGGTAGGTCCCCGTGCGGATGTAAATTTGGGTGTCTCCGGTCCAGCCGAGGCGCTCGTCACGCTGCGGACAGTCGGTCGGCACTTCGAGGTAGTTCGAGCGCTGTCCCCATAAAATATTGCGGTGCAATTGGTTGAGCATCGGATCCGAACACTCGAATGAGCTCGTCATCGGCGCATCGGTATGCACCACGATGCCCGTCAGCATGTCCGGTGCGGGCGTCTCTTTAAACCCCGTCACTTCGACATAGCGATAGCCATGGAAGGTGAAGTGCGGCTCCCAAGTTTCCTCACCTTCTCCCTTCATAATGTAAGTGTTGGTCGCCCGCGCGGAGCGAAGGTTATCCGTGAACACAGTTCCATCCGGATTCAGCATT
>JGI26083J51738_10001063_pt1 | contig 14718 bp, 15 predicted proteins | sample SaaInl85LU_5_DNA_FD_51738 | JGI IMG/M metagenome (IMG submission 51738)
GGTGGCGGCAGCTTTATATATCACCTTGATAACAATCAGGTTTATGTGGGCTTTGTGGTTCACCTCAACTACGAGAACCCGCATCTCTACCCCTATATGGAATTCCAGCGCTTCAAGCATCATCCGATGGTGGCCGAGCTGCTCAAAGGCGGCAAACGCGTGGCTTACGGCGCGCGCGCGATCTCGGAGGGCGGGTTCCAATCCATGCCCAAGGCGGTTGCACCGGGTGTGGCGCTTTTGGGCTGTAGTGTCGGGCTGGTCAACGTGCCGCGCATCAAGGGCAACCATAACGCAATGCTCTCGGGCAAGGCGGCGGCGGAAGCCGCGTTTGACGCGATCAAAGCGGGCCGTTCGGGGGATGAGCTGGCGATCTATGATGCCGAGCTGCAAGACGGGCCGATTGGCAAAGATTTGAAAGCGGTGCGCAATGTCAAACCGCTCTGGTCGAAATACGGACTGCTTGGCGGTTTGAGCTTCGGGGGCCTTGATATGTGGGCGGCCACCCTTCTCAAATTCAATCCTTTCGGCACGATGCGTCATGGCAAAACCGATGCGGCGGCAACGGGCAAAGCCAGCAAATTCAAGCCGATTGATTACCCCAAACCCGATGGTGTCTTGTCATTTGATCGTCTGACCAATGTCAGCTTTTCAATGACCAATCATGAGGAAAGCCAGCCCGCGCATCTGAAATTGAAAGATACGGCCGTGCCGATTTCGGTGAATTTGCCCGAATATGCGGAACCCGCGCAACGCTATTGCCCTGCAGGTGTCTATGAGGTGGTGACAGAAGATGGCAAGGATCCGCGCTTTGTGATCAATTTCCAGAACTGCGTGCATTGCAAAACCTGTGACATCAAAGACCCCTCGCAAAACATCAACTGGTGTGTGCCACAGGGCGGTGACGGGCCGAATTATCCGAATATGTGACCGATTATGTCGGTAAGTTGACCTGCGCGGGCCGCCCTGTGGCGTGCCCGCGCATTGTCTTATCAAGGCTTGGTCCTTACTGTTTGGATATAGTCTATGGAGAGCCCTATGCGTCGCTCGATTTCGGTATTTGCGCTTGTTGCGGTTTTAACCCTGCCTTTGGCCCCAGAGGCCTTCGCACAGAATAGTTCCGCAGGTGCCTATCTGGCTGCGCGCCAAGCCGTGCTTGAGGGGGATCACCAAGCCGCGGCCAGCTTCTTTGACGATGTTATCGGCTCGGACGCCCTTGATCCGCAGCTTGTGGGCAATGCGATTCTGGCCAATGCCGCCATGGGCCAATGGGAGCGCGCCCTCGAGATCGCGCGCGACGTCACCGATGCCAGTTCCATTCCCGATCTGGTCAATCTTGTGGTGCAGGTCGATCGCATCCGTCGAGGTGATATGTCGGAGGCTCTGCTGGCCGCCGAGGAACAGCGCGGTGCGGGGCCTTTGGTTGATGAGTTGAGCACAGGCTGGCTGCATCTGGCCGAGGGCAATATGTCCCGCGCGACGGATGCTTTCCTTGAACTGGCAACCGAGGAGGGGTTTGCAGGCTTGGCTTGGTATCACCTCGCCTTGGCGCGGGCCTCGGTCGGTGATTTCGAAGGGGCGAATGCGATCCTCTCGGGTGAGGAATTTGGCCCGATCCAAGCAACCTCACGCGGTATTCAGGCCCATGCGCAAACCTTGGTTCAACTGGACCGCGCGGGTGATGCTTTGGAATTGCTTGATGCCAGCCTGAGCGTCATCTCGGATCCTGTTCTGAGTGCGTTGCGCGANGAAATCCTTGAAGACCCGACCCGCAGCTATGATTTTATCGTGACGCCCCAACAGGGCATCGCTGAGGTGTTTTACAGCCTTGCAATCGGGCTTGGCTCGGAAACGGGCACGGCCTTGCCGCTGGTCTATACCCGTGCGGGTTTCGCGATTGACCCTGAGCATATCGACTCGGTCCTACTTTCGGCTGAGTTATTGACCCAAGATGGCCAATATGAACTGGCGATTGAAACATTCAGCGCCATCCCGCTTGATCACCCCCGCCATGTCGAGGCGGAACTTGGTCGGGGCTCAGNCCTTTTTGAATTGGGGCGTGAAGATACAGCCGCCGAGGTCCTGACAGCCTTGGCGCGCGCTTATCCGACGCNGTCCACCGTCCAATCCAGCCTTGCCGATACGCTGCGCCGCATGGAGCGGTTTGAAGGGGCCGAAGCTGCCTATACGGCCGCGATTGAGCAGATCAATGTGGAAGACCCGCGCTATTGGGTCTTGTTCTATGCACGTGGAATTTGCCGCGAGAGGTTGGACCTCTGGGATCAAGCCGAGGCTGATTTCCGCTATGCGTTGGAGCTGAATGCCGACCAGCCGCAAGTACTGAATTATCTGGGCTATTCTCTGGTTGAGCAGCGCCGCAATCTTGATGAAGCCCTCGGCATGATCGAACGCGCCGTCGCGGCCGAGCCGCGCTCGGGCTATATCGTGGATTCATTGGGTTGGGTGCTCTATCGGCTTGGCCGCTATGAAGAAGCCGTTGCACCGATGGAACGCGCGGTTGAACTTCTGCCCAATGACTCGATCGTTAATGACCATCTGGGGGATGTCTATTGGAAAGTCGGGCGCTTTCGCGAAGCGCGCTTCCAATGGGAACGCGCCCTTTCCTTTGAGCCGACCGAAGAAGAGGCCGAGCGCGTCAGGCTGAAGCTCGAGATTGGCCTCGACCGAGTTCTCGAACAGGAATCCGATACGCAGTGACGATCACGCGCCTTGCCCCTGCCAAGCTGAACCTCGCGCTGCATGTCACGGATCGGCGTGCGAATGGATATCATGATCTCGATTCCTTGGTGGTGTTTGCCGATTTCGGTGACCAGCTTGCCTTTGAGGGTGCTGATGGACTGACATTGCAGGTTGATGGCCCCTTGGCTGTTGGCGTGCCGATGGATGACCGCAACCTTGTGCTCCGTGCGGCGGCCCTGTTTGGCGCTGCGAAAGGGGCGGCTATTTCGCTGACGAAACACCTGCCACATGCAGCGGGTATCGGGGGCGGGTCCTCGGATGCTGCGGCCGCTCTCACCGGTTTGGCCGAGCTATGGGGTAGCGACCTTCCGCATGATGAAGCCATTCTGGCGCTTGGTGCCGATCTGCCCGTCTGCATGGCGGCCAGACCCACCCGTATGCGCGGCATTGGTGAGGACTTGGCTGAGGTACCGCGCCTGCCACAGATGTCGGTCATCATGGTCAACCCTGGGGTGAGCGTTCCAACAGGCCAAGTTTTTGGCGCGTTGTCTGACTTACAAAATCCGCCGATGAGCCCCCCTATTTGGCAGGATTTCGGCAGTTTCATCCATTGGCTCGCGCAGCAACGCAATGATCTGGAAGCGCCCGCGCGCGGTATCGCCCCAGAAATCTCGGATGTGATTGATGCGCTGGAAGCAGAGCCCGATTGCGCCTTGGCGCGGATGAGCGGCTCGGGCGCGACCTGTTTTGGAGTGTTCGAGCAGGCATCCTCTGCCGCGCAGGCCGCCGCGCGGCTTTCAGCAGATCATCCGAATTGGTGGGTGCAGGCGGCGGGATTACTGAAGGCCTGATTGCGGATTAATTGATCCGCTCAACCACGTAATCAGCCAGATCACTGAGCATGTCGCGCAAAGGATGATCGGGCATTTCCGCCATCGCGGATTTGGCGATATCAGCGTAGCGCAAGGCCTCGGCCCGTGTTTCCTCAAGCGTACCATGGCGCTGCAAGAGGGTGCGGGCATGCTCCAGATCGCCATCGCGCTGATCGCCTTTGCCGATGGTGCGCGCCCAGAAATCACGCTCCTGCGCATCGGCTTTGGCAATGGCGCGGATCACGGGGAGGGTCAGCTTCCGTTCACGGAAATCATCGCCTGTATTCTTGCCGATATCATCGCCAGCGCCGCCCCAATCCAGCAGGTCATCCACCATCTGGAAGGACACGCCAAGCGCATCGCCATAACGGGCGAGTGCTCTTACCTCGCCCTCGGGGCGACCTGCGATAACACCGCCCACTTCGGTGGCGGCTTCAAACAGCGCCGCTGTCTTGCCGCGCACAACCTGAAGATAGGTGTCTTCGGTGGTCTCGATATCCATCGCGGCGCTCATTTGCAGCACCTCGCCCTCGGCGATCACCGCAGATGCATTTGACAGAATATCCAAAACGATGAGCGAGCCCGTCTCGACCATCAACTGGAAGGACCGCGCGAACAGATAATCCCCGACCAGAACGCTGGATTTATTATCCCACAGCAGATTGGCGGTGGGGCGCCCACGGCGCTGCGCGCTTTCATCCACAACGTCATCATGGAGCAGCGTGGCGGTGTGAATGAACTCGACCGTTGCGGCAAGCTTGAGATGCGCGTCCCCCTCATAGCCACAGAGCCGCGCGGCGGCCAAGGTCATCATCGGGCGGATGCGCTTGCCACCCGCCTCGACCAGATGCGCGGTCACTTCGGGGATACGGGGGGCGTGTTTCGAGGCCATTCGCTCGCGGATCAGGCGGTTCACGGCATCGAGATCTTCGGCCAGATAATCGCGGAGGCGTTCATGCGGCTTGGCAACAATGTGATCCAGGCTCATGCCCATTCCTTCTTGGCTATCTCGACAAGCGCGAGCACTGCACCTACATCCTGTATTATGCAAGAAATCCTACGCAGCAATGACCCAACGATCATAGCCTTTGCACAGGCACTCCTGTCGGGTGAAGGTATAGAGATTTTCGAATTGGACGTCCATATGAGCGCGTTGGAAGGTTCGGTTGGCATATTGCCGCGCCGGATCATGGTACGCCGTGAGGATGCGTTTCAAGCCCGCGCCGTGTTGCGCGATAACGAGCTTCCGGTTTCGGAGTGAGCGGTTTTGACGAAGATGCGCTGACGCGGGATGAGTTCCTTGGTGGACGGCTGCAAATCTGGCAACCCAAGCGCGGCTACCGTGCGGCAACTGACCCCGTCTTTCTGGCGGCCTCCTGCCCCGCAAAACAGGGCGAGCGGGTTCTTGAATTGGGCTGCGGTGCGGGTGTCGCAAGTCTGTGCCTGCATTCACGAGTTGCGGGTCTGGATTTTGTCGGTGTCGAACGGCAAGCCGCCTATGCCGATCTTGCGCAGCGCAACGCCCACGCGGCCAATGCCGCTTTTGAGGTGGTTGAGGCGGATTTGACCGCCCTGCCTTCCGACCTGCGCCAGCAAAGCTTTGATCACGTCATCGCTAACCCGCCCTATTACCGCGCGGGTGGCGGCACGAAAGCGGGGGATGCGGGGCGTGAGCAAGCGCTTCGCGAGGACACACCGCTGGCCGATTGGATTGCGACGGGAAAGGCACGGCTCAAATCGGGCGGCTGGCTCACGCTGATCCATCAAGCCGACCGTTTGCCCGACCTTTTGACGCTGCTTCAGGATGGGTTTGGTGCGATCAGCGCTCTGCCGCTGACCCCGCGTGACGGGCGGGAGGCGACACGGGTTATTCTTCGTGCGCGCAAATCAGCCAAGGCCCCCTTTGCGCTTCTGGCCCCTTTTGTTGTCCATAAAGGCGCTCAGCATATCGCGGATGGTGATGATTATTCCGATGCTGCCAAAGGCATCCTTCGGGATGGGGCAGCGCTCAATTAATTCGCAAATGGGGGCGCCTATTTACCTTTCTTAAGAAGAAAGTGACGAATTTATCGAATGAACAGATGACAAAAAAGGAAAGCTGTGGTCCCCTTGTTACACGACCGTCACATTTGAGAGGAGGATTTACATGTCTATTGGTGCCCATCTTCAGGAACTCAAGAAGAAGCATGATACCCTTTCCAAACGAGTTGAAGACGCGCAACGAAGTCCCGGCATTGATGATTTGAAAATCAGAGAGCTTAAAAAACAAAAGCTTCGCCTAAAGGAAGAGATCGGCCGCGTCGCGAATTGATCCACCTTAAAGACGAAACCCCCGGCCCAAGACCGGGGGTTTTTTAGTTTTATACGGGTCGCTCAGCCGCTCAGACGAAGAATTGACCGCCATTGGCCGAGATCGTGGAACCGTTGATAAAGCCCGAATCCTCGGAGGCCAGAAACGCCACGCAGCGCGCGATTTCTTCTGGTTCCCCGAGACGACCGGCAGGGATCATGCCGATAATGGAGTCGCGTACTTTTTCGGGCACGGCCATCACCATCTCGGTCGCGATATAGCCTGGGCAGATCGCATTGGCCGTGATGTTGAACCGTGCGCCTTCTTGGGCCAGCGATTTCACAATGCCCAAATCGCCGGCCTTGGTTGCCGCGTAGTTTACCTGCGCAAACTGGCCCTTTTGTCCATTGATTGACGAAATCACGATGACGCGCCCGAATTTCCGTTCCCGCATGCCGGGCCAGATCGGATGGACCGTGTTGAACACGCCCGTAAGGTTGGTGTCCACGACCTCGTTCCATTGATCTGGTGTCATTTTGTGGAAAGGCGCATCCCGCGTGATGCCTGCATTGGCAACGACCACGTCAATCGGGCCCAGATCAGCCTCGACCTGAGCGATGCCAGCGGCACTCGCCTCATAGTCAGCGACATTCCATTTATAGGTTTTAATGCCGGTGTTTTTGGTGAACTCGGCGGCTTTTTCGTCATTTCCCGCATAGGTGGCGGCGACGTCATAGCCTTCTGCCTTCAGGGCTTTGGAAATGGCCTCCCCAATGCCACGGCTTCCTCCCGTGACCAGTGCAACTTTTGCCATTTTCTCCTCCTAACTGGCTTTGTCTATAATCTTATTACCGTTGTGATGGTTATTGAGCAATATTGTTTCAGCTAAGTTTTTGACGATTTTGAATAAAAAAGGGCGCCCAAAAGCGCCCTTGATTGACCTAAAGCGTAACTGTCAGGGCCTTTCCAGACACATGGCAACACCCATGCCGCCGCCGATGCAAAGGGTTGCAAGGCCCTTCTTGGCGTCGCGTCGTTTCATCTCGAACAACAAGGTGTTCAAGACGCGGCAGCCAGAGGCGCCAATCGGGTGGCCAATGGCGATTGCGCCGCCATTTACATTCACGATCGAAGGATCCCAGCCCATGTCCTTATTGACCGCGCAGGCCTGCGCGGCGAAGGCTTCATTGGCTTCCACGAGGTCAAGATCACCTGCGGCCCAACCCGCCTTATCCAGCGCCTTGCGCGATGCATAGATCGGGCCGACGCCCATGATCGACGGGTCGAGACCTGCGGTGGCGTAGGACGCGATCCGCGCAAGAGGCTCAAGCCCGCGCTTTTCGGCCTCATCCGCGCTCATCAGCAGGACAGCGGCGGCACCGTCATTGAGGCCCGAGGCATTGGCGGCCGTCACGGTGCCGTCCTTGGTGAAGGCAGGGCGCAGTTTGGCCATGGCATCCATGGTTGCGCCATGGCGGATATATTCATCCGCATCGACGGTGATATCGCCCTTGCGGTTGGCGATGGTGACGGGTGTGATCTCATCCGCGAATTTACCAGCCTTTTGCGCGGCCTCGGCCTTGTTCTGCGAGGCGACGGCGAATTCATCCTGCATATCGCGGCTGATCTGCCATTGCTCGGCAACATTCTCGGCGGTCTGGCCCATATGGTAGCCATTGAAGGCATCCCAAAGGCCATCGCGGATCATGGTGTCGATATATTTCATATCACCCATTTTCTGGCCCTGACGAAGCGGGGCGGCATGGGGGCTCATCGACATGTTTTCCTGACCGCCTGCGGCCACGATAGATGCATCCCCCAGCATGATGTGCTGCGCACCAAGTGCGACTGCGCGCAGGCCTGAGCCACAGACCTGATTGATGCTCCAAGCGGCGGCTTCTTGCGGAAGGCCTGCATTGATATGGGCTTGGCGTGCGGGGTTNTGGCCTTGAGCTGCGGTAAGAACCTGCCCCAAGATCGTCTCTGATACATCCGCCTTGTCGATGCCCGCACGCTCGACAATCGCCTCGAGCACGACGCGGCCCAATTCATGGGCAGGGGTATTGGCGTAGGAGCCCAGAAAACTGCCAACGGCGGTTCTTGCGGCTGAAACGATAACAATATTGGTCATTGTGAAGGTCCTTTCCNGAAAAGGCATTGCCTATAGTCGGCGAGCTGACGGCATCGCCTTTGCCGATAATTGATAGAGACGACTCTGGATCAAAACAACAGCGTATCTGGAGGAAAAGGCCCTTCTATCGTTATAGTCAGGCAGGCATCTAAGCCGATCTTTTCTGTTTTTGCTGCGTCGCTTTCCAAGGGGGCGCAAGCGATGGCACCCCAAAGAAATAGCCTTGCAGGCAATCGACACCTGCATTGACCAGCCATTGCGCTTCGGCCTGCGTTTCAACGGCTTCGGACACGGCGAGCATGTCAAAATGCCGCGCAATCGAAAGCAAAGCCTCGGTCAGAACCTGATTATCCGCATCAACATGAACATTGCGGGTGAACTGCCCGTCGATTTTCAGAATGTCGAAGCTGAAATCCTTGAGATAGCGAAACGCGGTGTAGCCTGCGCCGAAATCATCCAAGGCGAAGGTGATGCCCTTGCTTTGAAGATCGGCCATGAAGGCCACGACGATCTCGGGCATCAGCATCGCGCTCGACTCGGTGATCTCGAGGATCAGGCGTTCGACCACATCGGGATGGGCGCGCAGGAATTTCCCGAGGATGTTTTTCCATTTCGGATAACCGATGGAACGGGCCGACATATTGATCGCCAAGCGCAGATCGGGGTTGGCCCTAAGCGTGCGAAGCCCAAGCGTCAGGGCCGCGCAATCAAGCTGCCGCCCGAGATCACTTTCCTCAACCGCGCCCATGAAATCCCGCGCAGGAATAACACGCCCGCTTTCATCGAAGACGCGGATCAACCCCTCGTAATAGGCGGTTGTCTGCCCGCCCGTGGCAGATTGCACAATCGGCTGAAAGGCGAGGCCCACATCCTTCCGCGCCAATGCCGTGCGGACCATATCGGGCGCGGTTTGCCGCTGCGTTTCCATCGCAGCTTCAAACGGGCTGGCAAGATCAGGATCGGCGGNGGCATTCTTGATGGTCTGCATAGGTCACCCCAGAAAATGAACTTGTCCATTTGTCCGCAGCGGAGTTAAGACTGAATGAAGATTCACATTTTGTTCTAATTTTAGGAAAGCCATCAAAATGCTGGAGAATGACGGTCGCTGCACCTGGCCTGGAACTGATCCGATTTATGTCGCCTATCACGACACGGAATGGGGCGTTCCCGAATATGACAGCCGCGCCCTTTGGGAGAAGCTGATCCTTGATGGGTTTCAGGCAGGGCTAAGCTGGATCACCATCCTCAAGAAGCGCGATAATTTCCGCGCGGCTTTCGAAGGGTTCAACCCCGAGGTGATCGCCAATTGGGGCGAGGCCGAGGTTGCCCGCCTTGTGCAGGATGAGGGGATCATCCGTCACCGTGGCAAGATCGAAGCCACGATCAAGAATGCGCGGGCATGGTGCGAGATCGAGGCGAAGGAGGGCTTTGACCAGTTCCTATGGCGCTATGTGGATGGCGTGCCACTTCAGAATAAATTCAAAACCATGGCCGAGGTGCCGCCCTCAACACCGCTTTCTGAGCGGGTGTCGAAGGACCTCAAAAAGGCGGGGTTCGGCTTTTGCGGGCCGACCATTGTCTATGCCTTCATGGAGGCAACAGGGCTGGTCAATGACCACCTGACCACATGCCCCGCACATGCACGGGTCGCGGCAATGGCACGGCGTTAACCCTCCGCGAGNAGCGCGTCGAACAAGGCCATCGCTTCTGGGCCCGACCAATGCNCATCGCCGCGCAGCCGCGCGATCTCTTGGCCTTCGGGGTTNAGGATCACGGTGATGGGCAGGCCGAACACACCCATTTCGCGCGCGATCTGTTGGTTGAGGTCACGATACATCGGCAATTCGGTGATATCCTCTTCTTCAAAGAAGCGGCGGATGGCCTGTGGCGGGTTGCGCCCCGTGGCCAAGGTCACGACCGAGAATGTCTCGCTACCCAAAGCCTGCTGCAATTCATTGAGCGAGGGCATTTCCTCGCGGCAGGGCGCGCACCAAGTGGCCCAGAAATTCAGCACAACATATTGGCCCGCGTAATCGGCAAGGCTGTGCTCGACATCATCCATGTCGACAAATGGCGTCGCAGAGGCCGCTACAGGTTCAGGATGGACCACAAGCCCGCGCATATCGCCCTCAAGGGGAATATTTCCCAGCTCTTGGGCCAGCGCAGTATTTGCACCCAAGGTCAGGGCAATGTAGAGCATCGCAACACGCAGGCTATGGCTCATTTGGTATTTCCTCCAACAGGTGCAGGACATGACGGACAAAACTTCGAACGCAATGTGGGGCGGACGCTTCGCTGACGGGCCGGATGCNATCATGGAAGCAATTAATGCGTCCATCGGTTTCGACAAGCGGCTGGCTGGCCAAGATATCGAAGGCTCCCGTGCCCATGCGGCGATGTTGGCTGCCCAAGGCATCATTACCGATAAGGATGCCGAAGCGATTAGGGAAGGCCTTCTCACGGTCTTGTCAGAGATCGAGGCGGGAAATTTCGAATTCTCCACTGCTCTGGAAGACATTCACATGAATGTAGAGGCGCGGTTGAAAGAAATNGTGGGCGAGCCTGCGGGGCGTTTGCACACTGCACGCAGCCGCAATGATCAGGTCGCGACCGATTTCCGCCTTTGGGTCAGGGACCAGACCGATGCCGCGATCTCAGCGCTTGAAGCGCTGATGAAGGCACTGCTTGGTCAGGCCGAGGCTGGCGCTGACTGGGTTATGCCGGGGTTCACGCATTTGCAGACAGCGCAGCCCGTGACATGGGGCCATCACATGATGGCCTATGTCGAGATGTTCGCGCGCGATCGCTCCCGCTTTGCGGATGCGCGCAAACGCATGAACGAATCTCCCCTTGGTGCGGCGGCCTTGGCAGGCACTTCTTTCCCGATTGATCGGCATATGACAGCGGCTGCTTTGGGGTTTGACCGCCCCTGCGCCAATTCCCTTGATGCCGTATCGGACCGTGATTTCGCCTTGGAATACCTTGCAGCCGCCACGATCTGCGCGATGCATCTGTCGCGCTTTGCCGAGGAACTGGTGATCTGGTCTTCCGCGCAATTCCGTTTTGTGAACCTGTCTGACCGTTTCTCGACAGGCTCCTCAATCATGCCGCAAAAGAAAAACCCCGATGCGGCCGAATTGATCCGCGCCAAGATCGGGCGAATCATGGGTGCAAATGTGGGTCTTTTGACCGTGATGAAGGGCCTGCCCTTGGCCTATTCCAAGGATATGCAGGAAGATAAGGAACAGGTCTTTGATGCCGCTGACAACCTGATGCTGGCCTTGGCCGCGATGGAAGGCATGGTGCGCGACATGACGGCCAATGGCCCCGCGCTCGAAGCCGCCGCCGCGTCGGGCTTTTCAACCGCCACCGATCTGGCCGATTGGCTGGTGCGCGAACTTGGCCTGCCCTTCCGTGATGCACATCACGTGACAGGGGCCTTGGTCAAACTGGCCGAGGATCAGGGCTGTGACCTGCCTGACCTAACGCTGGAGCAGATGACATCGGTTCATGACGGGATCACCAAGGCTGTGTATGATGTTTTGGGGGTCCATAATTCGGTCGCCTCGCGGATGTCATATGGCGGCACCGCTCCCGCCCAAGTGCATGTTCAGATCGCCCGTTGGAAGGAAGAATTGAAATGATCCGAATTATCGTGGCGCTTTCCTTTGGCCTGTTNCTGGCCGCTTGCGGGGCCGATGGCGACCCGATCACGCCAGTCTCAAGCGCGGATCATAGCCAATCCACCCCGATCATGGTGGAAACGGGCCTTATCCGCCTAGGCTGATTTACCTTCGCTTAGGCCGATAACCCCCGTTGAATCTACGTGATGATGGCCCTAACGTCATGCGCTATAGATAGAACCACAATTGCCCATTTAGCCGAGTTCTCCATGGAAAAAATACCGATGACGCCCAAGGGCTACCAAATCCTTGATGCGGAGCTGAAAAATCTGAAATCGGTCGAACGGCCCGCGATCATCAGAGCGATTGCCGAAGCGCGCGAGCATGGCGATTTGTCGGAAAACGCGGAATACCACTCGGCCCGTGAAAAGCAGTCTTTCATCGAGGGCCGCGTCAAGGAGCTTGAGGGGACGCTGAGCCTTGCACAGGTCATCGACCCGAAAACGCTCTCGGGTGCGATCAAGTTCGGGGCAACGGTGGTGCTTGTCGATGAGGACACCGATGAGGAAAAAACCTATCAGATCGTAGGCGAGCCCGAAGCTGATCTGGAGAACGGCCTGTTGAATATGAAATCGCCCCTTGCCCGCGCTTTGATCGGCAAGGAAGAAGGCGACAGTATCGAAGTCAAAACACCCGGTGGAAGCCGCGACTACGAAGTCGTTAAAGTGTCGTATATCTAATGCCTGATCCAAGCCTGCCCCCGCGATCCATATCCGCGAGTGAGCCCAAAACGCCGGGCGTGGCAGAGCTTGGCATCCACCCTTCCCCAAAGAGCCGCAGTGGCATTTCAAGCGGCGAGATTATCGCGCTCGTATTGACGCTCGCGTGGTTGGTTGCGATCGGCTTTTTGTTCTTTGGCCCCTCGGAAATGGCAGGTGGCGATCAAAATACTTTGAACGCGGTGATCACGTTGGTCGCCGTCATCATGCCCATTGCTTTGATCTGGGTTGTGGCCTCCGCTGCGCGTTCGGCTCGGGTCATGCGCGAAGAGGTGATGCATATCCAAAGCTCGATCGATGGCTTGCGGGCCAGCCATTTCGAGAGGCATCAGCATGACGAGGCCGACCTTCGCCCTGCCGTTGTGAAAAAGCTTGAAGAGATTGCCGAGGCGCAACGCAGGACGCAGTCACAGCTTGCCGTATTCACCTCGCTGCGAAACGTCAAATCCCCCGAGGAGCGCGCCGCCGTTGTCGTTCCCGAGCCAGACAGCGACAATCCGCAAACCAGCTTGGGCTTGGGGACGCGGGCCGAGGAATTGAAGGAACCGATCTCGGTTGCCGATTTCATCAAGGCGCTGGATTTCCCTGAAAACGAACACGACAAGGAAGGCTTCCGCACCCTTCGCCGTGCATTGGAAGACCCCGCGACACGGCTTCTTGTGCGCGCAAGCCAAGATGTGCTGACCCTGCTCAGCCAAGATGGCATCTATGTTGATGACCTCAATCCTGATCGTGCCCGCCCCGAGANNTGGCGCCAGTTCGCTGCGGGTGAACGCGGGCGCAGTATGGCAGCCCTNGGCGGTGTGCGAGACCGTTCATCGCTTGCGCTTTCGGCGGGGCGCATGAAGCAGGACATGGTATTCAAGGATGCAGTGCATCACTTCTTGCGCCAGTTCGACAAGACCTTCGTGGAGTTCGAGAAAAACGCCTCGGATGAAGAAATCGTGCGGCTGACCGATACGCGCACGGCCCGCGCCTTCATGTTGCTTGGCCGCGTGACGGGTGCATTCGATTAACGCCACGCGTTTGGGCCAGTTTCACCTTTCAAGATAGGTGTGCGCTAGGGCGAGGTCTTCGGGCGTGTTGATGTTGAAAAACGGGTCAGGCCTGCCTGTCGGAAATTCAACCAGATCCACGCCATGCANTTCGGCCCAAGCCGAGACCTTGCGCGTGCCCTCCGCTAGGGCCGTCTCAAGATCATCATGCAGATGCGTAGGCCAAAGACTGGCCGTTGGATGCCGCCAGAGCCGCCCTGCGGTATCACGGGTCGCGGCCATGACACTCTTCATGCTTTGGCCCTGCTGCGCCTGCCCNAGGCGCGCCATGAGGTCGGCGGGCAAAAAGGGCGTATCCCATGCAACGGTTGCAACCTGTTTGAACCCAAGCGCACGGGCCCATTTCATGGCGGCCAAGATACCCGCCAAAGGCCCGCGCCCAAGGGGGGGCGCATCGGGGATGATCGGAAGGTCAAAAGCGTTAAACAGCGCAGGGTCGGTATTGGAGTTCAAAGCCAAAACCCCCGCTTGCGGCGCGACCCTTTCAACCACATGAGCCAGCACGGGTTTATCGCCCAAAAGCTCAAGACCTTTGGGGTTTCCGCCCATGCGACGTGCGGCCCCTCCAGCCAGTATCATGCAGGCAAGACCCGTCATTTTGCTTGGTCATTTCCAGTGTTGGTCATGGGATATGTCAGGCTCCGATTGCATCCCCAGTCTCGGACAGATAACTGATCCTTGTCCACAAAAGCTTTGAGGCTTGTGATGCAATCCATCAATTCCAAAAATCCCTATTTTCAGGGTGTTATTGCGGGTCTGCCCTTCTTGCTGGTTGTCGCGCCGTTTGGCCTGCTTTTTGGGGTCGTTGCGACCGAGGCGGGCCTTCCCCTATCGCAGGTCATGGGGTTTTCTGTCTTGGTGATTGCGGGGGCCTCCCAATTCACGGCGCTGCAATTGATGACCGAGAATGCGCCGATTGTGGTCATCCTTGTCTCGGCCTTGGCAGTGAATTTGCGCATGGCGATGTATTCGGCATCTTTTGCGCCGCATCTTGGCCCCGCCCCTGTGTGGCAGCGCGCCCTGATTGCCTATTTCAATGTTGATCAGACCTATGCCCTCTCGATCCAGAAATTCGAAGACCAACCCAAAGCNCCTGTGCGCTGGAAGGTGCTGTATTTCTTTGGAGCCGCGACGCCGATTTGCCCGTTTTGGTATCTGGCGACATGGGCAGGTGCTGTCTTGGGAAGCACTATTCCCCCTGAATTTGCACTGGATTTCGCGGTGCCGATTACCTTTCTTGCCCTTGTCGCCCCTGCCTTGCGCACGGTTGC
>JGI26083J51738_10001082_pt1 | contig 14571 bp, 9 predicted proteins | sample SaaInl85LU_5_DNA_FD_51738 | JGI IMG/M metagenome (IMG submission 51738)
TTGCTGATTATAACACAGGAAGTCTTGGCAGTATATTAATGTTTGTAGGATTAGGAACAATTGTTACAGTTGTTATTCAATCCTCATCTGCAGCGATGGCACTTACTATGACACTTGTTGCGGCAGGAGTTATTCCATTTGAAGTTGCTGCTGCTATGGTTCTTGGAGAAAACATCGGGACAACAATTACTGCTGAGTTAGCATCTTTGATTGGTAATGTACACGCAAAACGTTCTGCTCGGATTCACTCAATGTTTAATATCATTGGTGTATTTTGGGCTATTGTTTTAATGCCCTTTTTAATCGAAGGAATTGTTTGGTTTATGAATTTTACTGGAGCAGGAAATCCAATTCCAGAATATGGTGCGGATGGAAGTATTATCAAAAAGGATTCTTATAACACAGGAATCGCTATTTTCCACACTACGTTTAACTTGTTAAATGTTCTTCTATTGATTGGTTTTGTTCCTCAGTTAGTGCGATTAGCTGAAAGAACTGTAAAATCTAAAGGAGAGGAAGACGAAGAGTTTCACTTAGAGTTTATTAGTGCTGGTATGATGTCTACTCCTGATTTGTCTATTTCTGAAGCTAAAAAAGAGATAGAAAAATTTGGACATATTACTCAAAGAATGAACGGTTTTATTGCTAATTTATTAGTAGAAAAAGAAAGTAAAAAAATTGGAAAAATAATTAAAAAAGTAAAAAAATACGAAGAAATAACTGACAGAATTGAACTAGAAGTAGCTGATTACCTAGCAAAAGTTTCTCAAGGAGAAATGGGTACCGAAACTTCTATTCGTATAAGGGGAATGCTGAGTATGATTGGAGATTTGGAAAGAATTGGAGATATTTATTACCAAGTTTCAAAAACGATTGAATCGAAGCATGAGAAGAGGATTTGGTTCTCGCCAGAGCACAGACAAAAATTAGTAAACTTAGCTAATTTGGTAGACGAAGCCTTTGATATTATGATGGAAAATCTTTCGGAAAATTATTCGAATGTGACTATTCAAAAAGCAATTGAAAAAGAAAAAGAAATCAATAAGCTTAGAAACCAAATTAGAAAACAGCACCTAGAAGACATTGGTTCTGGGAAATACGATACGGTTACGGCTACTTTCTATAGCAATATTTTCCACTCTCTTGAAAAAGTGGGAGATCATATCATTAATGTAACAGAAGGTTTGACAGGAGATATCGAATAGTAATTACTTCAATAATAAAAAACCTGCTGCTCAAATGAACAGCGGGTTTTTTTATGCCTAATTTTTATTTAATTCGCTTCGGGTTTTTTGCTGCGAAAGCCTTCCAACCCGTGTAATTCTCTCCCTTTTCTTGGCCGCCACCCTGAAAATGGTGGCAAACAGCTGCGGCTAATCCATCGGTAGCATCCAATCTTTTGGGCAAGGTTTTAATTTTAAGTAATGTTTGCAACATGGCAGCCACTTGTTCCTTGCTTGCATTTCCGTTTCCGGTTACAGCTTGTTTTATTTTTTTTGGCAAATATTCCGTGATTGGAACCTCTCGGTACAACGCTGCCGCCATTGCAACTCCCTGAGCTCTCCCTAATTTGAGCATCGATTGTACGTTTTTACCAAAAAATGGAGCCTCAATCGCTAATTCATCGGGATGGTATTCATCTATAATGCCCAAGGTTCGTTCAAAAATCTTTTTAAGCTTCAATGCGTGTGTTTCGTATTTGGTCAATACAATTTCGCCAAAAGAAAGTAGCGTCATTTTATTCCCATCTACTTTAATTATCCCATATCCCATTACTGTTGTTCCAGGGTCAATTCCTAATATGATTTTCTCTTTCGCCAAAAAATTGATTTTTGTTTAGTCAAAGATAAAATAAATTGACTCTGTTTTTATACTGAGTAAACTTTTCAGATTAATCCGTTTTCAAATTGCTACATTAAAACATGGTATCCTCCATAAAAACCACTAATTTTACTATTCAAAATTAAAACCAAACTAGATGTCTGACGATTTACTAAAAAAAGTAATTTCACACGCCAAAGAATACGGCTATATTTTCCCTTCTTCCGAAATTTATGATGGACTAAGTGCTACTTATGATTACGGACAAAATGGATCGGAATTAAAAAACAACATTAAGGAATATTGGTGGAAATCAATGGTGCAAATGCACGAAAACATTGTGGGAATAGACGCTTCTATTTTTATGCATCCAACGACTTGGAAAGCTTCTGGGCACGTAGATGCCTTTAACGATCCTTTGATTGACAACAAAGATTCTAAAAAACGTTACCGTGCCGATGTATTAATAGAAGAGCATGTTGAAAAAATAAGACAGAAAATAGACAAAGATGTTGCCAAAGGATTGAAGCGATTTGGAGATGATTTTAACGAAGAAGAATTCAGAAAAACAAATCCAAACGTACTTCGAAATATTGCCAAAATTGAAGNCATTGAACAAAAATTCAAAGACTCTTTGGGCAAAGATGATTTGCCAGCAGTAAAAGAACTAATTGAAGAATTGGGTATTGCATGCCCTGTTTCCGGTTCTAAAAACTGGACAGATGTTCGTCAGTTTAACTTGATGTTTAGCACAGAAATTGGTTCATTGGCTGATGGTTCAAGCACCATATATTTACGACCAGAAACGGCTCAGGGTATTTTTGTAAACTTCCTTAACGTACAGAAAACTGGAAGGATGAAAATTCCTTTTGGGATTGCTCAAATTGGAAAAGCTTTCCGTAACGAAATTATTGCTCGTCAGTTTATTTTCCGAATGAGAGAATTTGAACAAATGGAAATGCAATTTTTTGTNAAGCCAGGAACTCAAAAACAATGGTTTGAATACTGGAAAGAAACCAGAATAAAATGGCACAAAGCACTTGGATTGGGTGAAGAAAACTACCGTTTTCACGATCATTTAAAAATGGCTCATTACGCAGATGCTGCAACAGACATTGAATTCAATTTCCCAATGGGATTCAAGGAACTGGAAGGAGTTCATTCGAGAACAGATTTTGATTTAAAAGCACACGAAGAACATTCAGGTAAAAAACTGCAATATTTTGATCCTCAAGAGAATAAAAGTTACNTTCCTTATGTAATCGAAACTTCTATCGGACTAGACAGAATGTTCCTGGCTATTCTTTCTAACTCTTTGAAAGAAGAAACTTTGGAAGACGGAAGTTCGAGAACAGTATTGGCTTTGCCGCCAGCATTGGCTCCAACAAAAGCAGTGATTATGCCATTGACCAAGAAAGATGGTTTACCAGAGAAAGCGATGGAGGTAATGAATGAATTGAAATATGATTTCAATTGCCAATACGATGAAAAAGACTCTCCAGGAAAGCGATACCGAAGACAAGATGCGCTGGGAACTCCATATTGCATCATGATAGATCACCAGACTTTAGAGGACAATACTGTAACCATTAGAGATCGTGATACCATGAAACAAGACCGAGTTTCTATCACCGATTTGAGAGGGATTATTGGTGAGAAGGTTAGTTTTAGTGGGTTGTTGAGGTAAATTTTTAAGAACTAATTTTTTACCTTGTCATTCCAAACTTGATTTGGAATCTAGTGTTGAACAAAAATTATTACTGGATAAGCCACCCTTACCCGAATAGTCGGGACAAGCTGAGTGTCCCGATTTATCGGGATGTATTGAAGTCCGACTTATGAAAAATAAATATATGAAAACAACCCTAATAACAGGAGCAACCTCAGGAATAGGAATGGCAACTGCCAAGCTATTTGCTGCAAAAGGACACAAACTAATACTTTGTGGAAGAAGAAGAGAACGATTGGCTGAATTGAAAAAAGAACTCAATACAGAAGTTCATACCCTAACTTTTGATGTACGAAATAGAGAAGATGTTTTCAAAGCTATTGAATCTATTCCATCGGAATTTAAGAACATAGATGTTTTGCTAAACAATGCCGGAAACGCACACGGATTGAGTACCATCCAAGATGGAAACATGGACGATTGGGATGCCATGATGGATGGAAATGTAAAAGGATTGTTGTACGTAACCAAAGCTATTTTGCCAGGAATGATTGAAAGAAATTCTGGGTTTATTGTAAATATTGGCTCGGTTGCAGCCAAGGAAGTCTACCCAAACGGAAATGTGTATTGCGCTTCGAAGCACGCAGTAGATGCTCTGAGCAAATCAATGCGAATAGATTTGGCTGGATACAACATTAGAGTATCGGCAATTCATCCNGGTGCAGTAGAAACCGAATTCTCGGAAGTAAGATTCAAGGGCGATAAAGAAAAAGCAGCTGGAGTATATCAAGGATTCGATGCCTTGCAAGCTCAGGACATTGCCGAAACGATTGATTTTATTACCTCTCGACCTCCTCACGTAAATATTGAGGATGTAGTCATTTATCCAACAGCTCAGGCAAATACAACAACNCTTACAAGAAAATAAATCACAAAAAAAATGCCTCTTGAATTTTTCAAGAGACATTTTTTAACTCGTTTTGTAGGGTTTATTTTCCAAAAAGTCCACCAAGTTTTCCTAGCATTCCGCCAATTCCACCAGATTTTCCTCCACCAATCATTCCTAATAAATCTCCTATTTCGAAGCTGCTTCCTAGTTTGTCGCCAAACATTCCTACCACCTTATCCATAATCATAGAAGTAATTCCTCCTGATTTTTCAGTATCTACACCCAATTTATCAGAGAACTGAGAAGACAACGCTCCTTTTATGCTATCTAGCATAGAGTTTCCATCGTTGTCGTTGTCATTGGATGAAAATAGATTCATAATTCCAGAAAGTCCACCTCCCATTGCTTCTTTGGAAACAGTGTCAGAAATAGTTTCTTTCGTAATGTCTAGTGCTTTGTCTTTTTGACCAGCATCCAATCCAAATTTTTCCATCAAATCTCCTCCGATTTGATCTTTTACCGTGTTTATAATATCATCAATCATTTTTAGTTAGTTAGATAGTTAAGGTACAAGTATACTTATATTGAATATATTTTTAAAAAATAGAATGTTATTTGTTTTCTAAAAAAGGATTGTACATCATAATCGCATGATTTTCGACCAGAAGGGATTCCGTTTCTTTATCGGTTTCAATTTTTATTTTGTAAATCTGATTGTGTCGAGAATATCCGCCCCATGCCTGTTGTTTTATCTGGTGATTCCTTTCTTCTATACGGTAAGACTCTGAGAGATTATTGGAACAGAATAACTCTCCATGAAGATGTGTTTNGTCCAGCCACAATTTGAGACAAAAAGTGTGTTTCGTCTCATTTACACACTGCAAATCGATGTGATTATAAGAAAGAGTTGCTCCAGCTCCAAACGGAACTTTTCGGTTTACATCTGGAAACACATCAAAACCGTGGCGATATCTTTCGGTAATAGTAAGAGGTGAGTGAGCAAATATCCAGAACAACAAGTTGCCCAATTGGCAAAGTCCTCCTCCTGTATCTTTCGCTATTTTTCCGCTTTTCAGTACCAATCCTTCCAAATAACCTTTCGATTTTGTTGGCCTTCCCACATTTTTCCAGATAGAAAAAGTTTCTCCAGGACTGATTGCAATTTCATTCAGATGGGAAATTGCTAGTTCTAGATTTTTTCGTTTATTCTCTTGAAGATACATTTCTACATCTTTCAGGGGACGCAAAATCATAGATTTATGATGAAAAACAGAGTGTAAATTGACGAATTCAGGTGTCTTTTTTGCCCATTTTTTACGACCAAAAATCCAATCTTTTTTTCTTAAAAGAATGTAATATTCTTTGCCAAAAAATCTTCTAAGTAAATTTCTCTTTATGGGTTTTTTAATGGTGTTCACATCCTACATCTCAATATATTTAGCCGGATTTGCTTCATGCATCATTTCATACACTGCCTCAAAAATCGTTTCCATGTTTGGTTTAGAGAAATAATCTCCATCACTTCCGTAAGCTGGCCTGTGAGCTTTGGATGCCAAAGTAACTGGTTTTGAATCCAAATACTTGTATGCTTCCTGTTCCACCATTACTTTATCTAGCATGTAGGCTGTTGCTCCTCCCGGAACGTCTTCATCTACAAAAATCACACGATTTGTTTTCTTGATAGACTCTACGATGGCATGATTTACATCAAAAGGCAATAAGGTTTGTACATCAATCAATTCTACCGAAATATCTACTTCAGCCAATTGTTTGGCAACTTCTGTGCAAATGTTAAATGTGGAACCGTAAGAAACCAACGTAATGTCGCTTCCTTCTCTTGTGATTTCAGGAATACCCAACGGAATTTTATATTCACCCAAATTGGTTGGCATATTTTCTTTGCTTCTGTATCCGTTTAGGCATTCTATTACCAAGGCTGGATCATCACTTTCTAACAAAGTATTGTAGAATCCTGCAGCTATCATCATGTTTCTTGGTACACACACGTGCATTCCTCTCAATGAGTTTATAATCATTCCCATTGGCGAACCTGAGTGCCATACCCCTTCTAGTCTGTGTCCTCTTGTTCTTACTATTAATGGTGCTTTTTGCGTTCCTTTTGTACGGTAATGTAGTGTTGCTAAATCATCACTCAAAATTTGAATTCCGTACAATAAATAATCTAAGTATTGGATTTCGGCAATCGGCCGCAATCCTCTCATTGCCATTCCTATTCCCTGCCCAATTATTGTTGCTTCTCGTATTCCGGTGTCAGAAACTCGGCTTTCGCCAAATTTTTCTTGCATCCCTTCCATACTTTGGTTCACACCACCAATTTTTCCTGTGTCTTCTCCAAATGTGAAAATAAGTGGGTTGTTGCTAAACTGAACATCAAAATTTTCTCTCAATATCAATCTACCGTCTACCAAGTTTTCTCCTTCAAATGTAGGTGCAACCGGCTCAATGTTCAAGGCACTTTTTTCATTAGTTGGCAATAAATATGAATTGTACCTGTCAGCATTTTCAATGTCGCTTTTCGCTACCCAATTTTTCAATTGTTGCTTGTGGTCGCATGATTCTGTGCGAGTCAATCGTATCGTTTTCTTCGCTGCCGATACTATTTCTTTTCTTCCCGGCTCAGTGATAGCAGCCAGTTCGTTNGCAATTTTTTCTACAAACACTTTGCTTTTGCTGTNGGCAGCAATGCTCTGGATAAGAGCCACAACTGTTTTTTGCTCTTCTTGGTAAGGAGTCAAGAAATTAGACCAAGCTTCTTTTTTGGCATCTCTTGCTATCTTTTTTGCTTCTTTATCAATTTCATCCAACTCATCTTGAGTAGCAATTTCCTTTTTGTATTCCTTTTTGTAATCAAGAATCCAAGTTCTAAATTGATTTACTCCATCGTACTCCACTTCCCATTCTAGGCGTTCTTTGGATTTGTATCTTTCGTGCGATCCCGAAGTAGAGTGACCTTGCGGCTGAGTTACTTCTTCTACATGCACCAATACTGGAGTGTGATTTTCTCTAGCATGCGCTACAGCCTCTTGGTAAGTTCTGCAAAGTCCAGGGTAATCCCAGCCTTTTACTTTCATTATTTTAAATCCGGCTTTGTCTTTTGTTTCTTCAAATCCAGCCAACAATTCCGAAATATTTTCTTTGGTTGTTTGGTATCTTTTAGGAACAGAAATTCCGTGTCCATCATCCCACACACTCATTACCATTGGCACTTGCAGTACACCCGCTGCGTTCATTGTTTCAAAAAACAATCCTTCACTTGTACTCGCATCTCCAATTGTACCAAAAGCCACCTCATTTCCTTTGATAGAAAATTCTGTAAACTCATTCAAGTTGTCGTTTTCACGAAATTTTTTGGAAGCCAAAGCCAATCCTAACAAGCGAGGCATTTGACCCGCTGTAGGCGAAATATCAGCCGAAGAGTTCTTTTGTTCTGTCAATCTTTTCCAACTTCCGTCTGAGTTGAGTGATTGAGTAGAGAAATGTCCNCCCATTTGTCTTCCTGNCGAAAACGGTTCGTTTTCTTGATTTGTGTCTGCATACAATCCTGCAAAAAAGTTGGTNGGNGTCATTTGTCCAATCGCCATCATAAGCGTTTGATCTCTGTAATATCCCGAACGAAAATCTCCGTTTTCAAACTGTTTTGCCAATGCTATTTGTGGCAATTCTTTTCCGTCTCCAAAAATTCCAAACTTCGCTTTACCTGTCAACACCTCTCTTCTTCCTAGTAAAGAAAGTTCTCTACTGATTCTTGCAAGGCGGTAATCTGCAATTACTTCTTGCCTAAAATCCTCAAAGGTTACCTCAGTTTTAGTCGTTGTATCAGCTGTTTCCATTCGTTGTTGTAATTGAGTTATTCTCCCTATGGGATTGCCACAAAGATAGAAAAAAACGAAAGATTCGGCAAGGGTAAAATCAGTCCCGAAACACGATTCATTTTTTAGTTTTGGGTTTTTATTTTTTCCGTACTTTTATACCATGAATTTCAACACAACAAAACTCGGTATTTTGGGCGGAGGTCAGCTAGGGAGAATGTTTATTCAATCTGCAATTAGTTATGGCACACCCATCTCTATTTTGGATCCCAATGCTGCTTGTCCTGCAGCACACTTGTGCGATTCTTTTACCCAAGGTAGTTTCAATGAGTACGATGCTGTATTCGAATTTGGATCTGGATTGGATGTTTTGACCATTGAGATAGAAAATGTAAATACCGAAGCTCTTTTCCAATTGGAGCGAGAAGGTGTGAAAGTATTTCCTCAGCCTCGTGTGATTGAACTGATTAAAGACAAAGGAATTCAAAAACAGTTTTATGTGGACAATGGAATTCCTACTTCAGAATTTGTATTATGCGATTCCATTGAAGAAGTAGAAGCAAAAGCTACTTTCCCGATTGTTCAAAAAATGAGAAAAGGAGGTTACGATGGGAAAGGGGTGCAAATGTTATCCTCTCCTTCTGATCTGGAAGTGGCTTTTGATGTTCCCTCTTTACTTGAGAAAAAAGTAAACTTTGTGAAAGAAATTTCGGTGATTGTAGCCCGAAACGAAAGTGGTGAAATTAGATCGTACCCAACTTGTGAACAGGAATTTAATTCTGAAGCAAACTTGGTAGAGTTTTTATTTTCGCCCGCAAAAATTAGCCAAGAAACTGAGAAAATTGCGCAAGAAATTGCTCATACCATTATTCAAAAACTAGGGATGGTTGGAATCTTGGCTGTTGAATTTTTTGTACTGGAAGATGGTACTGTTTTGGTAAACGAAATGGCCCCAAGAACCCACAACAGTGGTCACCATACAATCGAATGCAATTTCACTTCGCAGTTCGAACAACACTTCCGAGCTGTAATGAATTTTCCTCTGGGAAGTACTGCGATTACGACCCCAGGAGTTATGATAAACTTGCTGGGAGACAAAAGCCATACTGGCACTCCATTTTATGAAGGAATGGACAAAGCCATGGCTCAAGAAGGAGTGTTTCCTCATTTGTATGGAAAAACAGAAACAAAACCATTCAGAAAAATGGGGCATATCACTGTGGTAGATTCCAACCTAGAAGATGCAATTAAAAAAGCGAGAGAAATCGCACAAGAAGTAAGAGTTATTTCTTAGTCGTTTGGTTTTATTTGTTGATTTTTCAATGCCATAATTGTTTCTAACAATTGCTCATTGGTCACTTCATCGGGTTCCAAGTCTTCTACGTTTATGGCTGCTCGGAACTCCCACATTTCTATAATTTCGTGAAGAGAAACCGTGTAAGGGTCATAATATTTATTATCGGAGTGTAACTCCATAGATTTTATTCCTTGGTGAACTCGCTTGTACACAATTCCATCGTCTTTGGTAAGAACTACGTAGGTTTTTCCATTTTTTACTCGCGTTAAATGCTCCACGTATTCCCCAATTACGTACGAACCATCTTTTACATTGGGAGTCATGCTATCGCCCGAAATAGGAAAGGCTCGGTATTTTCCAGCCCCCAAAAAGGGTAACGAAATTGTTTTTAATGATTGAATAAAATCTGGATCTCCATATCCCAGAGCATAACCCGCTTGTGCCGATTTTGGAATTAACTCAATAGGCTGCTTGTCTTTTTTCGAAGTCATTACCGGAAACAACATTCGGTTGTTCAACTTCATCAAATCATCAGGGTCTGTTTTTCGCAAATCTATTTGTAACAGAATATCAATGGTAATGGTATAGTAATTTGAAATTTTAATCAGAGTATTGTGAGGCGGTTCAGACCTTGCTTCCTCATATTTTTGATAAGCTCCTCGCGTAATTGACAATGTATCGGCAATTGCTTGCTGGCTCTTTCCTTTCTTTCCTCTTAGGTGTTTTAAATTTTCACTTAATGTTGACATAATGATATAATTTGTATCAAATGTAATAATACTTTTTGATATAATTATTAGTTATTTTGAAAAGATGTTTGGCAGAGGAATGATTCTCGGGTTAAGAGAAAAAAGAATAGAGAGTAGAGAGAAAAGAGCTCGCGTTAAAATACAATGTGAAATATGCTTTGAAAAGAGAGAAAAGAGAACAGAACGGTGAGAATAAAAACGAGTTGCGACTATACCATTTAGGACGTACAAGAAATGAATAGAATCTTTACTCCCTTCACTTCCCCGAATTACTCGGGACAAGATGGAAGGGTTGGGGATGGGAAAATAAAAAATGAACAAACGCTCAATATTACATATGGATTTAGACACTTTTTTTGTGTCGGTAGAAAGATTGCTTGATAGTCGGCTAAATAATGTTCCTGTGCTTTTGGGAGGAATAAGTGACAGAGGAGTTGTGGCTTCGTGTAGCTATGAAGCTCGTAAATTTGGTGTACACTCAGGAATGCCCATGCGAATGGCGAAGGCATTGTGTCCCGAAGCTGCAATTATAAGAGGAAATACATCTACCTACACCAAGTACTCAAAACTAGTAACAGAGATTGTACANGAACGAGTTCCTGTGCTCGAAAAAACGAGTATTGATGAGTTTTTTGCAGATTTATCAGGAATGGATAANTTTTATGGGTGCTACCAACATGCTAGCGAACTGCGCCAATTAATAATGAAAGAAACTGGACTTCCAATTTCTTTTGGATTATCCGCTAATAAAACAGTAAGCAAAGTAGCAACTGGCGAAGCTAAGCCAAACAATCAAATAAAAATTGAGGAAGGAAACGAGAAGCCTTTTTTGGCTCCCCTTTCGGTAAAAAAAATCCCGATGGTAGGAAATAAAACTTATCAATCGTTGCGGAATCTTGGAGTAAAAAAAATCATCACTATCCAAGAAATGCAAATTGACATGATGCGATCCGTTTTTGGGAAAAATGGCGAAAGCATCTGGAAAAAAGCCAATGGAATTGACAATTCACCTATCATTCCGTTTACTGAGCGTAAATCTATTTCTACCGAACGTACATTTCAAAAAGATACTATCGATGTGGAAAGACTAACGGGAATTCTGTCGGCAATGGCCGAAAACTTAGCCTTTCAGTTACGCAGAGGCGGAAAAGTGGCTTCGGTGGTTACGGTAAAAATACGTTACTCCGATTTTAATACCTACACCAAACAAGTGAAAATTCCTTACACCTCTGCCGACCATATTTTGATACCTAAAGTACAAGAGATTTTCAAGCAACTTTATGGCCGAAGGTTACTCGTGAGGTTAATTGGAATCCGTTACAGCGGTTTGGTTTCTGGGAGCTACCAAATCAATTTGTTTGACGATTCGGAAAAGCAAATCAACCTGTATAATGCCATGGATAACATTCGCACCAAATATGGTGAACGAAGTATTATGAGAGCGGTAGCAATGAATGCAAAAACCATTGGCCGCTTCCATAATCCTTTCAGTGGCGAACCACCAGAATTGCTAGCACACAGGAGGAGTTAGGNATTTTTATGATTTGGGATTTTCGTTTTANAGAGGAAAGAACAAAGAATAGAGAAAANAGAGAGATGAAAAAAGCTCATGTTGAAATACTGCTTATGAACAAACAAAAATTCGAGTGTCAGTTCGAGTGGTTTTAATGAGTGAAAACGAATTAAAAATGTATCGAGAACAGAACGGGGAATGAAACACGCTTTGTGAGATGCCAAATTACTCCATTAGCTATCAGAATGAACCAGAATTTAGACTTTACTTTTACCAAACACTAGATTCCAAGTCAAGCTTGGAATGACAATGGATTTTATTGTGGAAATCGAAGCCCAACTTTATAAACCAAAAAAATGTACCTCAACTGCCACACATATTACAGTCTTCGCTACGGAACTTTTTCAGAAAAAGAACTTCTGGANATGGGACAAAAATATGNGCTNAACTCTCTAGTGTTGGCNGATATTAACAATACTTCGGGTTGTCTGAACTTCATTAGACTTTCGTCCGATTACGGAATAAAACCAATCGTTGGAATTGATTTTAGAAACGGAAACGAACCTTGTTTTGTGGGGATTGCCAAAAACAATGCAGGATTCAAAGAACTGAACGATTATCTCTCCTATTTTCTTCATCAGAAAAAGAAAATTCCTGCTCGTGCTCCAGCTTTTGAAAATGTGTTTGTGATTTATCCTTTTCGAGTTTCGGGNGAGATAGAAATTAGCTCCTTAAAACCAGACGAATTTATTGGAATTGCAGCACATGAAATTCCGCAACTACGGATGTCAAGACTATTAATGCACCAAAAAAAACTGGTTATTTTACAAACCGTTACATTTCGTACAAAGCGAGATTTTAACGCGCACAGACTGCTTCGCGCTATTGATAACAATACATTGCTTAGCAAACTTCCAAAATCGGAAGAAGCACATCCCGAAGAAAAAATGACAACCGAAGAGGAGTTAATCAACCGATTTGAAGGGTTTCCTATGCTAATAAAAAACACTCGGTTTGTTCTAGACAATTCTTCCATTCACTTTGATTTTAGCGAAAATCGAATACCACAGAACCAAAGTATTTATACAAAAAGCAAAGAAGAAGACATTGCCCTGCTCCGTAAATTAACGGAAGATGGATTGCCGTATCGCTATGGAAATGAAGTGACTACCGAGATAAGAGAACGAATAGAAAAAGAATTGGATTTAATTATCCAACAAGGTTATGTTTCTTATTTTTTGATAAACTGGGACATTATCAGNTATGCCAAGCGGATGGATTATTTTCATATTGGGCGTGGAAGTGGAGCCAATAGCATTGTGGCTTATTTACTGCGAATCACCGATGTTGATCCCATAGAATTGGATTTGTACTTTGAACGGTTTTTGAATCTTTACCGAAAAAATCCACCTGATTTTGATATTGATTTTTCTTGGAAAGACAGACAAGATGTAACTCGCTATATTTTTGAGCGATTCAATCACGTATCGCTTTTGGCTACTTACAATTGCTTTCAGTACAAAGGAACGGTGCGCGAATTGGGTAAAGTTTTTGGATTACCAAAAGAAGAAATTGACAAGCTGAGTAGCGGAAAATTCTTAGAAAACAGACTGGATGAATTGGCTCTTTTGGTGTTAAGATATGGAAACTTAATTCAGGGATTTCCTAATCATTTGGGAATTCATGCTGGAGGAATCTTAATTTCTAACTCACCTCTTCATCATTTTTCGGCTACAAATCTTCCTCCCAAAGGATTTCCTACGGTACAATTTGATATGGTGATTGCCGAAGATGTGGGTTTGTATAAGTTTGACATTTTGGGACAACGAGGATTGGCAAAAATAAAAGATGCGGTACAAATCATTAAAGAAAATCAACCCGAACGAGCCGATTTCGATATTCATGATGTGAAAGCTTTTAAAAAAGACCCTAAGATTAATTCACTAATAGAGGAAGCAAAGTGCTTGGGTTGTTTTTATGTAGAATCGCCTGCCATGCGGATGTTACTCAAGAAATTACGAACCAACACTTACTTGGGTTTAGTGGCGGCCAGTTCGATTATTCGCCCTGGAGTTTCGCAAAGCGGAATGATGAGAGAATATATTTTACGCCATCGTTTTCCGGAGCGAATCAAACAAAAAGCACACCCCGTAATGTTGAAAATAATGCCCGAAACTTATGGAGTAATGGTATACCAAGAAGATGTGATAAAAGTAGCTCACCTCTTTGCAGGATTATCGCTTGGAGAGGCCGATGTGCTAAGAAGAGGAATGAGTGGAAAATTTAGATCAAGAGGAGAATTTGACCAAGTGAAACAAAAGTTTATTGATAACTGCCGCGAGAAAGGTTACAAAGATGAGGTGATTTTTGAGATTTGGCGACAGACCGAGAGTTTTGCGGGCTATGCATTTGCCAAAGGTCACTCGGCAAGTTATGCCGTAGAAAGTTACCAAAGTTTATTCCTCAAAACGTATTTCCCACTCGAATACATGGTAGCGGTAATAAATAATGGCGGTGGGTTTTACAGAACCGAAACTTACCTCCATGAACTTAAAATGCTTGGCGGTATTGTTCATCCCCCACACATCAACTACAGCAGAGCAGAAAGTGTGCTGAGAGGAAAAAATGTATACTTAGGATTTGGCAGTATTCACGAGCTATCCGAGAGTACAATTCAAGAAATTTTAATACCTAGAGAGCAGAAAAAATTTGATGATTTAGACGATTTTATGAGTCGGACTTCTGTCAGTGTTGCTCAGGCTGAGCTATTGGTGCGAGCTGGTTGTTTCAATGAATTTGACAC
>JGI26083J51738_10001086_pt1 | contig 14539 bp, 10 predicted proteins | sample SaaInl85LU_5_DNA_FD_51738 | JGI IMG/M metagenome (IMG submission 51738)
CGCAGAGCCCATAAGCAGCACAGTCACCTACGAGGAACCCACTGACCTCTGGGAGCGACTTCGACTTGGCTTCGATCTGACTGCAGACTACGCGCATCCGAGCGTGTCTCGGCAGCTCAAGAGATACCGACAACAGCAGGATTATTTTGACCTAGTAACAGAGCGCGCGCAGCCGTTTCTATACGAGGTTATAGAACAGATCGAGCAGCGTGGACTCCCGCTTGAGCTCGCTCTGGTTCCCTTCGTCGAGAGTGCATTCAATCCCGACGCTTACTCGCATCAGGATGCAGCGGGACTCTGGCAATTTGTCTCCGCGACTGGGCGCAGCTACGGGTTAGAACAAACTTGGTGGCTCGATGAAAGGCGCGACCCGCTTGAGTCAACTCGGGCAGCACTGGACTATTTAGAAGTTCTCTATGCGGAGTTTGATGAGGACTGGATTCTTGCGCTAGCCGCATACAACGCGGGAGGCGGCAACATACGCCGCGCCCTTAAGAACCAGAAAAATCAGGCGAGCGACAGTCGCCGCTCCAGGTTCTGGGATTTAAATCTGAATGGGGAGACTCGCGATCACATTCCTCGCATCCTCGCCCTTGCTTTGGTGATCAAGTCACCCGCCGAATATGGTGTGGAGCTCGTTTCGATCCCCAATGAGAGATATCTTTATCCTGTAACCCTGACAAATCAAATAGACCTGAGCCTTGCNGCACGCCTTGCAGAGTTTGACCTAGGATCNTTAAAACAACTCAACCCTCATTACAGGCAATGGGCAACACCGCCCGATGACACCAGAACGCTTTATCTGCCCGACCGAGAGAGCCAGCGCTTGACCTCAGCGCTACTCACCTTGGACAGCTCTACCTTAATCACATTCGATCGGTACAGGATTAAAACGGGTGACACTCTAAGCGCGATCGCCCGTAGGCTAGGCACCAAGGTCGACGTATTACAGCGTGCCAACGGGCTAAAAGGTAGCAGGATAATAGCCGGAGACTCTTTATTAATCCCCCGAGGCGATATATCTGATTCGCAATTTGAAACGATAGCCCGAGACAGTGAAGAGACTCAAAGACCACCAGTGAGCTACACAGTGAAACGCGGGGACAATCTCTGGTCTATTGCTCGTCGCTACAACATCCGCTCTGAGGACATTTTACAGATGAATAATCTGTTAGACGCAGCCCTGTTACAGCCGGGACAGAAGCTAGTCTTGAGAAACCCCGCTTCAAGGCAGAGTAATTCAACTAACAGCGATTGAGACAGAAAGTCCTNACTGCGCTGCTTCGAGCCCAAAGCACGCTATCGCTTAGATAAGAACTCGGACTACAAGAAGAACTAAGACGAGAACCCTATGACTGCAACAGTAACTAAGACAGACACAGATTTTTTTGGTCATCCAAAAGCGCTGGTAATCTGCTTTCTCACCGAGATGTGGGAGCGATTCAGCTACTATGGCATGCGCGCGCTGCTGATCTTCTATCTCACTCAGCACTTCCTATTCAGCGACCAAGTCGCCGCAGGCATTTTCGGCTCCTATATTTCGCTCGTCTATATCACGCCGGTCTTGGGGGGCATCATTGCCGATCGTTATTTAGGTGCGAGCAAAGCCGTCGTGCTTGGTGCTCTGCTGCTAGTGGCTGGACACCTGGGAATGGCGTTAGAGGGCACGCAGGCAGTGGAGCGACTAGGTACGAATGGCACAGAGGTGATCAGAGATCCATTCTATCTCCAAGTATTTTATTTCTCACTCGGATTGATAATCGTTGGTGTCGGGTTTCTTAAAGGGAATATCTCAACTCTCGTTGGGTCATTATATGACCGTGAAGATCCTCGTCGCGACGGCGCCTACACACTCTTCTATATGGGCATTAACCTTGGCTCATTTTTAGGCGCGATTATTTGTGGATTCTTATTGCAATATAAGGGATTTAGCTGGGGCTTCGGTGCGGCTGGAGTCGGTATGCTGGCAGGACTCTTGGTGTTCCTCAAAGGCAGGCACCTATTCGGTGATGCGGGCCTTCCTAAAGAGCCAGAAGCACTAAAACGGAAAACCGTCAGCGGTCTTAGCCGCGAATGGGCCATTTATGCCGCGAGCCTTTTCGCAGTAGTGGTATGTTGGCAGCTGATGCAGTCACCTGAAGTTGTAGGCGGCCTGCTCGGGATCTCCTTGCTGCTTGCAGTAGGCGCCGTCGTTTTCTACTCATTAACCCAGTGTGAGCCTATCGACCGCGACCGNATGCTCGTCTGTCTTTTCTTGATGAGTTACCAAGTGATCTTCTGGTCGCTTTTCGAGCAAACAGCGAGCTCCTTAAGCCTAATGACAGACCGTAACGTGGACCGTGTTCTTTTTGGTTTCGAAATACCGGCTGCCGCTTTTCAGTCCATCAATGCCTTTTTCATAATCACACTTGCGCCCTTATTCAACTTCCTTTGGATAGCTCTCGCTCGACGTGGATGGGAGCCCTCCACGCCGGCAAAATTTGCACTCTCACTTATCCAACTAGGACTGGGCTTTCTCTTGCTAGTCTATGGCGCCAGTCTCGCTACCGACCCCACGCAGGTCGCTGTCATATGGATCGTANTACTCTATCTGCTACACACCACGGGAGAGCTTTGTATATCTCCAGTAGGACTGTCGATGACTTCACGACTCTCCGTACCNGGNGTCGTTGGCATGATGATGGGATGCTGGTTTTTAGCCTCAGCAGCGGGTAACTACGTCTCCGGNACGATTGCAGCGATGACTGGATCCGATACGGTCGGCGGCGAAATCGTCGATCCCGCCGCCGCACTTCAAACCTATATGGACGTTTATCAAACCGCCGGCCTCTACAGCATCGCAGCAGGCCTATTGGCATTGGTAATAGTGCCGATAATTAAACACTATATGCACGATGCATAAGCAATCAAATAAGATTAAAACGGATACGACAGAACAAGGAGTTGCTCCATGGGTTACATGACAGGAAAGAAGGTTCTCATTCTAGGCGTTGCAAGCAAACTCTCTATTGCCTCTGGTATAGCCGAAGCGATGCACCGAGAGGGAGCCGAGCTTGCCTTTACCTACCAAGGTGAAAAGCTGCGCGACAGAGTCGTTAAATTTGCCGCTGGCTGGGACTCCGACTTAGTTTTTCCTTGTGATGTCACCAGTGATGAACAAATCGATGCCTTGTTCGAGGATTTATCAAAAACTTGGGACGGTATCGATTGCATCGTTCACTGTTTAGCCTTCGCACCGGGAAGNGAACTTGATGGAAACTATGTTGATGTCACCACGCGAGCAGGCTTTAACCTCGCGCACGAAATTAGCTCTTTCAGCTTCGTCGCCCTCGCGAAAGCCGGCGCGAAAATGATGGAGGGACGAAATGGTTCCTTGCTAACACTCAGTTATTTGGGCGCAGTGCGCAGCCTCCCTAATTACAATGTAATGGGGCTTGCTAAAGCGAGTCTCGAAGCCAATGTTCGCTATATGGCGTCGGCACTTGGGCCAAAAGGGATTCGGGTAAACGCGATCTCTGCCGGACCAATAAAGACGCTCGCTGCGGCAGGGATAAAAAGTTTTAGAAAGATGCTCGAGCATAATGCGAAGCAGACGCCGCTGCGCCGAAACGTCACAATTGAAGAGGTTGGAAATGCGGCTAGCTTTCTTTGCTCGGACTTAGCCTCGGGTATAAGCGGGGAAATACTTTACGTTGATGGGGGATTCAACACCACAGCCATGGGTTCGCTAGAACAAGCCGCTGAATAGGTAAAAATGCAAGAGAAGTAACGCTGCTTAGCAACGCGGCTAAGCAGCGGGACTGATATGTCTAGGATGCTTAGAAAGTGTCGGCGCTCAGTTCGCGCTCAGGGATTATGATATCGCCGGTCTCTCTTAGATTCGCAACATAGGCCCTCAATTCACTGCTCCCCAAGTCACCGACAACGCTTTCAAGCATTGCACTTTTCTCTGCTTCCGCCAGCGACTCAAAGCTTCCCTCTGTGACAGACATCAGTTCAGCTAATACAAACGTTCCGTTGCCCAATGTAAGTTGTGAACGTGTTACATCGCTCCCACTTGGCGCGGGCAAAGCGAAAACCGCTTCTACAATTTCTCGGTTTACCGAGCTTTGATTTCTTCTTACCGAGGTTTCTGTACGCCACTGCAATTCGTTTTCTGCGAGGAATTCCTCCACATCGCTACCACTCTCTAGAAGCGTAGAAAATTCGTCACCGAGTGCGGCAACCNCATCGCGCTCCATCTGCGCACGCAGCGCTACGGCGATTTCAGGCTCGACATCCTCTAAGGGAAGAATTCCCTCAGGGGTTGTTGTATTGACTCGGAGCACCACAGCACGCTCTCCACCGATTTCGATGACATCGCTGTTATTTCCGTCCAACATAACATCGTCTGAGAACGCGGCCTCGAGAACACGCGGCTCAGAGAAGATACCTCCACCTCCGGAGCGATCAAAGTCACCACTTGTTAAGATCGTCAGATTCAATTCGTCCTGAAGTCGCTGCAGATCCGAGGATTCGAAGGCTAAATTAGAGAGATCGGATAAGGCGCTTGCGTATAATTGTTCGACTTGTGCCGCCTTTAAATCACGCTCTATGCGCCCAGACACCTCATCAAAAGACTGAAATACAGCCGAGTTATCTTCGGTAAGCTTAACGACGTGTATCCCAAATTCAGTTTCAACTGGGCCTACAGTGTCGCCAACCTCTATCCCTTCAAGCGCCTCCTCGATCTCACTCGGAAATGCGCTGCCGTCGCTAAAGCCAATATCACCACCCTCTTCTGCCGATATCTGATCACTCGACAGCTCAAGCGCGAGAGACTCAAAACTNTCNCCTGCATCTAACCGTGCAATCGCAGCAGTCGCTGCCTCGCGCGCNTGGTCAACGGTAAGTGATGNACCAGTCTCAAACAAAATGTGCGAGGCGCGCTTTTCAGCGGACCCTTCGAACGTCGACCGTTCAAGCTCGTACTGAGCGAGCACGGCACCCTCTTCTAGCACTATGCCATCAGAAATAGTGGCCTTGTCGAGAATTACGTAGTCGACAGTCACACTTTCGGGGCGGACAAAACGCGTCTGATTAGCGTCATAGTAAGCCGCAATCTGCTCATCCGTAATTGGCGTGCCCAAAGTTCGTGTGCCAGGTGGAATTGTGATGTAACGAAAATCTCGAGCTTGNGCACTAAGGGCTGCTAGTGTTTGGAGTTCCGACTGAGTNGCAAAGCCTGACGAAGAATAGGCGTTAACGACCTGAGAGAGCAGCATTTGCCTGCTGAGCGCTTCTCGGTAGGAGGTAACCGTAAAGCCTTGGCTATTCATCGTTCTCACTGCAAACTCAGGGTCGAAGCGACCACCAACCTGGAAGTTTGGATTCTCGATAATCGCTCGGTCTATTCTTTCTGAAGAAATACCTAAAGCTGCAGCCTGTGCCGATTGTCTCAGCAGGGTCTCCTCAACAATTTGATTCATTGCGATTTGCTCTAACAATGACTGCTCGATGCCCTCAGCGCTGCCGCCTATAGAGTTAATAAGCTCTTGGATGCCCTGCTGAAGTTGAAAATCGCTTATCTCCTCGCCATTAACTTCCGCGACGCCGGGAGCGCGTGTGAGTCCGCCAATAATAGACTCAGCACCGAAAAGAACGAAAATGGCGACGATGAGTCCAATGATAACCTTGGCGATGACACCTTGAGAGTTGTCGCGAATGTCTTGCAGCATGGTAAATCCTATCCTGAATGAGTTTTGCTAATATTACTTTATATCGAGCGTCAGCCGAAGCCGGATTTTAGCATCATATAACGACAAAAGGCGCATCAAAGATGCGCCTTTTGTTATGGATAAGTAGCCTTNGAGACTACTTTTTCCGACTAAGAATTCACTGCGTCTTTTANCGCTTTGCCGGCCTTAAAGCTCGGTACTCGNGCCGCTTTGATCTCGATAGCAGCACCCGTTTGTGGGTTNCGGCCCGTGCGCGCTGCACGNTGCTTAGTTGCGAAAGAACCAAAACCAACCAACACTACTGGGTCTTCTTTCTTTAGCGAATCTGTAATGGCATCGATCATTGCATCGATCGCGCGCCCGGCAGCTGCCTTGGGTAAGTCTGCAGTTTCTGCTACTACATCTATGAGTTCTGATTTATTCACAATATCCCCTTATATTCCAATTTTGGTATTTAATATTCTATTTTTTGATTCGCCATGTTACCGGCATTACGCATACATTTTTGCCGAATTTGAAGGGCAAGTTTTAGGTGGTTTACTAACTAGTCGCCATGATAACTGAATCGGCTGTTGGATACAGTAAAAACAACCGAAACGCTCCGAAAACCACGAAACACGTATCTTTATACCAAGCGCCCAAAACGAGTGTCAACACTTATCAGACGCAATAAAGCTGCCAGCAGTTGGTTTCCGCAAACTGTTAGCAGCTTCATTGTTTTAAGACTCGGCGTTAATGTCGTTCCAAGTTACCTGCCTCGTTGGGCACAACTTGCTTCTCAGTGCCTTTCGTCGATGCGAGTGCGTCAAGACTCAGCGGCGTTGGCTGATGCTGCAGTGCAACCTCGAGCACTTGGTCAATCCAGCGCACTGGGACTATTTCAAGGTCAGCTTTAATATTGTCTGGAATCTCGGCTAAATCCCGCTCATTGTCCGCAGGGATAAGAACCGTTTTAATATTTCCCCTGTGGGCAGCAAGAAGCTTCTCTTTGAGGCCACCAATCTTTAAAACTTGACCGCGTAGTGTAATTTCTCCAGTCATCGCGACGTCGGCGCGAACCGGAATATCTGTTAGAACAGACACGATTGCTGTACACATACCAACCCCCGCGCTCGGACCATCCTTAGGAGTCGCTCCTTCGGGGACATGGATATGAAGATCGCGGGTCTCATGAAAATTAGCAGGAAGACCGAGAGACGCACTTCGGCTGCGCACAACCGTTAAGGCCGCCTGAATTGATTCCTGCATCACATCGCCAAGCGAGCCTGTTTTTATCGTCTTACCCTTACCTTCTACGGCGATCGCTTCGATTGTTAGCAGCTCACCACCGACCTGAGTCCATGCAAGCCCATTCACCTGGCCTATGTGATTCTCCTCTTCGGCTTTGCCATAGTCATATTTTCTTACGCCCGAATATTGTTCGAGATTATCGGCATCGAGTTGAATTTTCGCGTGCTTTCCCTTTAGTGAGTTACTCTTTACAACTTTACGGCATATCTTCGCCACTTCACGCTCCAGGCCACGAACACCCGCCTCTCGTGTATAGTAGCGAATGATATCTCGAATGGGCTGTTCGCCGATTTCGAGCTCTTCCTCTTTGACGCCATTGTTTCTTTTTTGCTTCGGCACCAAATAACGCTCGGCGATATTGAGCTTCTCTTCCTCGGTGTAGCCAGGAATTCGAATGACCTCCATCCGATCTAACAGCGCTTCTGGAATATTCATACTATTAGAGGTGCACACAAACATGACTTCGGAAAGGTCATAGTCCACCTCTAAGTAATGATCATTGAAACTGCCATTTTGTTCTGGGTCTAGCACTTCGAGTAGCGCAGAAGCTGGGTCGCCGCGATTATCCATACCCATCTTGTCGATTTCATCAAGCAAGAAAAGCGGATTTTTTACACCTACTTTAGAAAGCTTTTGCATCAGCTTGCCTGGCAGAGAGCCGATATAAGTTCGACGATGCCCTCTGATTTCAGCCTCATCTCGCACGCCGCCAAGCGCCATGCGGACAAATTTTCGGTTCGTAGCCCTCGCAATGGACTCGCCAAGTGATGTCTTACCCACACCAGGCGGTCCTACAAGACAAAGGATAGGTGCCTTTAGCTTCTTAACGCGTTTTTGGACTGCCAAATACTCCAAAATACGCTCTTTGACCTCTTTGAGGCCGTAATGATCGTCTTCGAGAATCTGTTCAGCTTTATCGAGTTCTAATCGAACCTTACTGCGCTTCTTCCAAGGGACATTGATCATCCAGTCTAGGTAAGTACGAACGACCGACGCTTCGGACGACATCGGTGACATCTGCTTAAGCTTATTCAATTCCGAGACTGCTTTGTCTCTCGCCTCTTTGGGCATTCCCGCATCATCAATCTTTTGCTTTAACTCTTCGGCCTCATTCGGGATGTCCTCAAGCTCACCCATTTCTTTTTGAATGGCTTTCATCTGTTCATTGAGGTAGTACTCGCGCTGGCTTTTCTCCATTTGCTTCTTCACGCGTCCACGAATGCGCTTCTCGACAGCGAACAGATCGATCTCACTTTCGATAAGCGCCATAAGATGCTCAATCCGCGCCTGAAGCCCTGCAAGCTCTAGTAGGTTCTGCTTCTCTTCTAGCTGCAATGACATATGAGAGGCAATGGTATCTACCTGCCGGCCCGCCTCGTCGATGCTCGAGATAGAACCCATCACCTCTGGGGGGATTTTTTTGCTTAACTGAACGTAGTGGTCAAACTGCGCAAGTAGACTGCGGATGAGTGCATCGGTCTCTTTCGCAGAGGGCTCTTCACCCGACAGGACGCTCACACTGGCAGTCACGTAATCTTGTTCGTAATTAACGGACTTTAACTTGGCGCGATCGAGGCCTTCGACTAACACTTTCACGGTGCCATCTGGCAGCCGTATGAGCTGGAGTATTGTTGCGACAGTGCCTATTTGATAGAGATCCGATGCGCCAGGATCGTCGTCGGCAGCGCTTTTTTGTGCAACCAAAAGCACTTTTTTGTCAGACGCCATCGCCGTCTCGAGCGCCTTGATCGATTTAGGTCTTCCGACAAAGAGAGGCTGAACAATCTGGGGGTAAACGACTACATCCCTCAGAGGCAAGAGAGGGATAGATTGGGTGGAAATAGATGACTTAACTGGCTCTTCGTTAATACTCATGGGCTACCTTTGAGAGCGGCGACCCCTGAGAGCCAGCCTTATGTTAGTGAGACACTCAAGTTATGGTGATGCTAAGTTAAAAATTCAAGCCTGTTAGTCTTCTGCGGCCGCCTTATTTTGACTAGCGTCGGCATTTTCGAACATTAGAAGAGGCTCTGACTCACCGTCGATGACTGCCGCGTCGATTACTACTTTACTGACTTTCTCGAGCGAAGGAATCTTGTACATACTGTCGAGGAGCACAGACTCCATAATCGACCGCAGGCCTCGTGCCCCAGTTTTACGCTCTTTTGCTTTTTTAGCGATGGCGCGTAACGCGTCGTCGCGGAACTGTATTTCTACATCTTCCATTTCGAAAAGCTTCATGTACTGCTTTGTCAGCGAGTTTTTCGGCTCTTTGAGAATTCGTACCAAGGCGTCTAGGTCGAGCTCTTCGAGCGTCGCAATCATCGGAAGTCGCCCGACGAATTCTGGTATCAGGCCATATTTGACCAGATCCTCGGGCTCGACGCTGCGTAGAGCTTCCCCGACCTTATCTTCGGTTTCCTTCGATCGTACCTCTGCAGAGAATCCAATGCCGCTTTTATGTGAGCGGTCGAGAATGATGCGATCCAAACCGGCAAAGGCACCACCACAGATAAATAGAATATTCGAGGTGTCTACCTGCAAGAACTCTTGCTGAGGGTGTTTACGGCCACCCTGAGGCGGCACCGATGCAACTGTGCCTTCGATAAGTTTCAAAAGCGCCTGCTGTACGCCCTCGCCAGATACGTCTCGTGTGATCGAGGGGTTGTCGGATTTACGCGAGATTTTGTCGATTTCGTCGATGTAGACGATACCGATCTGCGCCTTATCGACATCATAGTCACATTTTTGCAGGAGTTTCTGAATGATATTCTCGACGTCTTCGCCAACGTATCCAGCTTCGGTGAGCGTGGTCGCATCAGCGATGGTAAACGGCACGTCTAGCATCCGAGCTAGCGTCTCGGCAAGAAGCGTCTTACCAGTACCAGTCGGGCCAACCATCAAGATATTACTTTTACCAAGCTCGACGTCGCTTTTGCCGCTCTCGTAGTTGAGGCGCTTATAGTGGTTATAGACCGCAACGGCGAGGACCTTTTTGGCGGCGTCCTGGCCAATAACATATTCGTCGAGAGTCTCTTTGATTTCCTTAGGCACAGGCAATTTGCGCGCGTTAGAGTCTGACTCGCGCTCCTGAACCTCTTCCTTGATGATATCGTTGCATAGCTCAACGCATTCATCACAGACGAACACTGAAGGCCCGGCTATCAATTTCTTTACTTCTTGCTGGCTCTTAGCGCAGAAAGAACAGTAAAGAAGCTTGCCGCCATCGTCTGGCTTATTAAAATCGTCGTCTGACATAGGAAATGCTCAACTCTGCAATCATGAGGCCTGCATTAAACGCCGGCTACTGTCTTTTTATCTTCGCGTCTTCCGATAACTTTATCTACAAGCCCATATTCACACGCTTCATCGGCGCTCATAAAGTTATCGCGCTCAGTATCACGCGCTATCCTTTCTTCGTCCTGGCCGGTGTGTTCTGCCATAAGCACATTAAGTCTTTTACGTATCTTAATGATTTCATTAGCTTGAATCTCGATGTCTGACGCTTGACCTTGCGCTCCACCACTGGGCTGATGAATCATCATACGCGAATGTGGCAGCGCTAGCCGCTTCCCTTTCGCGCCTCCAGCGAGAAGCATCGCACCCATACTTGCGGCTTGGCCGATACACATCGTGCTCACGTCAGGCTTGATGAACTGCATGGTGTCGTAGATCGATAGACCGGCGGTAACGGAACCGCCCGGTGAATTTATATACAGATGTATGTCTTTGTCCGGATTCTCGGACTCAAGAAACAGCAGCTGCGCCACCACCAAATTCGCCATATGATCCTCGACCTGACCGGTCAAGAAGATCACTCTGTCTTTCAAAAGACGCGAGTAGATATCGTATGAACGCTCACCGCGCGCGGTCTGCTCGACCACCATAGGAACTAACGCGGCTGAGGGTTGTTCGAAACTGTAGGGCATATTGTCGTCCTTCGGATCTTTAAAGCAGGCCGCGACGCGAGGCGCGACCACCTATGTCCACAGATATTACTCCGCGTCGGCGTTTTCGGACTGCCTAGNCTCAGGTTTTATAACCTCNTGATAGGAAACCGTCTTGTCCTCGACCTTCGCTGCTTCGAGTATGAAGTCGAATACCTGATCCTCAACCACCGAACTCTCAATCGCTGCTAGCTGCTCTTGATTACCGTAATACCAGTTGATGACCTCTTCCGGGGATTCATAAGTCGCCGCGAGCTCCTCAATGGTTTCACGCACTTTCGCAGGATCGGCCTTCAGGTTTTGCGTTTGCATTACCTCACCCAATAAAAGGCCAAGCTTGACTCGTCGCGTAGCCTGTTCGGTAAAGAGCTCATCGGGGAGCATGCTCGCATCGAGATTAGCGCCGCCGCCCATTTGTTGCAGTGCCTGCGTCTTAAGTTGCTGTATTTCTGCCGTGACAAGCGCCGCAGGAACGTCCAGCTCCACAACCTCGATCAGCTTGTCCATAACTTGCGCTTTGAGCTTGTTGCGGCTTGCCGCTTTGAGCTCACGCGTCATGTTGTTTGCGACCTCTTCACGGAATGCAGCGTCGCCGCCCTCTTCGATGCCGAAGCTCTTAAAGAATTCCTCATCGACCGCGGGCAGCACCTGTTCGCTAACGCTATTGAGAACCATCTCAAACTCAACCGCTTTGCCTGCGAGGTCAGCGTTGTGATATTCCTCTGGGAAAGAAAGGGATAGGGTAAACGCGTCGCCCGCTGTCTTACCGATTATTCCGGCTTCAAAGCCCGGAATCATTCGCTCGGAGCCCAGAACGAGATCGGTTCCCGTCGCTTTTCCGCCCTGAAACTCTTCACCGTCGAGTTTGCCGTTGTAATCGATATTCACGCGGTCAGAATCTGCCGCCGCGCGCTCTACAATTTCCCAAGTCTGACGCTGCTTACGCAGAGTTTCGATCATTTCATCGATATCGCTTTCACCGATGTCTGCACCTAAACGGGCAACTTCAAGCGCGCTAAAATCGGGCAGCGTTACGTCGGGATACACCTCAAACGTGGCTGTGAATGTTAGGTCTGCACCCTCTTCTAAATTAACGGGCACAATCATCGGCTGTCCGGCAGGCTTCACCGCCTCCTGAGTGAGCGCATCAAAATAAGACTGGTTGATCATCTCACCCACGACGTCTTGGCGAACACTCTTTCCGAAACGACTCTTGATTACCTTAAAAGGCACTTTGCCTTTGCGAAAGCCTTTTAGGTTTACCGACCCTGCAGCCTCTTGAAGGCGGGCATTGACGGCCGTTTCAACCCGCTCGCTTGGCACAGCGATAGTCATTTTCCTTTCGAGACCTTGGGTTGTTTCTAGAGAAACCTGCATTGATAAACCTCTTCCGAACAAGGGCTATCTGAGCGCCCTCGCGATTAATGAATTTGGTGGTGTGGTATGTCTTATTGACTCTTTTTTTAACTTCTAAAGTAGGATGATTGCCCCCACAAAGCACGCGATTTTCCCACAGCAGCAAGGCTTATTCAATCACAGTCTCATTAAGTACTGGCCGAGATGCAAAACGGGGTTGCCATCCACGCCAAGGAGACAGACAATCGAGGCGTGATAAAAATCAGANACGCGCAGGATCTTACGAACTTCGCGACCTTTCGCAACTTAGTGAACACAGAATAACAAGACGGTGAATATATGAGCGCTTCGGCAATAGGGGACGGCGACAACAGGAAACAAGGCCCTGGCGATATTAACGCCGCAGAGAGTGAGATTTTTGAGGACGACAAGCTGTGGTATTTCCGTAACTCTCAGGGCGAGAAGATTGGCCCATTTCGCTACGCTAGCGAAGCGAAGTCCAATCTCGAATCCCTGATGGTCAGTCTGGAGGCGAGGCTTAAATCCGAAGAATGAAGATCGCGCTGCGCTGCCTAGCCTGAGGCGCTAGGCGGCAGCGGCGATAGGCAATGCAAGCGGCGTCTTCGTCAGATCGTCTAGAATTTGAGCAGAATGCTCTAAAAAGAAGAAATAACCGCCCTGACGGGACACGGTGCGCGCCCGCCCCTCAGGCAATTCCGCTGCGAGCAAGAATGCTGAACGGCCAAGCCGGTAGCTCTCGTCTCGACCTTGCCAAAACTCCACGCTGAGACTCAGGTCAGCTAACTGATAATCAAACGGCGCAAGGCCAATAGATTCATCCTGCGCCACCCCCCGCGCCCCCTGAAGAAACGCCTCACGCCTGTCGCTAAGAATTGTGCGCCTAAGCTCGCTGCTGTTTAACGCCCGCTGATCGAAACTACAGAGCTCCCTGCGCAGAGTCTCNATATAGCCTTCTTGCGAGTTTCGTTCCAGTCGCTCTCGCAGCGACCACCCGTGACGGACAAGTGATGCAAGGCCTCTGTGCATCAGAGACTTAAGATGCCCCGTTTTTCGCGCGGTTAGTAGAGGACCACAGGGAATCGCGCCTAGACTTATCTGACCGCTGATCCTCGAGGGAGCAAGTTGCGCAAGCGCAAGCGCATAGACCACACCATGACCCAAGGTGAGGATCGACACCTTTTCCAACCTAAGATGATCGAGCAGCTCGAGGAGGTCACGCGCAAAGGGTTCAGGGGTCGAACTAAAACTAAAGTCGCTCCTGCCAATGCCAGGTCTGTCNACNGAAATAAGTCGAATTCCGGCCNGCTGCGCATGTTCGTGGAATAACTTGGCTTCTAGCCGCGAGCTGCCACTCGAGTGAAAAAACACTACGGGAAGACCGTCAGCGCTGCCAAATTCGCTCCAGGCGAGCTTTCTTGCGGAAGTCAGGTGCAAAGTGGAAAAGTCTGGTGAGCTAATTTTTGGCGAAGTAGCGTCTGTGGCCGCGGCAGCCGTGCGATCAATAAATTGCGCGTTTCCGCCAACCATTCGAGCACTCCTAGTAAAAAGGGCTAAGCTCATAAGGGCTAATCTCAGTACCTAGACCTGCTTTGGCTTAACTCTCGACAGCACGATACTATCGTGGGAATATTTCCCACGTCAATAAAATCACNGCCCTTAAGTACCGAACATTAGTACCGAACATTAGTACCGANCATNAGNACNGAGTCATGAGNNCCNCCCCCCCCTGGGTAAGGCCTCATACGATTGCCGAGAAGTCTCCCCGGGACTACCCAGAACGATTCAAAGGACTATACTGCGAGCATGGCCGACCAAAACCTAGACTCACAACAGGCATCAAGCTTGGTTTTTGCCGCTATCTCGAAAGCGTTGAGACCCGTCGTGCGCCTACTTTTGCACTATGGCATCGGGTACCCCCAGCTTATCGCGCTGCTCAAAACGCTCTATGTCGGGGTGGCCGAAGACGAGCTCAGTACCGCAGATAAACGAATTTCGGATAGCCGCATCACCCTGCTAACCGGTGTGCATAGAAAAGACGTCGCGAGATTGAGAAAAGAGTCCTCTGAGAGTCACCAAACCAGCGCTAAGGGTTTTCCCCAAGAAAACTCTGATGAAAGCCCAAGTGACAGCACTGCCTCGCTTGGAGCGAGACTCGTTGCCGAATGGATGGCTAACCCACGCTTCCTAGAGCGTTCAAAAGAAGGCAAT
>JGI26083J51738_10001093_pt1 | contig 14480 bp, 10 predicted proteins | sample SaaInl85LU_5_DNA_FD_51738 | JGI IMG/M metagenome (IMG submission 51738)
TCTTTAAAAAACTGAAACTTGAGTTTTTTGTTACTTGAAAACCAGCCATTAAGCGATTTCCAATTGTCTCGCTGATTAAATTCAGGGATTTTTTGATTAAAGTTTAATACCAGTTTGTCTTCTAACTGATTAGGGATCTTAAAGCTTCCAATACTATCTATACCAGTAAACCAATACTGAGACACTACGCTATCTTTTTTTAAACCAAATACTGAAATAGGTACTCTGGTCTTTTGCTTGTTTTTTATGGTAAAAGTTATTGAATCTGGTGCTGCAGAAGCTTTGGTTATTTTAAAATCAATTTTGTTTTTTGTGGCTATATAAGTATTGAAAAACCAATCTACGTTTTTAGCGGTGTACTTTTCTAAGGTAGTTTTAAAGTCTTTTGTAGCAATATTGGCCCCTTTGTGCGCTTGATAAAAGTCTCTAATACATTGTTCTAATACTCCCTCGCCTAGATAATCTTCCAAATAAGCCAGTCCCAAACCAGCTTTGTATTTGTTGGCTATTTGTTGGTTGAATTTTATTAAGGAGTCGTTAGAGGTCGTGAGTGGTTGGTCTAAGTTGCGTCTTGCTGTTAAATTATACAATAGTGCATACTGATCGTTAAAGTCCAATTCAGATAAATGCAGGCTTTTCACTCCCCAGTAGGAAGCTATTTTTCCTAGTAATTTTTGATTGGGATAATAGGTCTCCACATATTTGATCATATTGAAGTTCACCAATGCATCTATGACCCAGTGTTCTTTTCTTGGATTAACAAAAAAACTCTCCCTAAATAAGGTGTACAAACTCGTTTTTAATAAGCTTAATTCCAACTTAAAGGATTCTTCATAGGGGTTTACAAAACTGGGTAGTTTATTTAATCCATAGAGAGGGTTTCTGTCATAATTCATTTTAGTCACCAAGAGTTGATCTAAAGGAATCGTGCCAATTTTATTTTCAATGAATGAAAAAACTTTAGAGACTGCTGCTATTTCTATAGCTGGCTCAAGATTTTCTCCCCTTAAATCAGTNACTAAAATGGTGCTTTTAAGTGGGTATCTCACAAAATTATTTTCATTGGNCAGATACATTTCTGCCCCTTTTTTCTGCTGAGCAGTTAGCGTAGCCCATCTTTTATTTCCTTTGACTTGTTCTAAAGTTTCTTTGTAATTTGAATTTAATACCAACGCTTTATCGTAGTTTATTTTTATTACTGTGTTGGTAATATCAGTGTAAAGGTCTTGCAAATCTTTGTTTGAATAGNGCAACCATTCTTTGTCTTTATAAACAGCAGGGGAGAGGTACCAATCCTTAAGAAAATATCCCCCTTCAGAATCATATCCATAAGAGGTGTATTTGTTTGGTGGTAACTTAACAGTATAAGTGAAGGTAATAGTTTCGTAATCACCCGGAGCAATAGGTTTATTTAAGGAAATACCAATAATATCTTTTTCTTTGGTTCTCCACCAAGGAAGGGAGTAGTAATTCTGATCTACTGCACCAATGAGGTCAGTTCCTCCCCTGAGTTCTTTAGAGGCTAGATGGAGATTTTTCTTAAAATCGTCTGCAAAGCGACTCGCTAGAGGGGAGTCCTTATGGGCATACGCATTTGCCCAATCATTAAAATACAGCACGCTAAGNGTGTCTGCACTATGATTGGTATAGGTGAATTCTTGCTGAATTTTTATTTCTTTAGTCTCACTATTCAGACTNGCACTAATTTTATTGACATGCTGACCCATTCCCCAAAAAGGAAGTGCGAAAAATAGGAATAAAAAAAGCTGCTTAAAATTCATTAAAGATTGTACTGCTTTAGAAGTTAGGACTTAGCGATTTTCCTTTGTAGAATGCATTAATATGATTGACCACTTCATCTTCATCATCGGCCATTTGAAGTAAGTCTAAATCTTTTTCAGAAATATTTCCGTTTTCTAAAAGGGTGCTTTTTACCCAATCTAAAAGTCCCGCCCAAAAAGTTCGGCCTACTAAGATGATGGGGAATTTCTCAATCTTATTGGTTTGAATCAGGGTAATGGCTTCAAAGAGTTCATCTAGTGTTCCAAAACCTCCCGGCATCACCACAAATCCCTGTGAATACTTCACAAACATGACTTTTCTCACAAAGAAATAATCGAATTGTAAGTTTTTATCATTGTCTATATACGGATTGTCATGTTGCTCAAAAGGTAAGTCAATGTTGAGACCTACCGAGGTGCCTTTTTCCAAATGTGCCCCTAAATTTCCTGCTTCCATAATTCCTGGACCTCCTCCGGTAATAACACCATATCCCTCTTGGGCTATGCGCTGGGCTATTTTTGTAGCGAGTTCATAGTATGCTGTTCCAGGTTTGGTTCTTGCAGAGCCAAAAATAGAGACGCAAGGCCCTATCATACTCATTTTTTCATATCCATTCACAAACTCTCCCATGATTTTAAACAGGGCCCATGAATCATTGGTTTTTATTTCATTCCAACCTTTAAAGTGTTTTTCTTTTCTCATAGTTAATTTGCTATAAGTTATAAATCTAATTCTTTTTTTAAAAAACGAGCGGTATGACTCTTTTTATGCTTGGCTACTTCTTCAGGCGTACCCGTCGCTATAATCTCTCCTCCTCGAGCGCCGCCTTCATATCCTATGTCTATGAGGTGGTCTGCAATTTTAATCACATCTAAATTATGCTCTATGACTAACACAGTATTGCCTTTGTCTACTAATTTTTGAAGTACTCCAAGCAATACTCTAATATCTTCAAAATGAAGGCCAGTGGTAGGTTCATCTAAAATGTAAAGGGTATTTCCTGTATCTCTCTTAGACAATTCAGCAGCCAATTTAATGCGCTGCGCTTCTCCTCCAGACAAAGTGGTAGATTGTTGTCCTAGGGAAATATATCCCAGACCAACATCCTGAATGGTCTTTAGTTTTCTGTAAATTTTAGGTATTGCTTCAAAGAAAACTACAGCCTCATCTATGGTCATTTCTAAGACATCTGAAATAGATTTTCCTTTAAACCTAATTTCTAGGGTCTCCCTATTAAACCTCTTACCATTACAGGTTTCACAAGGGACATATACATCTGGAAGAAAATTCATTTCAATGACGCGTAATCCGCCCCCTTGACAAGTTTCGCATCGGCCTCCGGCCACGTTAAAACTAAACCTTCCTGGTTTATAGCCCCTAATGGTCGCTTCCGTAGTTTTAGTGAATAAGCTTCTAATTTCACCAAAAACGTCTGTGTATGTGGCTGGATTAGACCTAGGTGTTCTGCCTATGGGTTGTTGGTTTATATCGATCACTTTGTCAATATGCTCTAGGCCAGAGATTTTCTTATAAGGCATGGGCTTTTTAACACCATTAAAAATATGGGCGTTTAAAATAGGGTAGAGGGTCTCATTGATCAAGGTAGATTTACCCGATCCAGACACCCCAGATACCCCAATCATGCATCCCAACGGCAGCTTTAGGGTCACGTTTTTTAAATTATTTCCTGTGCAGCCCTCTAGAACAATAGATGTGCCATTTCCTTTTCTTCTAATTTTAGGAATTTCAATGCGCATTTGATTGTTGAGAAAAGCAGCCGTTAAGGTCTGTTCCTTTAACAGTGCTGCTGGAGTTCCTTGAGTGAGTATTTCCCCACCGTTTTTTCCTGCTTTTGGCCCAATATCAATGACATGATCTGCACAAAGGATCATGTCCTTGTCATGCTCTACAACCAATACAGAATTGCCAATATCTCTGAGGGATTCTAAGGATTTTATCAGTCGCTCGTTATCTCGCTGATGCAGCCCTATACTGGGCTCATCTAAAATATACAATACCCCAACCAATTGAGAGCCTATCTGAGTAGCCAGTCTAATACGCTGTGCTTCACCCCCTGAAAGTGATTTAGAGGGTCTATTTAGACTCAAGTATTCGAGTCCAACGTCTAGCAAAAACTGTAGCCTAACCTTGATTTCTTTTATTATTTCCTGCGCTATAATCGCTTGGTCTCCTTCTAAGTTTTTAGAGAGCTTTTCAAAGAAAAGATACAACTGTCCAATGTCCATTTGAGAGAGCTCAGCAATGTGTAAACCGTTTATTTTGAATTGTAACGTTGTCTCTAATAGTCTATTTCCGTTGCAGCTTTCACAACTAATTTTATCCATAAAATCTTTAGCCCAACGCTTTAATGAGGTCGTATTAGCTTGGGTAAATTGATTTTGAATAAATACGGAAATCCCCTCAAAATCTATCTGATAGTTTCTTTCAACACCGAGGGTCTTTGATGTTACTGTAAACTGGTCTTGACCACCATTTATAAGTATTTCTATGGCTTCTTGAGGAATTTTCTTAAGGGGTGTTTCCAAGTCAAACCCATGTCTTTGCGCAATGAGTTCTATTTGCTTGAAAGCCCAGGAACTCTTATATGGACCCAATGGAGCAATACCTCCGTCTCTTATGCTCAGATTTAAGTCTGGAAATATTTTATGGGTATTGACTTTGTGGGTAACTCCTAGGCCCTGGCAGCTGGGACACATGCCTTTTGGGGAATTAAATGAAAAAGTATTTGGCTCAGGAATAGGGTAGGAGATTCCACTGCTCGGGCACATGAGGTCCCTGGAAAAGTAACGTGCTTTCTTTTCACCAGCCTCTAAGACCATGAGNACATTTTTTCCCTGATCCATGGCTGTTTCTATACTCTCACTGAGTCTTTTTTTGGTACTCTCCTTAGTGTCTATCGAAAGACGATCAATCACTATTTCAATATCATGGGTTTTATACCTGTCTACTTTCATTCCAGGCTGAAGATCGAGTATTACCCCGTCTACACGAACTTTAACGAAACCTTGCTTGCTAATTTGTTCAAAGAGCTCTCTGTAATGCCCTTTTCTCGATTTAATGACCGGAGCCAAAACACTGATTTTTTTACCCTCGTAATCCCTTTGAATGAGNTCTTGAATTTGAATGTCTGTGTATTGCACCATTTTTTCTCCCGTTTCATAAGAGTAGGCATCGGAAGCTCTAGCAAATAAGAGTCTCAGAAAATCGTACACTTCGGTAATGGTGCCTACAGTAGATCTAGGAGATTTAGAAGTAGTCTTTTGTTCAATGGCAATCACTGGAGAAAGTCCGTCAATTTTATCTACGTCTGGTCTTTCTAAGCCTCCCAAGAATTGTCTCGCATAGGCAGAAAATGTTTCAATATACCTTCTTTGACCTTCTGCGTATATGGTGTCAAAGGCTAGTGAAGATTTACCACTACCGGATAGACCGGTAATGACCACTAGTTTTTCTCTTGGAATATTAATGTCTATATTTTTGAGGTTGTGGGCTCTAGCTCCTTTTACCTCTATAAAATTTAAGGCTTTATTCATTTTTCATAGCAAAAGGGCAAGGTACAATTTTGACCTCAATTTAGCACCCATACACAAAAGCTATTTATAGACAAATTCGTTAAAATATTTATAATATTTTAGGGCACATATAAATATTTTAGGAAAATATCCTAATATATATTTGGAATATTTCCAACAAATAATTAAGTTTGTTTGTCTTTGATTAAGGTAAGGGTAAGCCAAATCGATAAGAGAAGACCATTGAACTTTTATCAACTTTCTTTAATACCCGTTTATATGGACATTGATCGTTTTATATCACTTAGAAAATCTTTGGGATACACCCAAAAAACTTTTGCGGCTTGTTTGGGAATACCCAATACCACAGCAGACATTGAACGTGGAAAAACAAAACTATCTGGAAAAATTGTGGTGGAACTCATTAAACAATTTCAGGTAAACCCACTTTGGATTTATGGAGAAAGCAATGTGCAATTCATAAAAAACACCGTTGTAAGTACCATTCCAAAAGTGGTCACAATAGATGCAGAAGGAAATGATAATATGGTGTTGGTCAATGCGAAAGCAGCAGCTGGCTACCCTCAAAATATAAGTGACAGCAGCTGGTATAAGCAGTTACCAGCCTTTGATTTACCCATTCCAGAATTCAGAAATGCTACTTATAGGGGGTTTCAAGTAGAAGGTGATTCTATGTTACCTAACCTCAGGCCTAAAGAATGGGTGCTGGCAAAATCTATTGAGAGTATAGATCATATTAGCCCCAATAAAATTTATGTGGTGGTATTATACGATTCTGTGATGGTTAAAAAGATCCAGCGACATTCTTCTGGCAACTACTTAAGTTTAATTTCAATCAATGAATCTTACGAACCTTATGAAATAAGTTCAGATCAAATACAAGAGATTTGGCAGGTGAGTAGTAAAATTAGTTTTGGCGTAGAAGAGCCTGCAGACAATGGACTTTTAAGACAACTACAAGCGTCTATGGAAGATTTAAAAAAACAACTTCACTTGGCTAGCTTATCCAATAATAAGGGCGTAGCCTAGTTGAAATTTAAAAACCTACAGCAGCGTCGTCTCCTCTAGGATCTGCACCTGCTTCTAACTGACCATTTTCAAGCACCCTAATAGCGTCTACTTTTCCTATAATTCTAGTGCGCTCTTCATTGATTAAGTAGCCCTTTTCTTTAAGCGTAGAAAGGGTATTTTTAGAAAAGCCTTCTGGTTCAAAAATAACCGTGTCTGGAAGCCATTGGTGGTGAAATCTGGGCGCGTTCACTGCATCTTGCATGGAGAATCCGTGTTCATAAGCATTGAGAATGGTTTGGGCTACAGCTGTAATAATAGTGGACCCTCCAGGAGTCCCTACCACCAACCATAATTTACCTTCTTTCTCTACGATAGTAGGTGTCATGCTGCTGAGCATTCGCTTACCAGGAGCAATGCTATTGGCTTCTGCACCAATGAGCCCAAACATATTTGGCACGCCAGCTTTAGCAGAAAAATCATCCATTTCATTGTTAAAGAAAAAGCCTAATTCCTCTGAATAAAGTTTAGAACCAAAAGCCCCATTTAAAGTAGTTGTAACGGAAACTGCATTGCCATCTTGATCTACAATAGAGTAGTGGGTAGTTTCTTCGCTTTCCATAATTTGAATAGCTCCATGAGATACCTCAGAAGACAGCGTAGCTTTGTCAAAGGAGAAATTACTCATGCGCTCTTTTAAATAAGCGTCACTCAATAGTACATCTAATGGAATTGGACTGAAGTCAGGGTCTCCCAAATAGAAGTTTCTGTCTGCATAAGCACGCCTAGAAGCCTCCGTAAATAGTTGTATGGCTTGAGGGGAGTTGTGGCCAAAATCCTTCATATTATAAGGTTCCATCATTTTAAAAATCTGATGCATTGTAACGCCTCCACTACTTGGAGGGCTCATAGAAATGATTCTGAGGTCTTTGTAATTAAATATGACAGGCTGCCTCCATACGGCTTCATAATTGGCTAAATCTTCCCTAGTGATGAATCCACCTCTTTCTTGAATAAAAGCAGCTATTTTTTCTGCCATTTCCCCTTCGTAAAATGCTTTTCTTCCACCTTTAGCAATAGCAGCTAGCGTTGTAGCTAAAGCGGGATATTTTATAGTATCTCCAGCGACATAATGTTGTGCAAACAAAGACTGTTCGCCACTAATTTTGGCAATAATCTCCCGTTGGCTAGCCATTGATTTGGCTTGCTTTTCAGTGACAACAACTCCTTTTTTGGCCAGGGCAATTACTGGAGCTAAAATTTCATCAAAGGGCAACGACCCCATCTTTGCATGCACTTCAGTAATTCCAGCAATAGTTCCAGGAACCCCTACAGCGGTAGCGCCCAAAGTACTCATTCCAGGAATGACATTTCCCGCTTCATCTAGATATAAATCTCTGTGTGCACTGGCTGGTGCTTTTTCTCTGTAGTCAATACTACCTACATCTCCATTGGCTTTTCTATAAACCATAAAACCACCTCCTCCAAGATTACCAGCAAAAGGATACGCAACGGCAAGGGCCAGCTCTGTGGCGACCATTGCGTCAAAAGCATTACCCCCTTTAGCCAGAATAGCACTCCCTATAGCAGAGGCTTCCTGCCTAGCAGACACCACCATNGCATTTTCAGTGACCAATCCACTGGGTGGAACTTCTGTTTTACAACAAAGGTTTAAGAGTAAAACAGCAAATAATAGGAGTGATTTTAAATATGACTTCATAGTATGGTGGTTGATATAAACTTATTTGAGGGTTTCAAAACTTGCCTTTGAAAAGATAATCAATTCTTTGAAAAAAGAATCAAAATCATTTTCTAAATCTGTATAATGCGTTATTAGGTCTTTACTGGCCTCATCTAATTTGGCGCTGAACTTTGTGCGGCGCTGCATTCCTTTTANAATCTGGTCAATACCTTCTATACTTTTATAGGCTACCAGCCAATTCTGCTTTTTCATATAGGGAAAAAGATGCTGGGTTTTTAAAGGCAATTCCTCGAAATGATTGTCTAAAAGTGTATAAAAATCTTGGGCAAATACCACCAGGGGTACACAGTGGTAGTTGGCCCATTTAACGGCAAGAAAATGGTCGTAAAAAATATCTACAATGACCCTGCTGTAATGGCCGTGTGCTTTAAAAATTCTCTTACAACTTTTTTTAAAAATAGGATGTTGGTCTGTAAATTCATCAATAGCTCTGTGCAGCAAAACACCTTTTTGGAAATCTATAGGAAAATGTTCCAAAGCTTGTCTTTTTAAGCCGTCTGCCATAAAATTACCTATACTGATTCCTGGGTGGTCAAACGACAAATATATATGGGCTAGAAAATTCAAAAAAAGATACTTTAGAGATGGTAGGCCACTAATTTACAAATTGCCCGTTGCAAAACCCATAGCAGGTCTTATATTTGTCCTATAAATAATTCACATGACACTGATTAAATCTATATCTGGTATTAGAGGTACCATTGGAGGTGCTGTTTCAGAAAATTTAACTCCGCTAGACGTGGTTAAATTTACAGCGGCTTATGCTACTATACTCAAAGAATCACATAAAAATAAAGCCGTAAATGTTGTGGTAGGAAGGGATGCTAGGATCTCAGGTCCTATGGTGCAGTCTTTGGTACAAGCCACCCTTGTTGGAATGGGCGTAAATGTCATAGATTTGGATCTTTCCACCACACCCACTGTCGCTATAGCGGTGCCATTAAAAGCTGCTCAAGGGGGAATAATTCTCACAGCGAGTCACAATCCTAAACAGTGGAATGCACTTAAATTGCTCAATGAAAAAGGAGAGTTTATTTCAGCAGCGGTAGGACAAAGGGTCTTAGAATTAGCTGAGGAAGCGTCTTTTGAATTTGCAGCAGTAGATCATTTGGGCAGCCAATTAACAGACAATTCATTCCTGGAAAAGCACATAGAGGAGGTATTAAAATTAACTCTTGTCAACGAAGCGGTGATTAAAGCAGCCAAGTTTAAGGTGGTTGTAGACGGTGTAAATTCTTCAGGAGGGATTTATATTCCAGCTTTACTAGAAGCAATGGGCGTAGAGGTTATAAAACTATTCTGTGACCCTACTGGTCATTTCCCTCACAATCCAGAACCTTTAGAAGAACATTTAACAGATATTAAGGCTGCTGTACTAGCTCATAAAGCAGATTTGGGTATTGTTGTAGATCCAGACGTAGATCGATTGGCATTTATTAGTGAAGATGGTAGCATGTTTGGAGAAGAATACACCTTAGTGGCTTGTGCAGATTATGTGCTTTCTAAAACACCAGGAGCAACAGTCTCCAATTTGTCTTCTACAAGAGCACTTAGAGATGTAACCCAAAAACACGGACAAAAATACACAGCCTCTGCAGTAGGAGAAGTCAATGTAGTAACTGCCATGAAGGCGGAAAATGCTGTAATTGGTGGAGAAGGAAATGGAGGAATTATCTATCCAGAAAGCCATTACGGTAGAGATGCTTTAGTGGGTGTAGCCCTCTTTTTAATGCTTTTGGCAGAGAAAAAGACCACTGCCTCTGCGCTAAGGGCAACTTATCCAGCCTATTTTATGAGAAAGGATAAGATAAGCCTTACGGAAGATATTAATGTAGACGCTATTTTAACGGCTATGGCTACTTTATACAAAGAAGAAGAGGTCAATACTACGGATGGGGTTAAAATTGATTTTGAGCACCATTGGGTGCACTTGAGAAAGTCTAACACGGAACCTATCATTAGGATTTATACGGAGGCCACTTCTTTAGATTTGGCCACTTCCGTGGCCGATGCCATGATGCAACAAATTTTAGACCTCAGTAAGAAAGTTTAAGAGGCGTCTTGTTTTTCATTTTTTTGAGAACTTATTCACCCATTGGTTTTTTACCGCGGTGTTTCCAACGTTTGTGGGTCCATAGATAATGGGCAGGTTCCTCCTGAATTTGAGACTCCGCTTTAAGAAGAAATTCTTTGGTTATTTCTCCCGGAATTGTATGAGCACCACTAGTAGTAATGGGCTCAAAAGTAGCGTGAAACATCCCTCTTTTTACTTTTTTAACCCTTAAAAACACCACGGCTAAGTCTAATTTTTGTGCCAGTACTTCTGCGCCGTTATAAACAGGAACCTCTACGCCCATGAAGGAACCCCAAGCTTTTGCTTTGGACATTGGAGGAGATTGATCTGCTACCATGCCATAGACTGCTTTTACGCCATTTTTTTCATTCTGTACAATGGTTCTAAAGGTTTCTGCCTGTGTGATGGGTGTGGTATTCCACCTACTTCTCAATTTTTTGATCCAAGCGTCAAAATAAGGATTGCCAATTTTCTGGTAAACGGCATAGCCTTTTTCTGATATATAATTGTTTATACTCACATTCCATTCCCAATTGGCGTAATGAGAACAAACCAATAATACAGACTTTGTTTTTAAAATCTCATTTAGGACATTAATATTCTGAACCTGATACCGCTCTTTTACTCCAGCCTTACTGAGGTTCATGGTTTTAACCATTTCCATAAATAAATCGCATAAGTGTCTGTAAAATTGTCTTCTAATAAGTTGGAGTTCTTTGAGCTCTTTATTGGGGAAACAGAGGACAAGATTCTCCAACACTACTTTTTTTCTGTAGCCAAAAAAATAAAATAATTTAACAAAGAAAATATCAGACAATAGATAGAAAAGTGGCCTAGGTAATTTAGATACTACCCATAAGTGTGGGTAGATAAGAATGAATACCAGTAAATGCATTGTATTTAATTAAAGGGTAAATGTAGGGATATTTTAGTTTTTAATTCCATGAAGTGTATCTTCGTGATCAATCTTTTGATTTTTAATCATGAACATGCACCCAATAACAATATTAATCATGGCACTTAACGGTTTAGTGTCTTTTAAAGGTTTTAGCGACGCTTCATTTTTTGATCGCTACAAATTTCAGATAAAGTCTATTCAACAAGGAGATTATAAAAGGTTATTTACAGCTGGTTTTCTTCATGTAGATGTGAACCACCTTATTTTTAATTTGTTTACTTTTTACTTCTTTTCAGATGTAATTGTCCAATTATTAGGTCCTGTTGCNTTGGTCATTATCTATGTGGTAAGCTTGTTTTTGGGAAGTTATTTTGGTTTGTTTATTCATAAGAANGAACCCTNTTACAGCGCTGTTGGTGCGAGTGGGGCAGTAACAGGAGTGCTGTATGCTGCTATTTACCTTATGCCTGAAATGAGATTGGGAATACTATTTATTCCTATTCCACTTCCTGCTTATGTGGTTGGATTGGGCTATATGATATACACTATTTACGGAATGAAAAAGAGGACAGGAAATATTGGTCACTCTGCACATTTTGGAGGAGCAATTGGCGGTTTACTCATGGCCATTGTTTATGTACCTAGCCAACTCACCGCAAATCCTATAGCGGCTATTTGTTTATTAGCACCATTAGTATTTATGGGGGTGTTGCTATATAAGGACAGTTTTGAATAAAAAATGGCTTTGTGGAAAGTTTTTATTCCCATAAAGCCATTTAAAATGATGTATTTATTTTTTTAAGGCAGCATCTTAGCGATTTGAGCCCCTAGAGCTGCTCCCCTGAGGTCTTTGGCTACAATGGTTCCATTTTCGTCCAAAATAAATGTAGCTGGAATAGCATTAATATTGTATTGTTTTGCAATTGGGTCACTAAAATAAGCCAATGAAGAAATGTGGTGCCAATCCATTTGATCCGCCGCGATTGCTGCGATCCAATCTTCTTTTTTCTTATCAAGAGAAATGCTTATAATCTCAAGACCCTTTTCGTGGTATTGATTGTAAACCGCTACCACATTCGGATTTTCTGCCCTACATGGTTTGCACCAGGCTGCCCAAAAGTCAATGATGGTCACTTTGCCTTTCAAAGCAGAGAGTGAGATGGTTTCTCCATTCGGATTAGGTCCAGAAAAATCGATTGCTTTACTTCCAATGGCAGTACTTAAGTTAGCTTCCCAAAGGGTCATTAACTTTTTGCCAGCATCGGTTTGTTTTATCTCCGGACTGATCGCTTCTATTAATTCTTTAATTTTTTGTTCTTCAACCGCTTTAGAGGCAAACATTCGTTCAATTAGTAAAACGGTGATGAGGGAGCCAGGATGTTCTGCAGCAAAATTGATTTCGTAAGATTTAGCCTCTTCTTGCAACTCCATATATTCTTCTCTNAGTGAATCAATAAATGCTTCTTTTCCGTTCGCTCTAGCGTTTTGTAGGTCATTGGCAATTCCATTAGCTCTTTCTGAAAATCCTTGCGATGTAGTCACAAATTCTGAGAACCAAATATTTTGATCACTCCCACTGAGTTTAGCCATATTGAGACTGTCCTTTTGTGCCTTTACTTCTATACGGGCATTTTCTAAAATTACGGGGATATTGCCATTGGCATTTTCAAAGAATAAATAATGCATGGCTGGAAATTCTTGTGAACCCTTAAAAGTGGCTAGCCCATTTACTGCAGCAGTTGAATCTACCGTTATGGGAGAATTTGTAGCATCTATATATTTTAAAAATACTTTAGATTGATCTGGTAAATCTTTCACCTCAATTTTAAGGCTGTACCCCCCTTGATTACTACAAGCAAGCATAAGTCCAAGACCGAACAATACTAAAATTGATTTAACAGTAATCTTTTTTAAGGAAAAAGTGGAAATAAATGTCATTTGAAATTATTTTATGTTTCCAAAGGTAAACTTATCTGTCATAATTTAAAAAAGCCACCAGGTATTTTTAATTTTCGATATAAATAACTTTAAATTGTTTGTTTTCAATAGATCTATATTACGGTAAAACTTAAATAAAGTATTTTTACTTAAAATTTTGTTTTTCCATGAATGTTGCTTTAGAAAAATTATCTCAATCGCTTAATGGATCTGTTCAATTAGATCCTTTAAGCAAGGCTTTATATGCAACAGATGCATCTGTTTACCGGAAAATGCCCCTAGGAGTAGCATTTCCTAAAGACATTGATGACCTTCAAAGCATTGTTCAATTTTGTAATGAAAATGGCGTGGGCTTAATTCCACGAACTGCCGGGACATCTCTTGCAGGTCAATGCGTAGGAGATGGGTTGGTGGTAGACGTCTCCAAATATTTCACTAATATTATTTCATTGGACTTGACCAAGAAACAGGTCACTGTTCAGCCTGGTGTGATTAGAGATGAACTCAATGATTATTTAGCCCCCCATGGATTATTTTTTGGTCCAAACACCTCTACTGCAAATCGTTGTATGATTGGTGGCATGGTGGGAAATAATTCCTCTGGCACAACTTCAATAAAATACGGTGTTACGAGAGAGAAAGTTGTTTCCATGAAAACAGTGTTGTGGGATGGAAGTACTGCAGAATTTAAGGATTTAAGCAGTGATGCTTTTAAAGATAAAATGCTTGAGGCGTCGGCCGAAGGCCAAATATACAAGGGCATATACGATTTGTTGTCGCCATTGGAGATTCAATCTCAAATCACAGAAGCTTTTCCAAAAAAAGAGATACACAGAAGGAATACAGGTTATGCGATTGACCTTTTATTGGAAGCAGATATTCTTGGAGGTAATGCACCTTTTAATATGGCGCATTTGCTCTCAGGTAGTGAAGGTACGCTTGCCTTCACCACAGAAATTACTTTGCAATTAGATGACATTCCTCCCTCTTATGCTGCTATGGTCGTAACTCACTATAACAGTCTTGAGGATTGCTTAAAAGATGTTGCTCCGGTGATGAAATGTGATTTGTATACCTGCGAAATGATGGATAAAATCATTTTAGACTGCACCAAAAGCAACAGAGAACAATCAGAAAACCGTAAGTTTATTGAAGGGGACCCTGCCGCTGTTTTAATGTTGGAAGTAAGGGCATATTCAGAGGAAGCCCTTCAGGAAAATCTCAATCTGCTTCTGGACCAGATTAATACATCTGGATTGAGTTATGCTGCCCCTATTTTAAGCGGATCGGATATTGGTAGAGCTGGAGCGCTTAGAAAAGCTGGATTAGGGCTTCTTGGAAATATGGTTGGAGATAAAAAAGCGGTGGCATGTATAGAAGACACTGCGGTCGCTTTGGAGACTTAAAAGATTTTATTGGAGAATTTACTTCCATTATGAAACGTTATGACCAGGATGCGGTGTA
>JGI26083J51738_10001112_pt1 | contig 14395 bp, 11 predicted proteins | sample SaaInl85LU_5_DNA_FD_51738 | JGI IMG/M metagenome (IMG submission 51738)
AGCTTAGCGTCTGATAACCACAGTCTAGCGAGTGCTACCCGTCGCTGCTGTCCGGCCGATAAATTGTGCACCGGCGTATCTTCGTAACCGAATAAGCCGACGTGGTCGAGCGCTTGGCGCAGTGCTGATTCGCTCTCAGCGATGAGTCCACTGGGGTGCCAGCTAAGATTTTCTATGGGGCTTAGGAGTGGCTTTAGACCCGGTAGATGGCCTTGGTATAACAAGCTTGCCTCACGCTGAATCGAGCCACTCACGCCTACTTTCGACAGTCCAGCAAGGGCGCGCAGAAAACTCGTTTTGCCAACCCCGTTGGGACCGGCCATCTGCCACAGCTCGCCCGGCGCAACCGTGAAGTCAACATTTTGCAAGAGCAGGCGATAGCCACGCTCCAAGGCAACGGATTGCGCTGTGAGCAAGTCCGTGCTCACCTACAACTGCACCACACGCAGCTCGGGCAAGTGAATATCTTTATCAACTTCAACAGTTAAGTCTTTGAAATTAAATATATTTTGATCCGCAAGCTGCGAAGGGGCGACATTCGCCACACTGCGAAAAATAGTCTCAATACGCCCGGGGTACTGCCTCTCCCATGCGACTAGCATCTTCTTGATCTCCTGCCGCTGCAAGTTATCCTGAGAACCACACAGATTACAGGGGATGATGGGAAATTCCATCGCTTCAGCGTAGCGCGCAAGATCTCGCTCCTTGCAATAGGCCAAAGGTCGGATAACGACGTTTTGCTTGTCATCGCTGAGCAGCTTGGGTGGCATGGCCTTCAACTTACCTGCAAAGAACATGTTGAGGAACAGCGTTTCTACAATGTCATCGCGATGATGACCCAGCGCGATCTTGCTTGCCCCTATCTGCTGTGCAAAGCCGTAGAGTGTGCCGCGGCGCAGACGCGAGCATAAACCACAGGTCGTTTTACCCTCGGGCACCACCGATTTAACGACGCTATACGTATCTCGCTCAAGAATGTAGTACGGAACGCCCAACGACTCGAGGTATGCAGGTAACACCTCCTCGGGATATCCGGGCTGTTTTTGGTCGAGATTCACCGCTATGATTTCATAATCAATCGGCGCACTGTCACGAAGCTGCACAAGAATATCGAGCATCCCGTAGGAATCTTTGCCGCCTGACACGCACACCATTACGCGATCGCCATCTTCAATCATGTTGAAGTCGACGATGGCGTTACCTACGTTGCGCCGCAAACGCTTGCGCAGCTTATTGAACTCGTTTTTCTGACGACGCGGGTCGCTAGGCCCTTTACGAGATCCCTTTGAGGCACTATCAATTTCGAATTGCTCGACCATCTGTGTTGAGTCATCGCTGTTTGAAGTGTCGGCATGATATAGAAATACAGGGGTTTGGCGCAAAGTTCGTTATAGGCATTATTGATGAATCCTATGACAAGCTTGTCCTAACGGTCTTGTGTTTTTAATGCTAGCAGTCGAAAATCCGCACCCTCATGAGGATTTATCCGATCCCGACACCCTTAACCGATCCGTTCCATTAATGAGTTCCATCGATTAGTTCCATCAATTAGTTCTATCAATTAAAAAGGACCGTCCTATGAAAGCTCCCGTTCGTGTCACCGTCACCGGCGCAGCCGGACAAATTGGCTACGCTTTACTATTTCGCATTGCCTCCGGTGCGATGCTTGGAAACGATCAGCCAGTTATCCTGCAGCTCTTAGACATTACTCCTGCAATGGAAGCGCTTGAAGGTGTCCGCATGGAATTGGACGATTGTGCATTCCCACTACTGGCTGGTGTCGTGTGCACGGATGATCCCAACGTTGGCTTTAAGGATACTGATTACGCGCTGCTCGTTGGTGCGCGACCGCGCGGTCCTGGCATGGAGCGAAAGGATCTGCTGGAAGCAAATGCGGCGATTTTCTCAGTTCAAGGCAAGGCACTTAACGATCACGCATCGCGCAACGCAAAGGTACTGGTCGTAGGCAACCCAGCCAATACCAACTCGTTAATCGCCCAGCGCAATGCCCCCGATCTGGATCCTCGAAACTTCACCGCCATGACGCGGCTTGATCACAATCGCGCGATGACGCAGATGGCCCAGAAAACGGGTACTACCGTTAACGATGTGACCAATATGACGATTTGGGGCAACCATTCAGCGACACAATATCCCCGATCTGTTTAACGCAAAAGTCAATGGAAAAGCCGCAATCGATCTCGTTGATCAAGCGTGGTACGAAAACGATTTTATTCCGACAGTACAGCAGCGCGGGGCTGCGATTATTAAGGCACGTGGTGCATCGTCGGCCGCCTCTGCAGCTAACGCCGCGATCGACCATATGCGTAGCTGGGCGTTGGGTACTGAGGGCAACGACTGGGTATCGATGGGTGTTTATTCTGACGGATCCTATGGCATTGCCGAAGGTCTTATTTACTCGTTCCCCTGCCGCTGCAAAGACGGCGACTGGGAAATCGTTCAGGGCGTTGAAGTTGGCGAGTTCAGCCGAGCCAAGATGGATGCCACCGCACAAGAGTTAACTGAAGAGCGCGACGCCGTCGCACATCTGCTCGGTTAACGAAGGCGCAGGTAGCCTCGTAGTGAAAAACCGGTGAGTTTTCGGACTTACCGGTTTTTTTTGTCGCAGTCGTTCCCACTAGCAACGACGCCCGAGCCTATCGTCAACGCGCGTCGTCCGAGTGAATAACGATTAAGCCTCGCGCAGCACGACGAGCGGCGGCACGTTAACCGCACGACGACAGCTGAAAACCCCTACTGATCCAATAATGACAACCCCAGCCATGACACCCAAAGGCCAAAGCCAGATGGTCGGCTCATAGGCTAAGTCGAGTGCCTGTGTTTGCAGCCCCCAGGCTGCCGCCTCTGCGCCGATAATAGCGAGCAAACCCGCGAACAAGCCCAGTACAGAGAACTCAATCGCAAGCGCACCGAGTAGTAAGCCGCGTCGGGCACCCAGCGCACGTAATAAAGCGCTTTCTCGCAATCTAACATCGACACTCGATTGCACGCCCGCAACGAGAACCAACGCACCTGCCAGCAGAATAACCGCCAATACCAATTCAATAGCTTGTCCTACACGATCAACAATCCCACGTATCTCGTCGATGACAATGTCTAGCTCAATAACCGTGACCGTTGGGAAAGCCCGAACCAGTGGATTGAGGGCGCCCTTGTTATCCGATTCAAGAAAGAAACTTGTAAGGTACATTTTAGGGAAGTTATTGAGCACTTCTGGGGGGAAGATCACGAAAAAATTGGGCTTCATACTTTGCCAATCGGCCCGACGAATACTAGAAACCTTGGCGTCAAATGAATCGGCGCCGATCCGAAATGTCAGTGTATCGCCAACTTCGGCCCCAACGCTTTCGGCGAAGCGCTCCTCTAATGAGACCTCCTGGAATGAGACCTGCCGGGGTGAAACCTGTTGGCCGGCCTCCTCTCCCCACCACTGACCATCGACCACCTCGGTTGCTTCCGGCAGTACTGCAGCATACGTAAAGTTAGCCTCCCGTTGACGTCCACGGCTTTCGCCTGTCTCTGAACGATCCTCTGCAAGCACGGCTCCGTTGACCGCCATGACACGCCCACGAGTCATCGGATAAAGCGGCTCGCTCGCTATACCCAAAGCGTCAAGCTGTTGCGCTAGAGACTCCCGCTGCTCTGCGGCTATGTTTAAAAGAAAATGATTGGGCGTTCCCGGCGGGAGCTGTGCCTGCCACTGACTAATGAGCGACGTGCGGATCATCACCAGCACAAGCATCAACATAATGGCGACAGCGAAAATCACCATTTGCAGGGCATTGGCGTTACCCCGGCGAAGCAAACCGGACATGGCCAGCCGCCATACGCTGCCGGCTTGACTGCCTAACCCACGACCGATTGATAACAGGCCTTTAGCCGCTAAGAAACCAACACCAACGGTAACTAGAAGCCCTCCGACCACACTCGCGGTCAACAATAGATCGCTGGAATACCACCACATGAGCCCAGTCATGGCCGCCATGCCCAACATATAATCCTGAGGCTTCTGCGCACTACTCGCGTCCTCCTCTCTACGTAACACACGTAGTGGCGACACCAGCGCCAAACGCGCAAGCGGGGGCCATGCAAAAAACAAAAGGCATACCAATGCGGTCATACCACCAATGACAAAAGGTAAGACACCCATAGGACCCGGCGTAACACCCAATTGCTCAGCGAACACTGTAAAAAAAAGCCCCTGAATACCCCAGCCTGTTAAACATCCGAGCACGCCTGCCACCAAACCCATTAATGCTAGGCTTGTGCCGTACAGTCGATTGATCATGCCGCTACTCGCGCCCAAACTCTTCATGACTGCAACATAGTCGGTATGACGTTCACTGAAACGCCGTGCGGCAAGCGCGATGGCTGCCGCGGCCAGGACTACTCCCAGACTGCCTGCCAATAAAAGAAAGGCTCGGGCGCGCTCAAGCGTTCGCCCAACGCCAGGCTGGCCGTCATCAAGACCCAGTAAGCGTTGTCCTTGAACGAGCTGCGGCTCTAACCACGCAACAAAGGGCTTTAACGTGTCATCGCTGCCTTTTAACAACAATCGATAGTTCACGCGGCTGCCGGGCTGTATGACCTCCGTTGCCGGTAAATCCTTTAAATTCATCAGCAACCGCGGACCGTATCCGAAGAGCGCCGCAGTGCTATCAGGTTCTGCGCGAATAGCTCCGCTGACCGTGAGCTCCGCCTCTCCAACCCACACGCTATCGCCGACACTGACATCAAGTAATGCAAATAATCGTGGCGCCAGCCAAACCTCTCCCGGTAGCGGTAATCCTACTGCCGGAATAGCAGGGTCGTAGGGTGCTTGGCTGTACTTAAGCTCTCCTCGAAGGGGGTACGGAGCCGCGACCGCTTTCACAGACGCAAGATACATGCTGTCTCGGTTGTTCATTACCATCGAGGGAAAGCCAACCAATGATGCTGTTTGCAAACCTTCATCTTCGGCCTTCTGGCGCCAGACCTCTGGAATGGCTGAACGGCTGCTAACCGCCTGATCAGCCGCTAAGAATCTGCGACTTTCGCTCTCAAGGGCTGACTGTAAGCTCGATACAAAAGCACTGATACCCACCACTACACCAACCGCCAAGACCAACGCCGCTAACAGAATGCTCAGCTCGCCGCCCCTCCAATCGCGTAGCAGCAATTTCCGCGCTGTCAGTGTTTTCTTGGGCACACTCACGTCGCCTCTTCCAGTCGACCATTACTCATGTGGACACGGCGTGAACAGGCCTGTGCCAATCGATTGTCATGGGTCACTAACACGAGCGTAGTACCCTCGCTCTCATTGAGCTCAAACAGTAGTTTAATAATCGTGTCGCCCGTCTGAGTATCGAGATTGCCAGTGGGTTCGTCAGCAAAGAGAATAGTGGGCCGAGCGGCGAAGGCCCGCGCTATAGCCACCCGCTGCTGCTCGCCGCCTGATAGCTGGCTGGGGTAATGATCAAGACGATGCGCAAGACCCACCCGTTCGAGGTACTCACGAGCGCGGGCAGAAGCATCAGTACTGCCAGCCAGCTCCATAGGTAACATGACGTTCTCAAGCGCATTGAGGGCGGGCAATAATTGAAACGACTGGAACACGAAACCAACCTTTTGAGCTCTTAGCGCGGCCCGTGCGTCCTCATCTAAACTGGACAAAGCGACACCATCAATACTGACCTCTCCACCTGTCGCGACATCAAGACCTGCCAAAAGACCCAAAAGTGTCGACTTTCCCGAGCCAGAAACCCCTACAATAGCCAGAGTTTCGCCCGGCTTGATTTCGAGGTTAATACCTCGCAGGATTTCCAACTCTCCATCAGCCACTGCGACTTTCTTCAGGAGATTATGTACCTTGATCATTAGCTTGCTCCTCCGCTCACTAATACGCCGGCGCGCCGCGTGCGGATTGATGTCGTTCAGAGGATTACCGTGTGCGCTCGTCATGTTTGCGCTCATCGGACACAGTGCTGCTTGGAGCAGTGAGTCTCGCACGGTTCTTGTAGTCGGCGACAGCATTAGTGCGGCCTATGGGATGGATTTACATCAGGGCTGGGTCGCATTGCTCAATAATAGGCTTGCGGACAATGGGCTTAAATATCGAGCTGTTAATGCCAGCATCAGCGGTGACACGTCGGCTGGAGGTCTGTATCGATTAGCCCCGTTACTGCGGGAATATCAGCCGGAGCTTGTCATTATAGAGCTGGGCGGTAACGATGGGCTGCGAGGCTACCCTATTGATCAATTGCGCAACAATCTGCAGAAAATGACTGAGCTGTCCATCGCCCAAGGTGCTCAAGTCCTGCTTTTGCAAATGGAAATCCCGCCGAATCTCGGGCCTCGATACACGCGATTATTTCGTGAAAGTTTTGCTTGGGTTGCGGATCAGACGGGCGCACGGTGGGCGCCCTTCATTCTAGAGGGTATTGCCGTCGACAATGTGCTGATGCAGAGCGACGGCATTCACCCAACCGCTGCAGCACAGCCATTAATAGTCGACAACGTGTGGCCCTCATTAGCCGCGCTATTGGAGCGCTCCGATGAACAGTGACCGAACCCAATCTCAAGCTCAACAAAAGCTCGAGACTATTATTTTTGGGACCACGACACCTGCGGGCAAGGCATTCGACTTAGTCTTACTTGCCGTAATCGCGGCCAGCGTCTCGGTAGTGATGTTTGATTCAATTGCNTCTGTGCACGCAAAGTATGGTGCATTGCTGCGGGCGTTAGAGATCGGCTTCACGCTAATCTTCACGCTGGAATACGCACTTCGGCTCTGGTGTGCTAAACGCCGAAAAGCCTACGTNTTCAGTTTTTGGGGGGTAGTTGACCTNCTCTCGATTACACCAACATATATCGCGTTGTTGCTACCTCAGGCCGCTCCCCTACTGATCATACGTCTNGTGCGAGTAATGCGTATCTTCCGGATTTTACGCTTATTTGAGCTCTTCTCAGAGCTAAGCGACATCATTAACGTTTTGCGAAATACCGCGCGAGCCATCTTTGTGTTTTTCATCATGGTCATGATCGTTGTGGTAGTGTTCGCCTGCCTCATCTATGTGATCGAGGGCCCTGAGCACGGTTTCACCAGCATTCCGATGAGTATTTACTGGGCGGTCGTAACCATCACGACCGTGGGTTATGGGGACCTAATCCCACAAACGCCGATTGGACGCGCAATCGCGTCCTTTGGAATGCTAGTGGGTTACTCCATTTTAGCCGTACCAACCGCTATTATTACGACCAAACTGTGGGAGCGCCTGAACAACCGCAAACAAGTGCAACTTAACTGGAATTGTCCGGTCTGCGCAAAGGGTGGTCACGCAACTGATGCCGAATTTTGTAAACACTGTGGTGCCAAACTCGATGTACCACCCGAACTCCGCCAAGCCGCTGACGAGCTAATGTCCGATGATGTCTAACGAAACTGCTCCAACCCCAATTTTCAATTATCGAAAGTATTGGGCGGAGTGCCTGGGGCCTGCTCCCTGGCTACCCATGAACCGTGAAGAAATGGATCAGCTAGGCTGGGACAGCTGTGACGTCATCATTGTGACGGGTGATGGGTACGCCGACCATCCAAGCTTTGGCATGGCGGTCATCGGCCGCGTCTTAGAAGGACAAGGGTATCGAGTGGGTATCATTTCTCAACCCGACTGGCACAGCGCCGACGCGTTCAAAGTCCTAGGCAAGCCCAATCTTTATTTCGGCGTGGCCGCGGGCAACATGGACTCTATGATTAATCATTACACCGCTGATCGTAAGCGTCGGAATGACGACGCCTATACACCGGGGGACAAAGCCGGTCGTCGGCCCGACCGCGCGGTGACTGTTTACAGTCAGCGAGTGCGGGAGGCTTACAAAGACGTACCCGTTGTTATTGGTGGCATTGAAGCTAGCCTGCGGCGCATCGCACACTATGATTACTGGAGTGAAAAAGTACGTCGCTCAGTGCTCATGGATAGCAAAGCCGACATACTGCTGTTTGGCAATGCTGAGCGCGCCATTATTGAACTTACACACCGGCTTGCGAACGGCGAAGATATNGCCGCTATTCGCGATGTCCGTGGAACCGCGTTTATTACGCGTGGCATTGAAACCGGCTTTCGCGAGATGGATTCCACCTCTGTCGATGTCGTCGGATCTGTCGAAGCTCATCTCAATCCCTATGAGGGGATGGAACCCGAGAAATGTGACGCCGCCGAGTCCGACGAAGACGTAGCGGCTGAACCTGTCAGACTTATGGTGGCAAAAGACCCTAAGTCAACGGTTATTCGGCTCCCCAGCTACGAACAAGTTCAATCGGATCCAGTGCTTTACGCCCACGCCTCGCGAGTACTGCACAAAGAAACTAACCCCTATAACGCCATGCCGCTTATTCAAGCTCACGGTGATCGCGATATATGGCTCAACCCACCGCCTATCCCGCTTGAAACAGATGAACTTGATTGGGTATTTGAGCTTCCCTACCAACGTCTGCCGCACCCCAGTTACGGCGACGCTAAGATCCCAGCCTTTGACATGATTCAGCATTCAGTCAACATTATGCGCGGCTGCTTTGGTGGCTGTACCTTCTGCTCGATTACGGAGCATGAGGGGCGAATTATTCAAAATCGATCTGAAGACAGCATTATCAGAGAGGTAGAAAAAATACGGGATACGAGTCCCGCATTTACAGGCGTGATCTCCGATCTTGGCGGGCCCACAGCGAATATGTGGAGGCTCGCCTGCAAGAGCAAGGAAATCGAAGCAAAGTGCCGCAAACTGTCTTGCGTCTATCCCGGCATTTGCAAAAACTTGAACACAGATCAAACGCCACTGGTGCATTTATACCGACGTGCTCGAGCGTTACCTGGGATAAAAAAGTACTTATCGCATCCGGTTTACGCTACGACATTGCGGTCGAAACTCCCGAGTACGTGAAAGAATTGGTAACCCACCACGTCGGCGGTTATCTGAAGATTGCGCCAGAGCATACCGAGCGAGGGCCGCTCGACAAAATGATGAAGCCAGGTATTGGCACCTACGACACTTTTAAAACAATGTTCGAGAAATACACGCGAGAAGCGGGGAAAAAGCAGTATCTGATTCCCTATTTCATCGCCGCTCACCCGGGCACCACAGACAGCGACATGATGAATTTAGCGCTATGGCTTAAGCGCAATAAATTTCGCGCTGATCAAGTACAGACTTTCTACCCATCGCCCATGGCGACTGCCACAGCTATGTACCACAGTGGTAAGAATCCGCTTAAGCGCGTAACGCGAAAGAGCGAATCAGTTCCCGCGATACGAAAACTGAGCCAGAGACGTCTTCACAAAGCGTTCTTACGCTACCACGATCCCGATAACTGGCCACTGCTTCGCGACGAACTCAAAAAAATGGGGCGTCGCGATCTTATCGGGACCGGCAAGATGCATTTGGTACCGCCACGACAGCCTCCAAAGCGTCACAAGTTGGTAGCCGATGGCTCTACGCCTTTCGCCACTCAGCACAATGGACTGCCGGGCAGAAGAAAACCGACGAAAAAACGTTAGCAGCGCAGGCTCTCTGTCTGTCACGCCTCTCTCTGTCACGCCTCTCTCTGTCACTTGAGAGGCGTCCTAAGCAGCCAGCTCGACACTGGTTGAGCCATGCTTTGAAAGGTGGTTTTAGCCACTAGACCACGCGGAAATCCACTGCTACAGTGCACCGTGATACACATTCTAACTTCATAATAACAAGGTGAGTAAGAAGTCATGCCAAACCAACGTAGAGTCCTTTTACCCTTTGCTTTAACGGCGCTGGCCGCGGCCACCCATGCCAACGCACAAAACGTCTTAGAGAGATCATTGTTACCGCTGAAAAACGGGAATCCTCACTACAAGACACACCTATCGCCGTCTCTGCCTTCTCCCAAGAAAGCCTTGATAAAAACCTCATTTTCAATGCCATGGATATGCAGTTCAACGTACCGAACATGCTGATGTCCAAGGGCAACTTTACGGGCGCCACAATTTCGCTGCGCGGTATTGGACAAACCGCGGTGGGAAGCGCGGCGGATGCACCCGTCGGTATTCATATGAATGGCGTTTATCTTAATGCCCCTCGGATCTTCGAAACGGGCTTTCTTGACGTCGAGCGGGTCGAGGTCCTCCGAGGCCCCCAGGGCACAACCTACGGGCGTAATACCACGGGCGGCGTTATCAACATGATAACTGCCAAGCCACAGCTCGATGAGTTCAGTGGCGCTATCGAGGCTAGCTTAGGTTCTTACAGCGAAACAGAGGCACGTGGTCATATTAACGTCCCTCTCGGTGACGGTGCTGCATTGCGACTAGGCGGCTACTCGATGTCGCGCGACGGGTTTGTCTATGATGAAAATCTAGACAAAGACGTGGATGACCGCGATATGTACATGGCACGCGTCTCATTGCGTATCAATCCCAGCGACGCCGTGGATATCAACCTGGTAGGGCAGCGCTTTAGAGAAGATGATTCGCGCATGCGCTCACAAAAACAAGCGTGTAACAAAGACACAAGTTTTAGTGCTATTACCGGGCAATACGGCGTGACTGGATGCGCTCCCGTGGCACCGGGCACAGAGCTTGGGTACGAGTCGTTAAACGGCGCCGGAACGGTAAGCGGCTTCTTAACACAAGCGTTGAGCGGTCCGACCGCACTGGGGCCAGTCCTCGCAGGATTCGGCGCAGCCCCCTTTCCTATCGATGATTACGCCCGAACGCAAAACCCTGCGGACTTGCGCACGGTCAGCACAGATTGGGAGCCTCGCTACATCTCAGAAGAGGACATTGTGACACTCGATGCAAGCTTTGCGCTTACCGACGACCTGACGCTCTACTCCTTAACGGGCTATCAGCGTAGCTACATTTGGTCATCGGAAGACTACGGCAAAGCGGTGCCCAGCGAAAGTTGGCAGCCGCAGCTGAACGCCATCGCCCTTGCATCCAATTTTGGCCTGCTTCCCTATGCAGGCTTGGAGTACGGCAAAGGTGTGCCCATGTTCACCACACCAGACGGCGTTAACACGCAGGATCCTTTCCGCGTCAGCGGTGCGTTCAACATGGATGTTTCGACAACCACTGCCGAGCAGTGGAGTGAAGAACTGCGCATTCAGAGCGACTACGACGGCAGCTGGAATTTCATGCTGGGTGGATTTTGGCTGACTTACCAGTCAGAGAACCACTACACCATTTATGACTCGGGTCTCTCTCTTTACGGTCAAATCAGTGGGTTGCCCATCAACCAGCAACTGTATGACAACCACACGCAAGACTTCCAACTAGACACTTGGGCAGCCTTTGGTGAAGTGTATTGGACACCCACGGATGACCTAACGATCACACTGGTTTGCGTTACACCGACGAAGAGAAGAGCTCCAAGCAGCGAACTATTTACCTCAATAGTTTTGCTGACCCAAATTCACCGGACGGCGATTGGGGCTATTTTAACGTGGATTCTCAGGAGACCACCGGTCGCTTGAACATTGCATGGAATATGACCGATGACTTGCTGCTGTTTACTCAATTGTCGACCAGCTTTACTAGCGGTGGCTTTAATCCCCTGGCAACAAACAGCCCAGCACTCGACCCAGCACAAGGCGGCGACCCAAGCCTGGCTTACTTCGAACCGGCGTTCATTGATGCTATTGAAGTAGGCTTCAAGTCAACGTTGCTCGAAGGCACGATGACCTTGAACGGAACCGCGTTCTACTATGACTACAAGGACCGTCAAACCTCAAAAATCGTTAACCAGACATCACTGAACCTGAACGTCGACGGCTCGGTGTATGGCTTTGAAGGTGAATTCAATTGGGCCGCCACGGACGCTTTGCTATTGACCGCACAGGTATCGCTCCTGGAAACCGAGATCGATTCCTTCTCGGACTATGACACAGCAAACGTCGCCGGTAATTACTCTACGGCTTTACTGTTTGACTGCTTGGGCGACAACTACGTGTTTGATCCCGTCAATGGCACTGCCCCCGTCGGACAATGTTCAGTTCTCGCTGGCAGCGGGCTAGACGCCATCCCCGGTGTTCCTGGCGTTGCGCAGGACCTAACGGGTAACGAATTCCCCGGATCGCCAAACGCAGCGTCAACATCGGCGCAAGCTACACGATTGGTTTCGACGATATGGATCTCACTATATCGACCAACTACTACTGGCAGGACAGCTATTACACGCGCATATTCAACGACCCCGTAGATCAGGTCGATGAGTGGGAAGTGTGGAACGGCAGTGTGCGTTTAGCGTCTAACACGGGCAGCTGGTACGCAGAGGCTTGGATCAAGAACATTCTTGATGAAGACTACGTCACAGGTTCATATTTGACCGACATGACTTCCGGTAGCTTCCGCAACCAATTCCTACTCGACCCTCAGACCATGGGCGTTACACTGGGCATGCGCTTCTAAAGGAAGCCCGGCGCGGATAAAACCGCTAGAAGCACTGTTGAATGAACTCTCCGAGCAGACGGAACTCTGTTTGCCGGGGAGTTTTTTTACGCCACATCAAACCTATTTCTCTTGAAACACCTACCTCGCCGAAGGGGATAACTGCTAAGTCCGTACCCGCTGTTATCTCAGCGTCAACCGCCATTTTAGGAAGCAAGGTGACGCCAATGCCGTTAGCCACCATTTGCACAATGGTCGTGAGGCTGGTCGCCTGATAAGGCACCGATATCTGGTTGTCTCGTAATTTACATGCCTCAAGAGCGTGCTCGCGAAGGCAGTGCCCGTCTTCTAACAGCAATAGGCTCTCGCCTCGAAGGTCGGAACTGTGCAGTGATGCCTTGGCAGTCAGCGCATGATCTAGGGGACAAGCGAGCACAAAAGGGTCAACTGACAGAGTCATGTTATCGACATTGTCCGCGGGAAAAGGCAAAGCCAAGAGTAGTACATCGAGCTCACCTGCGTGCAGCGAGTCCACCAGCGGCTGGCTCTGGTCCTCACGAATAAACAGCTTGAAATCTGGGTGGGTTTCTCGNAGTGCACGCAACATGCGNGGNAATAGAAAAGGNGCGATTGTCGGAATAACGCCAAGTCGCAACTTGCCGCTAAANGGCGCTCCCGAAGACTCACACATGGAAATCAAATCCTCGATTTCAACGAGGACCGCCCTGCCCCGATCGACAACGTCTTGCCCTAGACTCGTTAGCAGCACATTACGGTTATTGCGTTCAACCAAACTGACACCTAAGGTTTCTTCAAGCTCCTGAATACCCGCACTCAGCGTGCTTTGGCTGACGTAGCACGACTTTGCCGCATGGCCAAAATGCTGCCGATCAGCGACCGCGCAAAGGTACTTCAACTGTTTTAAGGTGGGCTGCCTACTCATCGCTTTTCCTAATCAAAAACCATTTAACGATTCATCGATTCGATCGTGCGACTTTACAGAAAAAAACATCACCCTGCATTGTTTTGCGAACGGAAAGCAACGCGCACCCGACCACGACCCCACTGTCCAACGTTTCGACGCCTGATGGCAGTATCGATGGCAANCCCGATGGTGTCCGNANGCTATGGTTCAACGACGCGGTTCNCCCATAGACCAACGTCGTCACAGCCAATGCTCGCCGATTGCGCTACACTTACGCTCTTGGCCTAAGGAGTAGTATTTTGACACTCGTTGTATTTGATCTTGACGGCACCTTGCTNAACGCCCAATCCAAAATCACGCCCTATACTGCTGAGACGCTTAAGCTCCTCGAGCGCGCCGGTGTCGCTTACACAATAGCTACAGGGCGCACGCTACAAGGCGCTCGCGGGCCGCTCGATACACATCGATTCGCGCTTCCCCATATCGTCAAAAATGGCGCCGTTATTTGGTGCCCAGACCAAGAGGATTACAGCCATCGGCATTTGCTGACACCCGAAGAGGTTTGGCACGTGCTNGGCGCCTTCAGTATTCACGATCTAACGCCTTTCATTTTTACCCTTGAAGANNGTGGNCGTCATGCGGTTTACCATGGACCCATTAAAAACAGCACTGAAAAAAAGCTCGCGCAACTCTTTGAGGAAGAGCGTTCCTTACCGCTAGAACCACTAAGCGCGATGCCCGATACCGCACATGTCATCAATGTGAGTGCAATGGGTCCAGAGCTCGCCATTCGAAAAATCATGGAAAGTGTTCAGGACGAGCCACATTTAGTGGCGTACAGCGGTACAGCTATTGAAGCCAAGAATCTTTGCTGGATGGATATTCACCATAGCCAGGGTAGCAAAGGAAATGCGATCACAACCTTGAGGAATGAGCTAGGCTTCGAGAATATCGTGGCCTTCGGCGATGGCGAGAACGATTTGAGTATGTTCGAAGTGGCTGACGAAGCTTACGCCCCGAGTAATGCTGACGATGATATAAAGTCTATCGCTAACGATAT
>JGI26083J51738_10001113_pt1 | contig 14390 bp, 8 predicted proteins | sample SaaInl85LU_5_DNA_FD_51738 | JGI IMG/M metagenome (IMG submission 51738)
AGAGATGTGGAAGAATTGATGTCAATCAGAGGGATAAAAGTAGACCATTCCACTATCCAAAGATGGGTGTTTAAATTTTCTAAAGAAGTAGAGAAGAATATACATAAGCGAAAAAAGCAGGTTTGTGATAATTGGCGAATGGATGAAACATATATCAAGGTAAAAGGCAGAGATATGTATTTATATCGAGCAGTAGATAATTATGGAAATACAGTTGATTTCTTGTTAACTAATCGGAGACAGAAGATGTCAGTACAGAAGTTTTTCAACAAAGCTATAGGTAATAATGGCAAACCAAGGATTGTAAACATAGACAAAAGTGGGTCTAATAATTTACGATAATCATCAATTCTTGATTTATACAGCTCGTAGGCTTCAGACTGTGTCATATTTTTTTTAATAAAAGAACCAGAGGTATTCAAATTCTTGTAAGAGAAGTACTTAACCTCTTATTCTTCAATTAAAGGTTTATGGTTCTAATTTGTTAATTATTTTAGACTTATTTTTGTAATTATAAAAGCAATTAAAAATTAGAATCATGTTCAAATCTCTTACCTTTTTAGCTATATTACTATACTTTTTTTGCCTTATATTACTAAATAATATTTATGGTTTTATTTTATGTCTTTTATTAACTCAGTTTGTTTTTTCATTTTCAAAAAGGAAATTTATAAGTAATCATTTCCTTCTATTTCTTAAAAACAATAAATTATTATCTGCCTTATATATCTTAAGCCTTACGTTAGTTATTTTTACTTTTAATCTATTTAGAGTTCAATCTAATATTGAGTATTTATTTGAAAACGATGGAGATTTAGTGATTGAGACATTAGATGGATTTAAATCTTTGGAAAAAATCAAACAGGAAATTGAGAGTGAATTGTTATTTAAAAATAAAAATGTAGAAATACGGTCTATTTCATTTAAAAGAAATAATGAATCTTTCGTTCATAAAATTAAAAGTTTTATGAGTCCTAATAAGGTCGTTATTTTTGAGTTTAATTCAAGTAATAAGTACAGCTTGACGGCCGATACTGATAATAAGTTAGTCCCTATAAATTGTTTCCAGGCTTTAAATAAACAAGGCTCAAACTTCTCTTTAAATACAAGTTTTTATGGTAGAAATGCAATAGGTGAGATTATCATTGAAAATAAAAAATTTGGATCTCGAAATACCTTTGCTTCAGGTTTCTTTAAGGTAATAGAAGGTAAACCAGTAGTTGGAGCAAAATCTATTTTTAATCAATATATGGGTGATATTTCTCATTCTTGTCAAGCATACCCTTCTGTTATGAAAAACGGAGCTTTGTTTGATTATATAAAAACGGAGAATCCGCCTTATCGTAGTAATTGGAAAAAGAAAACTTACCGAAACTTAATTGGAACCTTAAAAAATGGTAATCTAGTTTGTGTCTTATCCAATACAGGTGGATTGTTATCAGTTAAAGAGATATCGATGATAGCATTTAAATATGGTGTAGTCAATGCTACTCTTTTTGATGGAGGTGCTGCTCTTCAATATCAATATGAATCGAATGATTTTAAGTTGTCATTTTCAGCTTTGAATAACAATTTTGATTTCGGTGAAGTTATTGACGAGATATTTTTCACAAAAGCGAACACACATTTTCCTGCAAAGTCACCAGTTTTTTTAACTGTAAAGCATATAAAAGAAGAGTAATTAATTTAATTATTTAGTTTGTATTAATGAATAAAGAAATTAATTTACTTATTGCTCCGAAATAATTATTTTGGTTTCTGTAATATTTATTTCATAAATGATTAAAGACTTTATAAAAAAAAGTGAACGGAATATTTTAAATGAATAAACAAGAGTTAAAAGCAACTTCTACTCGTGAAAATTTAGCTTTGTCATTTTCTATTTCAAAAGTGATGAACCTTACAGCTAGTTATATAAAAAGTAATGCAAAAGAATTATGTAGGTAAAAAAACTAAAAATTATTTACAAAAAATGGAACAGGTAAACAAATATGAAAGCATTCTATAACGTAATATTGAAAGGTTAATAGATTTAACCTGTAATCAATGATTGGATTACTTTTTTAAGTTTAAAAAACAGCTATATGAAAACAAGTTTATTGTTCTTATACATCTTTATAACGACGAGTCTTTGTAGTCAGAATGTCTATATCCCCGATACTAACTTTAAAATGTATTTGATCGGAAATACAGAAATTAACACTAATGAAGATAATGAAACACAAATTAATGAAGCTAAAACTTTTCGTGGTATAATTGATTCTGTTAATAGTCAGCCTACTAAATTGTTATCCAATACTCAAAATGATTCAAGTTTATATAAGTTATATTCAGATGATTCTATAAAGAAGAATAAACAGTTGGTTCTTCAAGAGGGTAAGTATAAAAATTTAGAGATGATTATGCCATCTGGTCATACGGCAAATATCAATAAGATTATTGAACTTGATAATTCTGATTTATTAATCTCATGCTCAGATGACTTTACGTGTAAAATTTGGAGTAAAAGAACAGGTAAATTAGTAGCAAACTTAAAAGGTCATACTGATCGAATTACATCAATTGAGTTTAGTAAAAGATATAATAAGATTATTACTGGGTCTGAAGATTCTTTAATTTGCTTTAATAAACTTACAAAAAGTGGAATTTCTACTACTAAATTAAGAGTAAGTAATAAAGTTAGTTCATTTACTTTAGATACAGTAAGTCAAATATTGTATATTTTAGAAGGGAACAATAAGATATCTTCTTGGGATTTAAAAAAAAATGAGATAATTAAAGAATTTACTTACGATAGATGTGATTTTTCAAGTTTAAAATTTAATTATGATACAAAAAGCTTAATTATCTTATCTTGGAATGGGCCAGTTTATATTAATGAATCTCCGATAAAAAGAGAACTTATAATTAGTAGTTCTCACAATAATTATGTTAATAAAATATTCTTCGGAGAAAAGAAATTACTGTATACTTCTTCGTGGGATGGAACTATTGTTAAGTTGAAGCAATCTGACAGTATAATCTTAAAAAAATATAAGTTATCAAATAATATAATTTTCGACTTTAAATTAGTAAATAACGATAGTATTGTTTTGGTAGCAACCTCCGATAATAAGTTATTAATATATAACTTAGTTAATAATATTCTTGTAAAAACAATTTGTTTTAATGATATGGTTTTGGGAGTTACGATTAACGAATCTAAAACTAAGGCTGCAATTATATCTAAAGATGGGTGTATTAAATTAGTTGACATTAAAACTTTTAGAGTTATTAAATCGAGAAAATTTAAAAAAAATTTAGAATCCTGTCAATATATCAATAAATCAAAAGATTTATTGTGCACATTTTCAAAAGGATCTGCAATAGTTCTTGAATCTGATTCATTAATTAGCAAATTTAATTTAGGTGAAAATATGGCTATCCCTAACAATACAATAGTTGATTCTGATGGCTCAATATTTCTATCAAATATTAATGATAATTCTTATAGCGTATGGGATATGAAAAATGGTGTTTTTTTAAATAAAAAAACTATTAGAGACTGTATTATTGATTTAGATTATCCAAATAAAAATGGAGATATACTTATGAATAACGGAGTTACATTAAAATTATATAATAAAAAGGCGAATTATTACAGTAAACAAAGGACTTTTCATAAAGAGATAATTAAAACAGGTTTTAGTAAAACAGGAAAAACCCCATATGTTATTTTGAGCGATAATGAATTGTTAATATTGGACGAAATCACACTAAATCCGATAGAAAAATACTTGAAACCAAGTTATGGATATTTCATAAATATTGAATTTATGTCTAATGATTCTACATTTATAGTTGGAGATACCGATGGTTTTATTTCTATATACAACCGGAATACTAAACATAGAGAAGAAATAGCTGTCGATGAAGATGTTGGGGAAGTTATTTATATAAAAGAGATTCAATCAGATAAGATTTGTGTTGTTTCAACAAATAATATATCTATAGTTGACTTAGTGAAAAAAAGCATAATTAATAGTGTGAAAATTAACCCAATAATTAGTGATGCGAAAATCGATAACAATCAATTGTATATATCTCACTACAATGGAATAATTGAAATATGGAATTTGAATAAGTTTGAACTCGAAAAAATACAAAATAGTGAAATTCCATCTATTAAAATTAATACAACAGAAAAGCATTTATTAATTGCATCATTAGACGGTCAAATCTACTTCAAAAAGAAAGAAGACTTTAAAACTGAATTTATTTTTCATGTTTTAAAGGATGGTAATTACATAATAAGTCTTTTTAATTCCCCATATTATATGTGCTCTAAAGATGCAAGTAAAATGATACATTACGTAACTCCAGATCTCAGGTTAATTGGTTTCGATCAACTTGACCCAATTTATAACCGACCTGATTTGGTTTTAAGTAGTATCGGGAAATATTTTGGAGGTGCTGATGAACAATTGGTTTCTCAATATCGTCTAGCTTGGGAAAAGCGCATTGAACGGTTAGGGTTAGATAAAGATAAACTGGGTAAAGGAGAGTTTGATGTACCAGAAGCAAATATTGAGAATACTGATTCAATTGTATATGAAAACAATGATGGCGACATAACTTTACATTTAAAAGCAAATGATATTAATCATAAATTAATAAGGTATAATATTTTTGTTAATGAAGTACCCATTTACGGTTCTCAAGGTATTTCTTTAAGTCATCTAAACATAAAGAAATGGGAAGCAACAGTATCTCTTCCTTTAAGTATAGGTCAAAATAAAATACAGTTTTCAGTAATGAACGAAATAGGATTGGAGAGTTTTAAATACCCAACTTATGTTAACTATTTACCAAAATCAAATGATATTGTTGCGAGGACCTATTATATAGGAATTGGGGTAGATGATTTTAAACAACAATATGTAAATAATAGAGAAACCAAGTTAAATTTCTGCGTGAAAGATATAACCGACCTTGGAAATATCTTTTCAGATAATTCAAATACAATTGTGCAACTTTTTATCAACAAGAAAGTAACGAAAGAAAATATAATATCTATTAAAAAATTTTTGTTAGAAAATACAACGGTTAATGATAAAGTAATAATATCCTGCAGTAGTCACGGATTATTAGATGAGAATAATAATTTTTATTTAGCAATGCATGATATTGACTTTAATAAACCGCATGAAGGAGGTCTTGCTTATGAAGAGTTAGAAAATTTACTTGATGGAATACCAGCTAGAAAAAAATTGTTATTACTCGATGCATGCAATAGTGGGGACAATGAAACGCTTGATAAGAAAAATCAAGAAACGATAAATACAAATAATATTGATTCATTATTGGTTGCCAGAGGAGTAATTTTAAGAGAAGACTATCAGAATAATTCATTTAATAAGATGAATGAACTGTTTATTAATACGATAAACAAAACAGGAGCTGTTGTTATCAGTGCAGCTAGAGGACGACAAGATGCATTAGAAGGAAACTCAGTGATTATTAATAATATACCAATAGAAAATGGAGCATTTACATATGCTGTATTAGAATATTTAAAAGGCAATAAAAGTTTTGACGAAAAATTAACAGTCAATCAATTAAAAAGATATGTTGAAGAACGAGTTGTTGAAATAACTCAAGGAAAACAGCAACCAACTTCAAGACAAGAAACTATGGATGTCGATTGGATACTTAAGTAAATTTGGAAGTAACTTTAATAACTCTATTCAGTTTGTGTTTTGATTATTAAACGATAATCACTATTTTTATTTTATGATTGACTAATTTTAAAATTTATGACAACTAATCTAATCTCTTGTGAGGCATCTTAAAAAAGTCATTTTAATATTTATTTTCTTTAAATTAACCATTGCATTGGTTACATTGTTAATTGAAAACTCTCCATTCCAATTATTCCAGTTTGAACAAATAGCAACGGATGATATTGAGCTAAATGACATTTATTATTCAACTAGAGAATTTAAAGGAATAGACTTTAACAGTAAAGATGTTGTTTTAGTTAACACAGGAAGTCTAGAAAATGGTATTTATTTCCGCAAAAATTTAGCTGATATAATTGAAATCATAGCATCAAAAAAACCTAATATAATAGGTCTGGATATTTTTTTTTCAGAAAATAAAAACCCTATTTACGATAGTGTTTTAAAAAACACTATAATTCAGAATGATATTGTTACTGCACTCGATGCTAATAACATAGATGGAAATATTTTTCTTTCAGATAAAAAAGGGATAATTAATTTTCCAGAACATTCTAATAAAACAATTCGTGATTATTATAATTTCAAAATAGTTAATAATGATACTATCTCTTCTTTTGCTGCTGTTCTAGCCAAGACAAAATCGAAGGATAGTGTAAATTATTTAAAATACAGTTCCGATAGAATTGGTTATTACAATATTTTAAATGAGAATCAACAAATTAGCCCTTTAAATTTTCCGGCAATTGAAGCTAGTGATATTTTTAAAATAGTCTTTGAAGAAAGATTAAACGAGATTTTAAAAAATAAAGTTGTTATAATAGGGCACCTTGGAAATGGATTTATGCACAATCCATATGATATTGAAGATAAATTTAGGGTACCGATGGATAAATCTTTATTTAACCGAGATTTAACAACACCAGGTGCTATTATTCATGCTAATGCGGTACAAATGATGTTAAATAATGATAGAATTATTTCAGTTGAAGGTTGGTCTTACGAAATAATTTCTTCTATTATTCTACTTATTTATTTAAACATATTTCTTTATATCAATGATAAATTTTCTTTGAGTAAGCTTATTAGCTTATTTATAATAATGATTACCTCTCTTCCTCTAATTTATTTAGCTTGTATTTACTTAATGGATATTGGTATATATTTTAAAGTTGGGGTACTTTTTGGTCTAGTTATAATTTTAGAAGAATTCATAGAAGTTTATGATTGGTCAATTGAAAAATTTACAACAAAAAATAAAAAAAATGCATAAATTAGTCATCGTCTTAATTTTTCTATCAAATTACAATGTTTTTAGTCAAGATCAAATTTCGATCATTGTATTAAAAGGTGAGGTTGTGGTAGAAAAATATAAAACAGAATATTCTAGACTCCACAGATCAGAGAGAATGTATTTAACAGATAATTCAAATATCCTTATTGACAAGTATTCTAAGGTGATTCTATATAATTCAAACTCCTATGTAGAATTAGGTGATTCTTTAGAAATTAAATGTGGTTACTCTCGGATGAAAAAAATATTAGCTAATAATAAATCTGGTTCATTATCAAAAAGTTTTATTGAATACTTGAATAAAGCATATTTAGATATTGAGGCTTCAAAAAGTTCATATGGAGTTCCACTTGGAGGGGTTTCAAGAGGAGGAACTGTTTACGATCAAAATTTATTTTATTCACCTTCTGATGAAAGTATAATTTTGTCAGATACATTGATGCTATCATACGGAGTTAAAGATACAAAGTTAATATCCAATATTGTTGTAACAAATATTTCAACTAGTGAAGTTATTTATAATGATAAACCTGTAAATAATTATATAAATTTAAATAGCTTAAATCCAGGTAAATATATTTGGAGTTATAAAGTTGAATCAAACGGAGAAATTATCACTTTTGAAAATACTTTTATTATTCCTGAAATATTGCAAAAAAGAATCAAATTGAAAGAAATTGATGCTTTTAAAATAAAACTTAATGATTGTGTGACTTTTCAAAATTCCTTTAGTGATGAAACTAAAGACTTCTTAATCAGTGACTTTCTAGAAAAAAATAAATATTATTTTAGCGTAAAAGAACTATGAGAATATATTTTATAATTTTCATTTTTTCTATTGATTATCACGGATTTTCTTAAATTAATAGGGGAGTTGTAGAAACTAAAGGGATTAATTCGGAATCTAAAAGTCAGTTATCTTCAAAATTTCATTCTCTAATAATAGCTGAAAGTAATTATGGTGACCCTTTAATTACCGACCTTGCTAACAACCCTATTAAAGTTGCGAATAATCTTTGGGAAATTTTAATATAAAAATATTCATTTAGTAGTAATAATATTGATTTACTTATTGATGCAGGTAGAAATCAAATTATTGATAAATGAGAATTAAAAAGAAGAGAATTAACAGAAGATTATAATATACTTATTTTTCTATGTTACTTTGGTAATAAATCATTCGTACAAATCAATAATGTTTTGTAGAACTTTAATTTCACTTTTATATTTTATTTTAATATATTCACTTCGTAACTTGTTAAGTAATGATTAAACCTCCAAAAATAAGCAAGGATCCTGAGATTCGTAAAAAGTATCAGCCAGAGATTAAGATGATTTTGAAGTCAAAAATTATTGGAATATTATCTATAATTTTAGCTTTATCTTTAATTATAATTTCTTTTTTTGATGTTTTTAATTTGTCTATATTATTATTCGTGCCATTATTAGGGTCATTAGTTTATCACGAAAACAAGCAATTTAATCTATATCATGATTGTTTAATATTAAAGAGATTTCTTTATGATAAAGAATATGCCAAGTGGTTTAATGAGCATCATAGGAATAAATCTAAAGATTCTTAGGTCTTGCTGCGGCATAACATAACAATTAGAAAGTTACTTTTAAGTTTAAAAAAATAATCGAATTAATCATCTTAGAATGTTTTATTACTAAAAGGCTTTTTTAAGTTATAAATATAAATTTCAGTATTCTTGTCATAATTGGATTCTCCTTTTCTTATTTTTTTATCTTCCCAGTACAATGCAACGTTAATCCAATTCAAGTTTTCTAAATTTAATTATATTGTGATTTAATTAAAATTTTGTTATTGTTTTCAATACAAATAATTTAGTTTAAATTTTACAATTAAAACAAATGAAAAAAATATTAATACTAATCTTATTTCTTTGTCAATTTTCAAATTCTTGGAGCTTAGATTCTTGTCAGAATAAAAAAATAGATTATCACCTAAATAGAGCTAATAGTCTATATTGGTTATCCAGAGTTAGGCAAAACAGTTATATTGAGGCAAAATTATCTAAAAAACATTTAGATTCTGCGAGGGAAGTTTTGTTTTCTGAAGTTTTGTTAAAGAAATGTAAGCTGGAATATGATACAAAAATTAAATCTTTTAATCTTCAGCTTAATCAATTGATTGAGGTAACAGCTGATAATCTAAATGGAGTTTATCCGTTGATACCTTTTTTAACCGATCAATATTCCGAATTTGAATACTATGATGAGCCTTTGGAAATAGCCGCTGAATCAGCTTTAAAATCTTTACTAGAATCAGGTATTTATAAACCATCAAAAGAGCTCAAAGATGTTTTACTTTATTGTTTCGTTGATGTTAAGGGTGATTCAACATTAAAGGAGGTTTCAATTCAGTATTTAAATAATAATTCAAAAATGTATGTCATTTCTGATTATGAAATCTCACAAATTTTAGGTAAAACTCAAATTGAAGGAGCGCACGATTTAAATAAAATAGGAGATTTTTTTAATACCATTTACATTGGGAAGGTAAGTGTAATGGAATACGATAATTCAAATCAAGTATCGTATGTTGGAGCTAAATTTGAATTTTTTGATTTAGTGAATAACAATAAAATTTCCGATACTTACTCTGAGGGGTTTAGTGTGAATATGCAAGGGAAATCAGTTTCTTTTTTTCTATACTTTTCACCTTTTTTATTCTTCATACTTTTATTTGGTATAATTGCATTTTTACTGTTAAAAAGACGACTAGGTCAATTAGGCTCAGTTTTGAATTTGGTGTTATCGTTAGTCCTTGGATTTGTATTAGGGATTACATCATCATTGGGATTATTATCTGGACTATCATTGATAGCCCCAAAAGGTTTAGATTTTGGAGGAGAACCGCTAGTTATACTTTGGCCATACCTACTTACTGAATTAATTATAATTACACCTGTTCTTTTATTTACATTGGTCGGATTAATAGTAAAAAGAAGATTCTCAGATAGTTTTCCATTAATATTCCTTTTTCTTTATTCAGCTTCAATAGCCGTAGTTCTTCCTTTTCTCAAGGCGAGTTATGTATATATTTCTGAGGAACTAAATCTCAGTCTTATACTAACTTATGTTTTTGCATCCTTTTTTGTTTCCTTAGGCAGCTCCTATTGGATGGCAAAGGGATATAAGAAAAACAAGAATTATATATTCTTGATTACTCCTGTGTTGTTTTTCCTGCCTTTAGGCTTAGTACTTCATGAGTTGTTAAAAATTGGAGGTGTTTTGGGACCAAGTCCTATGGCAAATGTTGCTTTAGGTATTTCTTTAATTACTGCAATTATTCCATTTCTTGTTTTAAGAAAAAAGAAAAATATATCAAGTGTGGCCCTTTCAGTAATGGAGAAAGACGAAACTCAATTGCTTAAACTAAAAAAGATTATTTCTTTTCAGTTAACCGATTTAAATAAAGCAATTTTAGTCGATTTTAATGAGGAATTTCATAATGCAATAAAAGAGATTACATCAGGTTCCAAAGGAGTTACTCATCTTCATATTGAAGGAGAATCAGGTATAGGAAAGACTTCTTTTCTCAAAGATTTCATGGATAGAAATAAGTCTAGTTTTCACTCTTTTTATGGTGACTGTGATGAAGATCAAGAGGGCTCCACGATTCCCTACGAGCCTTTTCAGGAGGCATTCGAAGAATTTATAGGAGAAGGGATCTTTTATAAAGGTAATAAAGCTGCATTGGAGCTTATTGATAAGGCTAGTCCTATTCTGGGAGTTGTTGGAATGGATGGGATTGCTGACACTCTGGCTAACAATGAGCCTTCATTTGATGGAGCTTCTACGAATGAAATTTCCCAAGGAATTTCAAATCATCTTCTAAATTTAGCAAAGAAGCAAGATGGAAAAAATATCTTAATTATAATTGAAGATTTACATTGGATAGATGATTACACAAAAATTTTATTCCAAGAATTATTGGAACAATTTACAAGATTAAACTTTTCAAAATATGGTGACACAAAAATCATTTTTATAACCACAACGTCTGAAAAAAATAATGAGAAGTGTGGTGAGATAATAGAACATGCTGAAAATATTTCTAAAAAAACTGAACTTTTTTCATTCAAGAGATGGGAAAAAGAAATGGATGAAGAGCTACATATTGCCAAAATTATCAATACAAGATTTCTGAAGAAATTTTTATCACCTAGTAATACCGGCATTCATATTTCTTCCAAAACAATAGACGAAATAGAAGAATTCATTACCCAAACGAGTTCTTTGAATCCGAGGTATATTCTTGAGTTAATAAAGTTTTTGATCGAAAAAGAAATGTTTGTTGAAATCAACAAAGTGATAACGCTGAAGTCGGATATTGATTGGGACACAGTACCAGCAGAAAATAGAATGGAAGAATTGTATTACTCCAAATTTTCAAAACTTTCAGAGGATGTGTTAAAAGTCCTGGGCAGTGCTGCTTTTATAGGAATGGAGTTTGAAGCTAATTTGCTGAGTAAATTATGGAAAATGGATAGACTCGAGTTAATTCATAATTTACTGAAAGCAGAAAGCTCTGGAATAATAATAGATTTAAATGATAATGATGATTACTATAAATTTAGTTCTAAATCAATCAGGGCCGCCCTTAAAAGATTTATTTTATCCAATAAAACAACGAAGGGTAAAATGCCACAAATTGTAAAGGAGTACCACAAGGAGATTATCAATATTACCTTATCAGATTATGGCGTTTACGAAGAACCGAAAAATATTACTAAGTTAACAAATGATCAATTGTTCCAATTGGCAGAAAGGACTATTTTGGTTTATTCTGACTATCCGGAAAAAGGCAGAGTGGTTTGTTTAGAAGCTNTAAAAAGATCTCTGACCAGGGGAGAAAACAGNGATGTTTTGAACTACTTAACTTTCATGAGTAAAATGAATTTTGANTTTATTTTTAANACAAATGAATCAACATTTTATTTCCTGAAGGCTGTTCANCTTATCATTTCTTCNGATGTTAAAAAATTCAAATTACTTTTTGAAAATAATTTANCTCGATTACTTGAAAACAAAATATTATCCATTCAAGAAGATGACTCTCTTAATATTATGATCGAAACTTATGGGGAGATAGTATTAAAAATATCCGATCATAAGAATCAATTCGAATTAATAAAGTCAACACATCCAAAAAATCACTTTGTTAGGCTGTATGATGCCCTAATTNTTGTCAAACAAAACAACCAAATCTTCTCTGACTCTGTNNCGTCTAATCTAAATAACCTATGGAATGATGTAAANGAAACAAACGATATAAATTTGAAAAGTAAATTATTGGGAGTTTTAAGCAGAGCCTGTGCGATAAAAGAATCAATTTATTTTACAGAACAAAGAATTAAGTTGATTTCTCCAAATTCCTTATTTCCTAATGATTATTTAAAAACGATAGAGGCACTGAATCACCGAATTGATTCTTTTAGATTTCAACAATTAGAAGATTTAGGATTTATCTGTAGTTCATTNAACTCATATCTNTTAAACGAAAATTTAACGAGAGAACATTATCTCTTGAATAGAATGAGGCTGTCAATTAATACCAAGCTCAATCATAGAATAGGAATTTTTATTGCTTCAATGGAATTAATTAAACATCCTGAGTTATTCGAAAATGCAGATTGGTTTGAATTTATTGAAAATCTATTTTATCAATATCCAGAGAACTCCTTCAGAGTTCAAATTTATCCAGTATGGTTGTTTAATGTGATTCATTCGGAGAAGTTCGACCTGATAAGAGAAATGGCCGCATCAACCCAAATGATGAAAGATTTGGTGANTCAGCCTAACTTCTTGTCAAAGGATGAATTAAAATNNATACATATACCAAAAGATAATCTTAGAAAAATCCTAGAAAATGAGAGANTACCTAAAACTGAAAAAAGTATTATTGAAGCCATACTTTCTTTTAGCAAGTAGTTTTTTGTTTGTTGGAATTAATTCCTACTCACAAGTTCTGAATGTAGACAGAGAAACAGAAACAGATACGTTAAAAAAAGCCTACTATGGTGTTATTGATTTAGATTTTTCGGCAGATAAGCAACAAAACACCATTTTTTCTACCAATAGCAAAGCGGAGTTAGGTAAGTTTTTAAAAAAGGATTTAGTTTTTATATTGATTAATTCCACTCAAATGATTTTAAATGGCAATGAATCCATTGAAAATAATGGATACTTTCAATTGAGGTTTAGAGACAATGACAAAAGAAAGCTATTTCCAGATTCCTATGCTCAATACCAATGGAATAATGTNATTGGAATGCAACAACGGTATATTATTGGGAGTAATTTAAGNGTAAATTGGATAGAAAAGAAAGGAGTTGATTTGTACACAGGAATTGGTGGTTTTTATGAAAATGAAATCTGGCAAACGGATGGGTCAGCCTTTGAATTAAGTGATACCAATTTAAGNGNTGTTCGTAGTTTGTTTCGACTCAATACAACAATAAAATTTGCNAAAAAAATTAACGATAAAATAGATTTTTCAGGAGTAAACTATTTGCAGTTTCCAATTAATGAGAACTTTAAATTACCGAGATGGTTCCTTAATTTTCAAATCAATATGGCAATTACCAATAAATTGAGCTTTCTTATTCAGTACGAACACAATTACGACTTGTATAGACCTCTACCCATTGATGATTTATACTATTCTTTAACATTTGGGGTAAAGATTCAATTCTAACTTATTTTTATGAAAAACATAGAACCCACATATTTACGTTTTGTGCACGACAGTCTCTGCCAAGGGAATTTGAATGCAGAAAATTCAGCTTCATTGCCACATGGATTCATTGGGTTGTACGAACAAGAGTTTTCTCAAAACATTCCGTTACACCAAAGACAATCTTTATTGCAGTTATTAGCTATTTGGGCGCTTTTTAAAGGACCAGTAAGTGCTAAAATGGCAGCGGATATTGTAAAGACTGAGGAGGAGAGAATGAAAAAACTAATCAATTCATTTTCTAGTTGGTTTAACTCCCCGGAGACTGGGAAGTATCAATTGTATCACGAACGATTAAGGGTTTATTTGTTGCAAAAATTAAGTGATCGAGAATTAGAAAATTTAAATAACGCCATAGTTAATATTTCCATGATTTCTTCTGACGATTTATATGAAGAGATCAATATTTATAAGTTTCAATTTATAGGTTACCATCTTCTAATTGAAGCTTCAATTAACAAATCTTTTGATAATTTCATTAATACCTGTTTGAATCCAAATTTCATAACAGATCAAATAGTTATTTCAAAAGCCTTTATATGGTCTAAAAAGTTAATGACAGAAGCGATTAAGTTGGCATCTTATTACCAAAGAGAGGATGTTATATTTG
>JGI26083J51738_10001115_pt1 | contig 14378 bp, 9 predicted proteins | sample SaaInl85LU_5_DNA_FD_51738 | JGI IMG/M metagenome (IMG submission 51738)
ATAAATAAGGAAAAGGATAATGTAGCTTTTCTGCCAATTCTTTCATCAACTCAGGTGCATCTTGCGGATAATTTTCTACATCATTCGCACTAATAGCTATGCAATTGATTCCTTTTTCTTGATAATCATTTGCTAATTTTACCAACGCATCATTTACGTGAATTACAAACGGACAGTGATTACAAATAAACATAATTACAGTTCCGTTTTTCCCTTTTGCTTGCTGTAAAGACACATTTTGATTGGTTACAGTATTTATTAAAGTAAAATCTGGGGCTTTTGTGCCTATTTTAAATTCGTTAGATTCTGTTCTTGCCATAGTTTTGTTGTTAGTTTATGGTTTTTAGTTCTTAGTTTCTGCCAAAGCTTTTGCACAAATGTAACCACCTGTCCATGCATTCTGAAAATTAAATCCGCCAGTTACAGCATCAATATTTAAAACTTCACCTACAAAAAAGAGGTTTTTATGTTTTTTGCTTTCAAATTTTTTGAAATTAATTTCTTTTAAATCTACACCACCAGCTGTTACAAATTCGTCTTTAAAAGTAGTTCTACCATTGGCATTGTAAATTCCTTTGGTTAATTGATTGGCTAAATTTTCTAATTGTAAATTACTTAAATCTGCCCAATTCTGGGTTTTAGAAATGTTAGAAAATACTACAAAACGTTCCCACAAACGTTTAGATATTTCTGCAAATGGCGATTTTAAAATCACCGTTTTTCTAGGCTCCTTCTTCTTTAAATTCAGTAATATATTTAGCACTTTTTCTGTGGGTCTAGACAACCAATTAACCTCCACATTATATTGGTAATTTTTATCAGCTAAAATTCTTGCTCCAAAAGCAGATAATTTTAAAACTGCGGGGCCACTTAAACCCCAATGTGTTATTAATAAAGGCCCAGAAGCTTCTAATTTTGTACCCACAATATTTACAGTTGCATTGGGTAGAGAAATTCCTAATAAATCTACAATTCTTTTATCGTTGATGTTAAAGGTGAATAAAGATGGAACAGGTTCTATAATATGATGAGATAAGGTTTTACAAAGTTGCCAAACTTTTTTAGAACTTCCTGCTGCAATTACCACTTTATCTGCTTTAAAAGTTTGTTCTTTTGTGTTTACAATCCATTCATTTTCTTGTTGATAAACGGAATTTACGCCACAGTTTATCAACACTTTAATCCCTAAATTATCAACAGCTTTTTGAAAACAATCTATAATTGCCTGACTTGTATTTGCCTCTGGAAAAACACGATTATCTTCTTCTATTTTTAAAGGAACTCCTCTATCATCAAACCATTCAAAAGTATCTCCTGTCATAAAAGTATGAAAAGGCCCCAGCAATTCTTTTGCTCCTCTTGGGTAGAATTTTACCAGTTCTCTAGGTTCAAAACAAGCATGAGTAACATTGCATCTTCCACCTCCAGAAATTTTCACTTTCTGCAAAACAGCTTTCCCTTTTTCTAGAATGGTTATATCTAAATCTGGGTTATTTTCTTTGGCATTTATCGCTGTAAAATATCCTGCTGCTCCTCCGCCAATTATGATTATTTTGTTCATTTTTTTTATAAAAAACTCTCGACTGCGCTCGAGGAGACATTTAATAACTTATATTCAGGTATTGCGCAGTCGAGACCTGAATGTTTTTTATAGAATTATTTGATGATATCTTAAAACTGTATCAAATCCTTTATTTTTAAAATAGTTTGGTGTTTGATCATTACCTGTAACCATTACAAAATCTCCACCCCAAGCACCTAAACTTTTTATGTTACCCAATTGATAATCTGAAAATAGTTGTTCTTTAATAGGTTTCAATTTTATGATTGATGAAATGATTTCTTCATGCTCAACAAGTAACTGATTAAAATTTTCAATTGATTTTGCTTTTAAAAACTCATTAGAAATTTCTGATATTCTTTGTATCTCCTTATCAAAATTTTGCTCACTTTCTCTAAACTTTGCAATACCTTCTTTAGAATCTTGTTTCTGATTTAAGTATACAAAAAATATATTTTCTTTAAAAGCTGGATTGAATTCCACTTGCTTAACAACAGGCTTTTTACTTGCTATTTGATAAAAAACAGGAGTATTATTTTGTGCACATGCAATATCGTATCCACTACCTTTAAAAGAGTTCCATAAAAGTTGAAAAGCATCTACTTTTGCCCAACTTGCAATAGAATTTATTAACGTTGATGAACTTCCTAATCCCCAATTTCTAGGGAAAGTTAATCTTGTTTTAACTACAAATCCCTTTTTTGTACTCAAAAAATCTGGATTCATACTTTTTGCTTCGCTTAAAATTTCTAATAAGGTTTCTGCAATAAATTCTGCACTTCCTTCTTTATCAGAATTAAAAGTACAACTTACCAAACGCAATTTAGGTAACTCAAAAACAGCTTCAAACCAACAATCTCCAGTATGTGTAAAACTACCCCAAATTAATTGTGGTTGTTGAATATTTTCTACCACTAAATCTTGTCCGAATTTTGTGGGTACAGCTAAAGAAACTGCACCATCTAAAACAAGGTATTCTCCTGATAATAATAGTTTTCCGTTTGAATAAAAATTCATTAAACTAGTTTAAATTGTTTAAAATGATGAGTAAAATGTTTTACATGAAATTTTTTCCAATACTCGTAATCTAACTTACCAAAAAACGGATGATTTTCTATTTTTGCAGTTTTAAAATGAGTCTGAAAAGTATCTATTTGTAAAAGTAAATCGTCTATAGATTTTTCCATCGTGTCAAATTTTACAGGATAAGGTTCTTCTGATAATAATGGTGCTTTAAAACCAATTTGCAATTCGTTATCGGTATCTAAAAAAGCTTTTCTTCTTAAAGATTTCTCATCTTCTACAAAATAATCTGCTTTTATTTTTCCGTTAGAAATTTTTATCAAAAAGCTTAAATGTTCTATCATTTGTTGACCGGTCATTTTTCCAAAAACGGGTTTTGCATCTGCTTTTAAAGAAGATAANAAATCTTTTAAGCCAACTTTATCNGTAAAATTCACCCATGTTGTTTTTGCTTTTCTAATTTCTTCAAACTTAGAAACTACTCCTGAATGTGAGACTGTTTTTCCTTCAAAAAAAGTTTCAATGGNTTCTTTCTCTAANTCGGTTGCACCTAATTGGTTTAAGATATTCTGCAAGTGCATTTTCATGTGCCCATGCTGAATNCCCTTTGTTGTTAAGGCTCTTAAAGCTGCAAAATTTTGAGCTAAACCAGCAGCAGCCATAATTTGCATTAAATCTTTTGCAGATGGTTTTTGCAACATTTCTAAAGACAATTTTGCTAGTGGATGTAAAGCTGTTAAACCACCTACAGTCCCTAAAGCNAATGGAATTTCTATCCAAAATTTAAACATTCCNTTTTTAATTTCGCAATGAGATAAACTTGTGTAAGTTCCATTTCTAGAAGCATAAGCGTGCACACCTGCTTCTACTGCTCTAAAATCATTACCAGTTGCTAAAACCACAGCNTCTACTCCGTTCATAATTCCTTTATTATGAGTAACAGCTCTNTAAGGTTCTATTGCNGCAATTTTTACAGCTTGGCAAAATTTTTCTGCAAATTTCTGTGGATTTTNGCCACCCAAATCTTCAATTTTACAACTTACTTCTGCTCTAACTAAACATTCTGGAACGTAATTAGATAGAATACTCATAACAATTTCAATTTCATCATTTCTAAAGCTATTGGCTATTGCCTCTAAACAAGAATTGATAAAATTTGCCCCCATAGAATCTTTGGTTTCAAAGGTGATGTGCAATTGATAATAATTNTCTAATTTATCGGTTTTATCAACTAATTGAATGTCTAAAATACCACCCCCACGTTTTTCCATGTTTTTAGTAATGGAAGCAGTTGCAGTATATAATTCTGTTTTATTTTTGTTGAAATAAGNAATTAAATCATCTTTATTACCCGCAAACATAAAATGTACTTGCCCAATTTTAGTAGTTCCTAAAACTGTGGTTTTAAAGCCTCCTCTTGNGCTCCAAAATTTNGCTACTAAAGATGCTGCTGCCACTACAGAACTTTCTTCGATTACCATAGGTATTGCATATTCTTTGTTGTTAATTACAAAATTTGGGGCAACTCCCATTGGCATATAAAAGTTAGAAATGGTGTTCTCTATAAAATCGTCATGCAACTGTTGTAGTTTTTCATCATCATTCCAATATTGTTTTATAATTTCTACAGCTTTTACATTATTTTGAAAATAATTTGCTGCCAACCAATTTAATTTTTCCTCTTTACTAAACTTCGAAAAACCAGATATTTTTTTGCTCATTTATTCTTTTATAACTATCGAGAACAAATATAAATTAATCTATTTTAAACATTTACTAAATTTTAAAACTCTTTAGTTTCTTTAAATAATTGTTACGAAAAGAAATATTTAAATTTAATCAAAAAAGCAATACCATATTTTTGAAAAATTAACTAAAACTCTTAAAACTATAGGTTTTTACAATAATTTTATCAATAAAATCAATCATTTTAATCGCTTATTTAAAAGTATTACTTTTAAATTTGAAAGTAATAAATTTAAAATATTTAAACATGAAAAATTTTGGAATATTATTAATAGTAATGGGCTTATTTACAAGTTGTGCAGTTATTAGACCAGGTGAAGTTGGTATCAAACAAACTTTAGGAAAATTTTCTGGAGATGTTAAAACACAAGGGACACTAGTTTACAATCCTTTAATTAGTAAAGTTGTAAAAGAGTCTACACAAACAAAAAATATAAAGTTAATATTAAGTCTACCGAGTAAAGAAGGGTTAAGTGTAAATTCTGAAATTTCTATCTTACATAGATTAGATGGGACCAAAATAACCTCTATTTTAGAAAACCTTGGTAAAGATTACGAATCTGTAATAACCAGCGTATTTAGATCTGCAGCTTCTGATGTTTGTGCTCAATTTTTTGCAAAAGACATGCATTCTGGTATGAGATCAAAAATTGAAAAACAGATTCTAGAGAAAATGAAAATAAATTTAGAGAAACAAGCTGAAGGTATTGAGTTAATTGCTGTTTTAATGAAGAGAATTCAATTACCAAGAGGTTTAGCAAGTTCTGTAGAAAGAAAATTACAAGCAGAACAAGATGCAATGAGGATGGAATTTGTTTTAAAGCAAGAAAGATTAGAAGCTGAAAGAAAAATTATAAATGCAAAAGGAGAAAGAGACGCTCAACTAATTATAGCAGAAGGTCTTACTCCAGGAATTATTAGATTAAAGGCAATTGAAGCTTTTAAAGAATTATCAAAATCTACCAATGCAAAAACAATAATTACAGACGGTAAAACACCTCTTATTGTAAATGAAGAAGATAAACTTTAAATATAAAAAAGCAAATTACATAAATTAAATATTTTTTAGAAATCTCGATAAATTAACTTTATCGAGATTTTTTTATAGACTCTAAAGAAAATAAAAGAAAAACATAAATTATAACCCCTTTTTTGGCATTTTATTAATGATTTTTCCGTAAACTTGACAAATTATTATTAAATCGATTTCTGTAATGAAAAAAACACTCATTTTATTAGCAATAATATCATTAATAGGCTGCAAAAAAGAGGCTTCTACAACAGCGAACTACACTACTGGAACTAAAGAAATAACATTAGAAGAAATTTGGAATGGAACGTTCTCTCCAGAGAGAATGAATGCTTTAAATGCCATGAATGGCGATTATTATTCTTTATTGAATTACGACAAAGAAACCAAAACCACTACTGTAGATAAATACAGTTATAAAACACTAAAAAAAGTAGCTACTATTGTTAATAGTGCAGTTTTAGAGGATTTAGATAGTTTTTCTTCTTATAATTTTAACAACGAAGAATCTTCTGTTATTTTAGGCGCTGAATTTAATAAAATTTACAGACGCTCTTTTACTGGAACTTTCTACTATTACAACATTAATACCAAAAAGTTTTTATTAATTGGTAAAAACATACAGCAACCTACTTTTTCTCCAGACAGCAAAAAAATTGCGTATGCTAAAAACAATAATTTGTATATTTTAGATTTAGCAAATAACAACAAAATTACTCAGGTTACTAATGATGGTAAAAAGAACAGCATAATTAACGGTACTACAGATTGGGTTTACGAAGAAGAATTTGGTTTTGTAAAGGCTTTTGAATGGAGTAAAGAAAGCAAATACCTTGCCTTTTTACGTTTTAATGAATCTAAAGTTCCTACCTTTTCTATGGATATGGTTGGGACTGGCAATTACCCAGACAAACAAGTTTTTAAATATCCTAAAGCAGGAGCAAAAAATGCGGATGTTACCCTTCACACATACCAACTTTCAACAAAAAGAACTAGAAAAATCCCTTTAAGCGATTACGAATACATACCAAGAATTAAATGGTCTAATGATGACAATATTTTAGTGGCAACTACTTTAAATCGTCATCAAAATAATTTAAAACTACACAAAGTAAATGCTTTAAAAAGTAGTAGTGTTTTATTATTAAATGAAACTGACAAAGCCTACATAGACATTACAGATAATTTAACTTTTTTAAAAGATAATAGTTTTATTTGGACAAGCGAAAAAGACGGTTACAACCATATTTATCACTATAATTTTTCTGGAAAACTAATAAACCAAATAACCGATGGAAACTGGGAGGTGACCAATTATTATGGTTATAATGATAAGAAAAAAACTATATATTACCAATCTGTAGAAAATGGCTCTACTAACAGAGGTGTATATTCTATTGGTTTAAATGGCAAAAATAAAAAATTACTTAGCAACAAAACAGGTACAAATACAGCTTCTTTTAGTGCGAATTTAAACTACTTCATCAATACCTTTTCATCAACAGAAATACCACCAATTTACACTTTGCACACTGCAGAAGGTGAAATGCTAAAAGTAATTAAAGACAATGTAGAATTAAAAGAAAATTTAGCAGACTATAAAATGAGTCCAAAAGAGTTTTCTACCATTTCTATAAACGGAAACGAATTGAATATGTGGATGATAAAACCGGCAGATTTTGATGAAAATAAAACATATCCGCTTTTAATGTTTCAATATTCTGGACCAGGTTCTCAGCAAGTTGCCAACAGATGGAATGCAAGTAACGATTATTGGCACAATATGTTAGCCCAAAAAGGAATGATTGTAGCTTGTGTTGATGGACGTGGAACAGGTTTTAAAGGAAGTGATTTTAAAAAATCTACCTATTTAAATTTAGTGAAATACGAGACTGAAGATCAAATTGCAGCTGCTAAAAAATTAGCAGAACGTTCTTACATAGACGAAAATAATATTGGTATTTGGGGCTGGAGTTTTGGTGGTCATATGAGTACAAATTCACTTTTAAAAGGAAGTGATATTTTTACAACTGCTATTGCAGTGGCACCAGTTACATCCTGGCGTTTTTACGACACTGTATATACAGAACGTTTTTTAAGAACACCGCAAGAAAACCCTGCAGGTTATGATGAAAATTCGCCCATAAACTATGCAGATAAATTAAAAGGAAACTATTTATTGGTACATGGTACAGGAGATGATAATGTACACATACAAAACAGTTACAGAATGATAAATGCTTGATAGAAAACAACAAACAATTTGATATGTTTATTGTGCCAGACAGAACTCATGGTATTTACAAAGGAAAAAATACGCGTTTAAACCTCTACACAAAAATGACCAACTTTATAGAAACGCATTTAATTAATAAATCAAATTCAACAACAAAAATTAAAGGATAATAAATTATGAACAATGTAGCAAAACTTCCACATAAAAAAGAATTAATGGGACACCCAGTTGGACTATATGTACTCTTTTTTGTTGAAATGTGGGAACGATTTTCTTACTATGGAATGCGTGCAATTTTAACTTTATACATGGCAGCTCCTGTGATTTTTGGAGATCCTCAATCTGGTTTTGGCTGGTCTAATGCAGAAACACTTTCTTTTTATGGTACATATACAATGTTTGTTTATTTAACTTCTATTCCTGGAGGTTGGATTGCTGATAAGTTTATTGGGCAGAAAAAAGCAGTAATGTTTGGTGGTATTTTGCTTTGTATTGGTCATAGTATTTTAGCCGTAGACCAACAATGGGCTTTCTTCACAGGCCTTATTTTTATTGTAATTGGAGTTGGGTTTTTAAAACCAAATATTTCTACTATGGTTGGTGGTTTATATGGAGCTGGTGATGATAGAAGAGATAAAGGTTTCTATGTTTTTTATATAGGCATTAATTTAGGAGCTTTTTTAGGCGCTTTACTTGTAGGGGCTGTTGCTGCAAAATGGGGATGGCACTATGGTTTTGGTTTAGCTGGTATTGGAATGGCTTTAGGACAAGTGGTTTATATGTTTGGTTTAAAATATTTACAAGGAGTTGGAGATTTTATAGGGAGTAAAGGCTCTCCTAATAAAGATTTACTAAAAAAACCATTAACTAAAGTAGAAAAAGATAGAATGTTAGTAATGTTTTTATCTTTCTTAATTATTATTGTTTTTTGGGGTGCTTTTGAACAAGCAGGTGGTTTAATGAGTTTATATACAGAACAAAAAACAGATAGAATATTATCTTTTTCTTTACCTTTAATTGGTAATGAAGTTCCTGCTGCTGTTTTTCAATCGATTAACGCATTTTTTATTATTATTTTAGGAACTGCTGTTGGTAGTTTTTGGCATAAATGGAAAAACAAAGGAAAAGAATCTTCCTCTATTTTTAAAATGGCTGTTGGTGTAATTATTATGGCTTTTGGTTTTTTCTTTATGAGTAAAGCTGCTTCTGAAGTTGTAATGACTGGTGATAAAGTTGCTGAAAAATCTGCAATGATTTGGTTAGTGTTAGCATACTTATTTCATACAGTTGGTGAGTTATGTGCATCTCCAGTTGCCTTATCATTTATAACTAAATTAGCGCCTTTAAAATATGCTTCATTTATGATGGGTGCTTATTTTGCAGCAACAGGTTTAGGAAATAAAGTTGCTGGTTTTGTTGGCGGTCTTTCTCAAAACGCTGGAGATTTTGAGGTTTTTACCGGTATTGCAGTCACGTGTACGGTTTTCGGGTTATTAATTATTGCAATATTAAAACCATTAAAAAGACTTACACATGGAGCTGAAGATAAAAAAGCTAAAGATGAAGAATTAACAAAAGGCTTTGAGTTAGCAGAAAATTAAAATAAAAATTATAGCCTCATAATTAAAAATTATGAGGCTTTTTATATGAATAAATTTAGGTAAATAATTAAATACTATCTCCTAATTCTTTTAGTTTTTCTGTATTCTCTGCTAGCATTAATTCGTCTATCAATTTTTGAATGTCGCCATTCATTATATTTGGCAAATCATACAAAGACAAACCAATTCTATGGTCTGTAACTCTACCTTGAGCATAATTATAGGTTCTAATTTTAGCACTTCTATCTCCAGAGGAAACCATAGAACCACGTTTTAAAGCATCTTCTGCATTTTTCTTTGCCAACTCCATATCATACAAACGAGAACGCAATACTTTAAATGCCTTTTCTTTATTTTTATGTTGTGATTTTTGATCTTGACATTGTGCTACCAAACCAGTTGGAATGTGCGTTAAACGAACTGCCGAATACGTTGTATTTACAGATTGTCCTCCAGGACCTGAAGAACAGAAAAAATCGATTCTTACATCTTTTGGATTAATCTCTACATCAAATTCTTCGGCTTCTGGAAACACCATACAAGTAGCTGCAGAGGTATGTACTCGACCTTGCGTTTCTGTTTGTGGTACTCTTTGTACACGATGCACACCAGCTTCAAACTTTAAAGTTCCGTAAACATCTGGTCCATTTACTTCAAACTGAATTTCTTTAAAGCCACCATTAGTCCCCTCAGAATAATCGACTGTAGAAACAGACCACCCTTTACTTTCGCAATACTTGGTATACATTCTAAATAAATCTCCAGCAAAAATACTTGCCTCATCTCCACCTGTTCCTGCTCGCAATTCTACTACTGCATTTTTAGAATCTTCTGGGTCTTTTGGTATTAAAAGAAATTTAATTTCTTCTTCTAATTCTGGTATTCTAGCATTGGCTTCTTCTAATTGCATTTTTGCCATTTCTGTCATTTCTGCATCAGAACCGTCTGCTATAATTTCTTTAGCCTCTTCTATATTATTAGTTAATTCTTGGTATTCGTCACCTTTTTTTACAACGTCTCCTAAGTCTTTGTATTCTTTCATTAATTGCGCATAACGCTTCTGATCCATAATAATTTCTGGCTGAATAATTAAATCAGAAACCTCATCATAGCGTTGCTTAACAATTCTTAATTTATCTAACATTTGTTGTGTATTTCTTGGATTGCGAATTTACAAATTTTATAGGTATATTTGGAAAAACCTAGTTTTTTTTTTATAAGGAAACTACTTTTGTTAAGCACCTTTTTATTAATTGTTTCTTGTAAAAACGAGTCCAAAACCTCGAAAAAACGAATAATTTTAATCGGATAACGGAAGCATCTAAATGATAAACCTGGCAATCTAACTTTTGAAGTTTGGAGTACAAATTTAGTAGGTATGGCTACACAATGAAAGTTTAAAAAAATCTTTTCAAGAAATACTAAGTATTATAAAAGTTTATGATACAATACATTTAGAAGTTAAAGGAGTAAATGAAAAACTGACGTTATTTAAATTTACCAATCAAACAGACACCTCTTTTATATATGAAAATACAAAAAATGAATTCCCGAAAAAAATCACCTACTTTAAAGATAATAAACAACTAAAAGCTATTGAGACAGTAGATGATTTTAGAATTGACTTTCTTTTTAAGAAAGTGAATTAACTACAAGTTTTTAGGAATTGTAAAATAAAACGTGGTACCAATTTTCTTTTCACTTTCTAACCAAACCTCTCCATTGTAAAAGTCAACAATTTTCTTTACGGTTGATAGACCTATTCCCGAAGATGTATCTATATTCTCTAATTTTGTGAATACTTTAAATATTTTTTCAAAATATTCTGCCCCTATTCCTTTACCATTATCTTTTACAAAAAATTTAAAATGACTTTGTTCATCAAAAAAACCAACTTCAATAATACCTTGTTCTTTGTCATTATATTTTACTGCATTTTGGATTAAATTCTGGAAAATTTGATTAAATCTCCATGTATTACCAAATAATTTAGGTAGATTTTCTTGAACTTTGATTGTAAAATTTTCTGGAACCAAAATTAATTTAATAACTGCATTTACCAATTCGTTTAAATCTATTTGTTTATCATTAGACTCTAATTTATTAACTATTGAATACTCTAAAATACCTTTAATAAGAAAGTCCATTTTTTCTACATTAAACAATACTTCATGTAATGTGGTTAGTGCTTTTTGGTTTATAATTTGTTTATGATCGTCTAAAAACCAAGTCACTAATGTATGAATATTAATTAATGGGGCTTTTAAATCATGAGACACCATTTGTGCATAATCGTTTAGTTGTTCGTTTTGGTTAGACAAATATTTTAACAGTTCTTCCTTTTTTTCTTTTTGTTGTTTTATTAATTCTTCTTGCTCTTTTCTTTGTATTACATTCACCAACATATTTGCAAAAACAAAGAGAATGTTTTTTTCATTTTCTGAGTATTTATGCAATTGCCTAACAGAATCAAAACCAATAAAACCAATTAACTCGCCATTTTTAATTTTAGGTATGGCAATTAAACTTTGAATACCTTGAGGTTCTAAAATTGCACGTAAACCAAGCTCACCATCATCAGGTAAAAGACTTACATCTTCTACATAAAAAGCTTCTCCTTTTCNATGAGCTTCTAACCATTGAGTAATATAATCTAATGGTATATTTTGCAAATTTTCAATTTCAGCTCCTATACCATTTGCGCACCACTCATAAGTATTACTGGTTGTATTGTTTGTAAAGTTGTAAGAAAAAATGTAACTTCTATCTGCTTTTACAAATTCACCTATTGTTTTTAAAGAATTTTCTATTAACTCATCTATATTAGATAAATCTGAATTAATATATTTTGTTGAAATACTTATTAATACATCTTGAAAACGTAGCTGGTAGTCTATAATTTTATCTTTCTCTTCTTGAGAAATGTCTTTTTTTCTAATCAAACTCTCCTTTTTTTTTAAACGATAAATTAAAGATACGTTATATTTTAAAAATCATGTTGTATTTGTTGTAGTTCCTCTACTAATATTTTTAACTTGTATAGATCTTTCATAAACTTAACTTAAACGTATAAAAAAACGCAAAACACATCAGTATTTTAAGTTTTCGTGTTATATCTTATGCTAAAATCTAGTACTCAAATGTACCAAACTCACTTTTAATCGTAAGCTTCTTATTTTCTGATGTTGCTACCCTACCCACAATTTGCGCATTTACATCATATGATTTTGAAATTGCAATAATTTCTTCTGCAATTCCAGGAGACACATACAATTCCATTCTATGACCACAATTAAAAACCTGATACATTTCTTTCCAATCTGTTTTAGATTGCTCTTGTATCAATTTAAATAAAGGCGGTACTGGAAACATGTTGTCTTTTANAATATGTAAATTATCTACAAAATGTAATATTTTGGTTTGTGCGCCACCTGAACAATGTATCATTCCGTGTACAGATTCTGCATCGAATTTTGATAATATTTCTTTAATAATTGGCGCATATGTTCTTGTAGGTGATAAAACTAATTTACCTGCATCAATGGGCGAGTTTTCAACTTCATCTGTCAATTTTGTATTTCCAGAATATACCAAATCAGCAGGAACAGCCGCATCAAAACTTTCTGGATATTTTTTTGCTAAATCGTTATCAAACACATCGTGTCTTGCAGAAGTTAACCCATTAGAACCCATACCTCCATTATATTCCGTTTCATAAGTGGCTTGTCCAAAAGATTCTAAACCAACAATAACATCACCTGCTTTTATGTTGGCATTATCAATCACATCAGAGCGTTTCATTCTTGCAGTAACGGTAGAATCAACAATAATTGTACGTACTAAATCTCCAACATCTGCAGTTTCTCCTCCAGTAGAATGTATGGTAACTCCGAATTTTTTTAGATCGTCAATTAATTCTTCTGTTCCGTTGATAATTGCTGATAATACTTCGCCAGGAATTTTACTTTTGTTACGCCCAATTGTAGAGGATAACATGATATTATCTGTGGCTCCAACACATAGTAAATCATCAATATTCATTATTAGAGCATCTTGTGCAATACCTTTCCAAACAGAAATATCTCCAGTTTCTTTCCAATACATGTAGGCTAAAGAGGATTTTGTACCTGCACCATCTGCATGCATAATCAAACAATAATCATCGTCATTGGTTAAATAATCTGGCACAATTTTACAGAATGCTTTCGGAAACAAACCTTTATCTATATTTTTTATGGCATTATGCACATCCTCTTTAGATGCAGAAACACCCCTTTGTGCGTATCTTTTAGAAACTTCTTGACTCATATTATTGTATTGTGAATTGCAAATTTAGGCTTTTACAAAAAAAATCCTACAGATTTGTAGGATGTTTTTACACTATCTTGTAAACAATAGCTCTCTATACTTGGTAAGTGGCCACAAATTATCATCTACCATGGTTTCTAATTGATCGCAATGAAAACGAATTTTATCGAAAAACGGTTTTATTTTATTACAGTAAGCTTCTGCTTTCACTAATGCTTTTTTATTGCTTACTTTTTTACGCTCTTCTATCATTTTTAAAACCAAAGCATTAATTTCTGTAATGTGGTTAGATATGGTCATAATTAGCTCTATTTGTTCTTTGGCTATATTTTTATACTCAGCACCAAATATTTCTTTTAAATTTTTAGTATTTTCTAATAATGTATTTTGATATATAATTGCTGTTGGTACAATATGATTTCTTGCAATATCGCCTAAAACACGTCCTTTTATTTGTAATCTTTTCGAATATTCTTCTAATTCAATTTCGTAACGCGCTTGCATTTCTACTTTAGTCATTACTTTCATCTCTTCGAAAAGTTTAATAGTTTTTTCTGCAACCTTAACTTTTAAAGCTTCTGGGGTTGTTTTATTATTACTTAAACCTCTCTTTTTAGCTTCTTTTTCCCAAGCTTCTCCATAACCGTCACCATCAAAACGAATTTTTTTACAAGATTTTATATACTCTCTAAGTACATTAAAAACAGCTTCGTCTTTTTTAAGTTTTTTAGTATCTATTAATTTGTCTACTTCTATTTTAAACTCTTTTAGTTGTTTGGCAACTATGGTATTTAAAACCGTCATTGGTGCTGCACAATTGGTTAAAGAACCTACTGCTCTAAACTCGAACTTATTCCCAGTAAAAGCAAAAGG
>JGI26083J51738_10001117_pt1 | contig 14346 bp, 12 predicted proteins | sample SaaInl85LU_5_DNA_FD_51738 | JGI IMG/M metagenome (IMG submission 51738)
CCGGCATTTTGATCGCCACGATCAAAAGGGCCACCAAAACGCCACAATAGAGTAAGCGCCAGGCCATCTGGCGGGAAGAGCGCTTCTCGACGTTGCGACAGCGACCGCGACTGCGCTTGCGACTGCGCTTGCGAATGCGACTGCGACTAAGCCTGCGACTGCGACATTTTCTGGCACAGCAAAGCGATCGGCGAAAATTAATCCCAAGAGCAAAATCCCGGTGGCGAGGATAACCAATGTCCAGCGCCACCGGGATTTTGACGCTCCGGCAAAAAGGTAAAAGAATAACGAAGATCCGAGCCAGACCGCGGTAAATATTCGCGCCTGTGGCGGGCTGGCGGCAATCACCTCCTGGCCGCCAAAATCAATCGCATGGCCGCAGAGCCATTGGATTGTGATGGCCAAAATGGGATAGGCAAAGGCGAGGGCCATGGTGATGTTGAGCAGGCCAAAGCTCCAAGCCCTTTGCGCCGGGCCTTGCTGCGCCTCGCGGGAGGAGAGCCGGGAGTCGAGCCAATCCAACCCTTTGCGCATCACCGAACGGTAGCGTTCCGCCGGGCGATCATGGCGCAGCAGATCACACCAATATGCGCGATCACTTGGGTAACTGCGGTGTTGCGTAGTGCCGGTACGCACATCAAAGCGATGAAACAGACAATCGGCCAGCCGAGCGCCCAATTTTGGCGCAGGCTCCAATCCAACAGCTTTAAAACAATTTCCACGGCATCCCTGCGCTCAAAATTTTCTTTTCAGAATATCAAGAGGCTGGGGGATTTCAAGTGGGCTGGCTTACCGGCGGCGGTCGCGGCGGCTGGACATGGGTTGGAAGGCCACCCCGACATGCGCTTCGCAATAGGGTTTGCCGGCCTTCACCGCCAGACCGCAGAACCAAAAATCCTCTGTCGCCGGATCACCGACCGGCCATTTGCAGGTTTTTTCGGTCAATTCCATCAGGCTGATCTTCTTGGCGGTCTTTTCCACTTCACTGACCTTGGCCAGAGCCTCCGGGCTGATCTCATTGGCCGAAGGCTGCGGCGGCAGAGGCTGGCCGGCAGGAATGATCTTGCGCACCGCCGGCGGGGTGACCCGCATGGTTTCGGGCGCAGGCGCGGCCGGTTTTGGCGGCGCGGTTGGTGTTGCGGGCGCGGCGGGCTTTGCCTTGGCCTGCGTCTTGGCCTTTTCCTTGGCGGCCGGCTTGGCCGTGGTCGAGGTCACACGGTTGGACAGGCCCAAACGGTGCACTTTTCCGATCACCGCATTGCGGGTCACGCCGCCCAATTCCTTGGCGATCACACTGGCCGATTGGCCCTCGCCCCACATTTTTTTCAGAACTTCGACGCGTTCATCAGTCCAGGACATCACGCCCCCCCTTGAATTTCGTAGCAATAACGGGTGATACCCATGCAGCGTCCTACTTTAGGCTCAACTGAGGCTAAGGACAACCACCCAAGTGGAGATAAACTGTGGCAAATGTTTCTCAATTCGGCGTCAGACGCTTTGGACGGGTCAATTGGCTGGGCCTTTGGACGCTCATTCGCCGCGAAAATATGCGCTATTTGGCGATTTGGCAGCAGACAATTTTTGCNCCATTGATCACGGCAGGTTTGTTTCTATTGGTTTTTTCCATTGCNATCGGACCGGGTCGCTCGGATGTNATGGGGTTTGATTATGTCAGCTTTCTGGCNCCGGGTTTGTTGATGATGACGGTGATACAAAATTCTTTTGCCAATACNTCCTCTTCCATGCTTTCGGCGAAAGTCATGGGCTCCATTGTCGACACGCTGATGCCGCCCCTGTCGCCTTTGGAGATGACCGTGGGATTCTTGGCGGGCGGAATTGGTCGCGGATTGGTGATTGGCGCGGTGCTCTGTCTGTCGATGGGGCTGAGCCTCGGCATTTGGGTTGCCCACCCGCTTTGGACATTGGCTTTTGTGGTTTTGGGCGGGATGTTCATGGGCGCGCTGGGGCTTTTGGGCAGCATCTATGCCTATAAGTTTGACCAGATGGCCGCGATTTCAAATTTTGTGATCACACCCTTGGCCTTCTTGTCGGGGACCTTCTATTCGATCCAAGCTTTGCCCTCAATGATGCAGCCACTGATCCATGTGAACCCGATGTTCTATATCATCGACGGCGGCCGTTACAGTGTTTTGGGGGTTTCCGATGGCAGCCCATGGATGGCTTTGGCCGTGATTTGCGGTGCCAATATCTGTGCGGTTGGCTTGGCCTGGTTTTGGTTGGCGCGAGGCTATCGGTTGAAATCTTAAAGGGATTTGCCGCAGCGGATATTTGGACTTTCCATGGCCGGGGGGCTTTGGTATGGTAAGGGCATGAAAACGATGATTGAAATCACCTTGCGACGCCGACGTCGCTGATATGACCGCTGCACCGCGGCCGGCCCCTCGTGTTTCTGCGCTCCCATGCGTGTTTCTCAATTTTGGTTTTCTCACTCCCTCCTCGTTAGAAAGGCTTTCCGATGATCCCTTCGATTCTGCCCACCTATAATCGCGCTCCGTTTTCGTTTGTCTCTGGCTCAGGCAGCTGGTTGACCAGCGATGACGGTCGGCGATTTTTGGATCTGGGCGCTGGGATTGCGGTCAACAGCCTGGGACATGCGCATCCGAAACTGGTGGCGGCGCTGACGGCGCAAGCGGGTCAATTGTGGCATACGTCCAATTTGTACCATATTCCCGCGCAACAAAAACTCGCCGATCAGCTGGTGGATCTGACCTTTGCCGATACCGTGTTTTTTACCAACTCTGGGACGGAGTCCTGTGAATTGGCCGTGAAAATGGCGCGCAAATATTTCTACGACAAGGGTCAGCCAGAGCGCGTGGAAATTATTGCCTTTGAGGGGGCGTTTCATGGGCGCTCCTCCGCAGGGATTGCAGCTGCTGGTGCGGAGAAGCTGACGAAAGGCTTTGGGCCTTTGCTGCCCGGTTTCGTGCAATTGCCATTTGCAGATCACGACGCGCTGCATGCGGCAGTCAATGACAAGACCGCCGCCATATTGATCGAGCCGATCCAGGGGGAGGGCGGTATCCGCCCTGTGCCGGATCATTGTTTGAAAGGCCTGCGTGATTTTTGTGACAGCCACGGGATCTTGCTGATTTTCGATGAGGTGCAATGCGGTGTGGGACGGACAGGGAAGTTGTTTGCCCATGAGTGGGCAGGGATTGATCCCGATATTATGATGGTGGCCAAGGGTCTTGGTGGGGGCTTCCCCATCGGGGCGGTTTTGGCGAATGAAGAGGCCGCAAGCGGAATGGGGGCAGGGACACATGGCTCGACCTATGGTGGCAATCCCTTGGGTTGTGCGGTGGCAAGTGCTGTCTTGGATGAGGTGGCTGCTCCTGAATTTCTGGCAGAGGTGAGCCGCAAATCTGGGGCGCTGCGCCAAGGTCTTGAAGGGTTGGTCGCGCAATATCCTGATGTGTTTGAGGGTGTGACGGGCGCGGGGTTGATGCTGGGTCTGAAATGCAAGGCGAGCAATATGGATGTGGTCACAGCCGGATATGACTGCGAGGTGTTGACCGTCCCTGCGGCCGAAAACGTCGTGCGTGTGCTTCCGGCGTTGACTATTTCAAACGCGGAGATTGCTCAGGCGCTGGAGCGGTTGGAGACGGCGGCGCAAACGGTTCAATCTGCGCAATGACCAGCGCGGCTTTTCACATTTCGGCGGATGGTGCAGCATGGCACGCCGCCAGCCTATAGGACAGTTTAAAGATGCAGAATTTTCTCGATATTGATCAGGTTGATCCCCAAAATTTGCGTGGCATTTTGGATGAGGCCGCGCGGATCAAGACGGCGCGTGCCGGCCTGTCCAAAGGCATGTTGGATGCTGAACGCCCACTTGAGGGCAAGATGGTGGCGTTGATTTTCGAAAAGCCATCCACGCGCACCCGCGTGAGCTTTGATCTTGGCGTGCGGCAGATGGGTGGGCAGACCATGGTTTTGTCCGGCAGCGAAATGCAGCTGGGCCATGGGGAAACCATCGCGGATACGGCGCGGGTTTTGAGCCGCTATGTGGACATGATCATGATCCGCACTTTTGAGGAGGCAACCCTGCTGGAAATGGCCGATTATGCCAGTGTTCCGGTGATCAATGGGCTGACCAACCGCAGCCATCCATGCCAAATCATGGCCGATATCTTGACGTTTGAAGAGCATCGCGGCTCTATTCGGGGCAAGCGCGTGGTCTGGACGGGTGATGGCAACAACGTTTGTGCGAGCTTCATCCATGCGGCCGGGCAATTTGGCTTTGATTTCGTTTTTGCCGGCCCAGCGACGCTGGATCCCGAGGCGGAATTTGTTGAGAAGGCGCGGGCCAAAGGTGTGAAGATCGAGATCCAGCGGGACGTTAAAGAAGCGGTGCGCGGCGCGGATCTGTTGGTGACGGACACTTGGATCTCTATGCACGACAGCCAAACCGCACGCGAGCGGCGCCACAATCAATTGCGCCCCTATCAGGTTGATGATGCGTTGATGGCGCAGGCCAAGCCGGATGCTCTTTTCATGCATTGCTTGCCCGCACACCGCAACGAAGAGGTTACCAGCTCTGTGATGGATGGGCCGCATTCGGTGGTCTTCGATGAGGCGGAAAACCGGTTGCATGCGCAAAAAGCGATTATGCGCTGGTGTCTAGACTAAACAGGCCGCTTGGGGCATGATTTTAGGTAAAGTCGCTGCTTGGCTCTGGTTGTTTGCGGATTAAGGGTTAAGGAGAGAGGGACGTTTCTCATAGAGTGATCTATCATGTCCTTAAATATTGGATGTTTGGTTCGAAGATTTGATTGGATGGGGCGATGGCGCGCGCCAGCGCCTCTGGATTGGTTGGAGCGCCAAGGGTTTTCTGCCCAGTCCGAACAGGTTGATGAGGCGCATCCCGATTACTTCCAAGACTCTCATCACATGGTTGTATTCTCACAGAAGAGCCAAGAGATTTGGCTGGGTCTCGGTGTGAGTCATCTTTTCAATAAACTGTGCCAATCCCAAGATCTTAAGGGCTTAGGTGAGGGTGTTGCCATGGTCGCGGATGATGCGCATGGCTATTACGGCCTTCAGGAGTTTGCACAGGGCGAGGCCGGTTGGGGCGCGCAGGTGACAACTGCGCCGGCCAGCATGTGGATGCGCCCTCCCTCAGACAGGACCGCAAGCCCCCAGCGCGCCAAGGCTATCGCCTCGGTTGCAGATCTTTTGGGCGCGCGGGTCTCAGTCATCGAAGCCTGCGCGACAGCACAGGGCGAGGATGCGGCTTGTGGCATTGCATGGCATGGGCAGATGCAAGATTGGGTCTTGGCGGTGATGGGGTCTGATGGGAAGACTTATCAACAAATTGATTATTCAAATTTTTTGCCAACTGGAACTTTATTTGAGGCGGTTGACCCTCCCGGTGGTTGGCCGCGCTATTGGCGGCAAGGGGATCTGTTTGCCGCGATGCAAGATCATTTGAGCCGCGCCTGGTGTGGCGTCGGGTTGAGTGAGTTTACGCTCAATCATCCAATGCTGCGGGGCCCCTGCCTCGTGATTGAATTGACCGCGGATAAATAACACAAGTGCTTCGGCGCTGGAGGTGAAGATGACACAGGCACATATTGGTGTGATTGGGGTTGGAACGATGGGTTCGGCACTGGCGTTGAACTTCGCCGAGAAGGGCCAAGATGTCGCTCTTTGGAACCTTGAGCTGAGCGCGGTTGATCGGCTGATCGCCTCCGCTGGGGATCTGGCCGCTCGTTTGCAGCGCTGCGAGACCCTGGCCGATCTGGTGGCGGCTCTGCCTGCGCCGCGCGCCATTGTCCTAATGATCCCGGCGGGCGCGCCGGTGGATCAAACGATTGCTGCGCTTCGGCCTTTGTTATCTGCGGGCGATACCATCATTGATGGCGGCAATTCAGATTTTCGCGATACGATGATCCGAACGACAACTCTGGAAAAAGCGGGGCTGTCCTATTTGGGGATTGGTGTGTCTGGCGGCGCTGAGGGCGCACGGCGGGGGCCGTCCATGATGGTGGGAGGTACAAGCTCTAGCTACAGCCGTATCGCGCCTATTCTGGAGGCTATTGCAGCGCGCTATGACGGGGATCCCTGCGTGGCGCATTTGGGACCGGATGGGGCTGGGCATTTTGTAAAAACGGTTCATAACGGGATCGAATACGCCGATATGCAGATGATCGCCGAGGTTTACGGCATGATGCGCGATGGCGAAGGTCTGGCAGCCAGCGATATCGCGCCGGTCTTTCGCAGCTGGAACCGTGGCCCGCTGGAAAGCTATCTTATCGAAGTCACCGCAGAGGTCTTGGGGACCAAAGATCCGCAGACTGGTGAGGACATGGTGGATTTAATCGTGGACCAAGCCGGGCAAAAAGGCACCGGCCGTTGGACCGTGATTGAAGCGCTGCGCATGGGGCAAGCGGTGAGCATCATTGAGGCGGCGGTTGGCGCCCGGGTCATGAGCGCGCAAAAATCCACCCGCAAGCGCGCCGCCAGAGTGCTGGTGCCGGCGGGCACGGATACGATGAGTCCAGTCGCAGAGCATGATTTGCAATCTGCCTTAATCGTTGGGCGCGTTTTGGCCTATGCGCAGGGGTTCGAGATTTTGGCCGCCGGATCCAAAGAATTCAATTGGTCATTAGATTTTGCCCGCATCGCAGAGATTTGGCGGGCTGGCTGTATCATCCGTTCGGCCATGTTAGACGACATTGCCACAGCATTCCGCAGTCCGCGCCCGGCGGGGCATTTGGTGCTGTCCGACCATTTCACCCCGCTTCTGACCACCCATATCGCAGGGCTGCGCCGGGTGGTCTCTGCCGCTGCGCTCAAAGGGCTGCCTGTGCCGGCATTGGCAGCGGCTTTGAGTTGGTTTGACATGATCCGCCAAGAACGCGGAACCTCGGATTTGATCCAAGCNCAACGCGATTACTTCGGGGCTCATTCCTTTGAACGTGTTGATGCAGACGGGTCGCATCATGGTCCGTGGCATTCGGGCTGACAGCTCAGCGCTTGCGGGGCTTGGCGCGTAGNGTCGGGTCCGNTTGGGTGGGATCTTCGGGCCAGGGGTGTTTGGGATATTGCGCCCGCATATCNTTGCGCACATCNNCATAGCTTCCGGTCCAAAAGCCAGGGATATCTGTGGTCACTTGGATTGGTCGATGTGCCGGAGACAGCAAGGTCACCTTTAGCGGGTGATCGCCGATCATAGGATGGCGGGTTTGGCCAAATATTTCTTGAATACGCAGTTCAATTGCCGGGCTGTCGCCACTGTAATCAATCGCGATTTTCCGGCCCAGCGGCGTGGTGAAATGCGCCGGCGCAATTTTTTCAAGCTGGCGCAGAGCCGCCCAGCCAATATAGGCCTCTAGGGCTGGCAGCGGGTCAAACGCCTTCCAATCTTGCTCTGTTGTCAGCCCCGTCAGATAGGGGGCCAGCCATTCTGGTGCGGCTTCGAGCAGGGCTGTATCTGACAAATCGGGAAATTGCCCGGGTGGCGCGGCCGCCACGCGGGCTTGTAAGAGCCGGGCGGCTTTCGGCAGGCGCAGACCCATCTGTTGCACGCCCTCCACCATAGCCGCCGCCAGTGCTTCGCTGGGTGCATCCCGCCAAACCTCTTGCGTAAGTGACAGGGCACCCAGCATTTCACTGCGATTAGCAATGACCCGGCGGTGGCGTTTGGACCAGTGGCAAAGGGTCTCCCATGTGATTTGATCGGCAAAAACCTCCCGCAGCTCTGCCTCACCCAGCGCCAGGGCCCTGCGGATTTTAGGGTCTGGACCCGTGCTAAAATGCGGATTTCCCAAATCTGAAATGACCAAATATCGCGCATTGGCCAAGGAATCATCTCTGGCCAAAACTGCGCCCTTCCCCCCGGCCATGATGTAGCGTGGCTGCGGGCCGGGGCGACGCTGGGCGACACGTTCGGGATAGGCCAGCGCCAAGCATTGCGCTGGGCTTAACGCGATCTCGCGCGTGCCTTTCGGCGCCAGTCTGCTGAGGCGTTTGGCCTCCTGCTTGATCCGGTCGAGCGCGCTGTGATCGCGAATGGGGCCGGCCTGTTCTTTGTTGCCGGTGGGCCTGGTCAGCGCTGTAAGGGCAGGTGTGAGATCGCAATTTTGGGTCGAGAGAATGTCTCGATCCGATAGAAGTGCGGCCAGCGGCGCGGCGCGGGGTCCCGCTTGCAGCAGCATTTGCGCCAAGCGCGGATGCAGCGGCAACTTGGCAAGCGCCGCCCCATGGGGCGTGAGGCGACCGTCTGACAGCGCGCCAAGCTGAACAAGCAAGGCCTTCGCCTGGGCCCAAGGGCCTGGTGCGGGCGGTGTGAGAAAGGCCAAATCCTCTGGCCCGGAGCCCCATTGCGCCAGCTCAAGCGCCAGCGGGGCCAGATCGGAAATTGCAATTTCAGGTGGCGCGAAGGCGGGCATAGCCCCTTCTTCGGCCCGCGCCCACATGCGATAGCAGCGCCCGGCGGCAACGCGCCCTGCACGCCCGGCGCGCTGGGTGGCTTCGGCCTTGCTGACCCGTTCGGTGACCAGCCTTTGCAGACCCTTTTCAGGGTCATACCGGGCCCTGCGTGCGCGGCCGCAATCCACCACAACTCGAACATCTTGGATGGTTAGGGAGGTCTCGGCAATGGCGGTTGCCAAAACGATCTTGCGCAGATTTTTCCGGGCCTCAGGCCGGATGGCCAGCTGTTGCTCGGCAAATGGCAGGTTTCCCAAAAGAGGCCGCAGAACGCAATTTTTGGGCAGGTGATCTTGCAGTGCAGCTTTGGTGCGGCGAATTTCAGCCTCGCCGGGCAAGAACACCAAGATCCCACCCTCTGTATCGGCCACGGCCTGTAGGATCAGGCTGCGGGCTTGCGCTTCAAAGGGCAGGTCTTTGGGCGCTGGGCGCGGCAGATAGGTCAGCTCCACGGGAAAACTGCGTCCGGCGCTCGTGACAATTGGCGCGTCATCAAGCAGGGCCGCTACGGGCGCGGCGTCCAGTGTGGCCGACATGACCACGAGCCAGAGGTCTTCTCGCAGAGTCTCGCGCAACTCCCATGCCAGGGCCAGCCCAAGATCGGCAGCCAAGGAGCGTTCATGAAATTCATCAAAGAGAATGGCGCCGACGCCAGGCAGCTCTGGGTCCGCCTGTATCATGCGGGTGAGAATGCCTTCTGTGAGCACTTCAATGCGGGTATTGGGGCCGATTTTGGATTGCCCGCGGATGCGATATCCCACGGTTTCACCCAATTTTTCACCCAGCGTGTCTGCCATGCGTTCTGCGGCGGCTCGCGCGGCCAAGCGCCGGGGTTCGAGCATCAGAATTTTGCCGGGGCACTGTCCCGACTCTAAGATGGCCAAGGGGGTGCGTGTGGTTTTGCCAGCCCCCGGCGGGGCCTGCAAAACCACCCGACCAGACTGTGTCAAACAGTCCAGTACTTGCGGCAGGACCGCATCTATCGGCAGAGCAAACTTCACCCCGCCCTTATCGGCGAGAAAATCTCGCGCGTCCACGGTTGGTTTGTGGCGGATGCGTTTTGACATGCGAGAGTTTTGGGGGGATAAATTGCATCGCGCCGGGCCTTTGCATTTGCGCAGCGGCTCGGTAGATGGTCAATTCAAACAATTATGTCCGCAGTTAGAGTGCCGGACAGCGCCCCGGAGGACTGATGAGCAAAGCAGAATTCGCACCAGAGGCGACCGCCCGTTTGATAGAGCAGGGCAATCGGCGGGCTCTGGCGCGGGCGATCACTTTGGTGGAGAGTGCCCATCCTGATCATCGGCAGCAAGCCATGGCTTTACTCGCAGCTCTGCGTAAGGATCGGCAAGCCATTCGCATTGGATTGTCAGGCACGCCGGGTGTTGGCAAATCCACCTTTATTGAGAGCTTTGGGCTGCACTTGGTGGGGAGCGGTCTTAAGGTTGCCGTTTTGGCGGTCGATCCCTCCTCTGCGCGGTCGGGTGGATCTATTTTGGGCGATAAAACCCGTATGGATCAGCTCTCGCGCCATCCGGACGCTTATATTCGCCCCTCACCCAGCCAGACCCATTTGGGTGGTGTGGCCCGGCGCACCCGAGAGGCCACGACCCTATGCGAGGCCGCTGGGTTTGATGTGGTGCTGATTGAAACCGTAGGCGTCGGGCAATCAGAGACGATGGTGGCTGAAATGGCGGATCTATTTGTGCTGCTGCTCGCACCGGCCGGCGGAGATGAGCTTCAGGGGGTGAAGCGCGGAATCATGGAGATGGCCGATTTGATTTTGATCAATAAGGCCGACGGCGATCTCAAATCAGCCGCCACACGCACCTGCGCCGATTATGCTGGCGCGCTGCGTTTGCTGCGCAAGCGGTCACAAGATCCTGAGGACTTCCCCAAGGCGCTGACCGTATCTGCCTTGGAAGGCGCGGGGCTGCGGCAAAGTTGGGAGGAGATGCAGGCCTTGGTGGCTTGGCGCCGTGAGAGGGTGTTTGGGCCCGCACAAGAGCGTCGCAAAATGCCTATTGGTTCAATGCGGAATTGCGCCACGCGCTGTTGACGCGGCTTGAACATGATCCAGAGGCCGCAGAGGCCTCACGGCAGTTGCAACAGGCTATTCACGCGGGGGACATCGCACCCTCCCTGGCGGCCGAGCGAGTGGTGGATATCTTCTTGCGGCCCAAAGCCTAGACGGGCTATCGATTCGGGGGTCTGGCTAGATTTTGGGAATGTTTGAGGTGATATTTCCAACATTAATCGTGAAAAGCCTAAAAACCGCTGTTAAAGCGCAGCGGAAGACGGCAAGAAGGCTTGACCTCGCATTGGGATACTCCTAAACCCCGGCAACGAGTTTTCACCCGAGGCCATTTGGCGCGGGTTTTCAATATCTGAATAAGGACGCATAAGATGGCACGCCGCTGCGAACTGACGGGCAAAGGCCCAATGAGTGGAAACAATGTAAGCCACGCCAAAAACCGCACACGTCGTCGGTTTTTGCCAAACTTGAACGAGCTGACTTTGCATTCCGATGCTTTGGGTCGTGCGTTCAAGCTGCGCATTTCTTCAGCTGCTCTGCGCACTGTGGATCATCGCGGTGGCTTGGATGCTTTCCTTGCTAAGGCTAAAGACACTGACTTGTCTGACACAGCCTTGAAAATCAAAAAAGATATCGCCAAGGCACAGGCAACCGCCTAAGCTCTGCTATCGATGTGATTACGAAAAGCTCCGCCTGTGCGGGGCTTTTTGCGTTTTGCAGGCCGCCTGATGGGCGCAATCGGGCAGAGCTGTCGAATAGGAGTAGCTTCGAGGGGCTTTTGATACAGGCAATTGATTTTAAGTTAGTATCGTGTAGATTTCCTGTATTAATATTGCTGGATTTTAGCATGAACCCATTTTTGAAAGTTCCAACTCGCTATTGGTTTATATCCTGCATGGGTGCCTTGTGGTTCGCCATGGGGGCCTTGGACTATGTGATGATCTCCTACAAAATTCCCGCCTATATGGAAACTATGCCGGAAGATCTGCGCTATTGGTTTGACCGGCGACCGGTGTGGTTCACAGGCGTTTGGGCTATAAGCGTTTGGTCTGCACTGCTCGGATCTTTTTTATTACTGCTGCGGCGCAGGCAGGCGCTGCGCCTCTTTGTTCTGGCGCTGGTAGGCTTTATTATTGCGGCGCTTTGGGCCTATTTGTCCGAAGCGGCCAATATGGCGCATATGCAATCCACAATAACTCATATTTTCAATGGTTTAATTCTGTTTTCGTTGGTATATTTTATATTTTTCTGCCGGCGATACATTCAGACGGGTGTTTTGCGTTAGACGGCGCGGGGCAATCGTGCGTCATTGGTCTGATAGCTATAGCACCCTGCGCGTTGGTACGGCGCTCATCTGCGGTGTGCGGATGTTGATCGCCCATTGACCAAACCCTTACTCTATTCCATATCCCACATATGACAGCTCTAACTCATATCAGAAACTTCTCCATCGTGGCGCATATTGACCACGGAAAGTCCACTTTGGCTGACCGGCTGATCCAGGAGACTGGAACCGTTAAGGAACGGGATATGCAGGCGCAGATGTTGGACAGTATGGATATCGAACGCGAGCGCGGGATCACCATTAAGGCCAACACAGTCCGAATTGATTACACGGCCCTCAATGGCGAGAGCTATGTGCTCAATCTGATCGACACGCCGGGCCATGTGGATTTTGCCTATGAGGTCTCCCGCTCCATGCGCGCGGTGGAAGGTTCGCTTTTGGTGGTGGACAGCTCACAAGGGGTTGAGGCGCAGACGCTTGCGAATGTGTACCATGCGCTTGATGCAGATCATGAGATTGTCCCAATTCTCAATAAAATTGATCTGCCAGCGTCCGATTGTATGCGCGTGGCGGAGCAGATTGAAGATGTGATTGGCATCGATGCGACAGAGGCGATACAGGTCTCTGCCAAGACGGGCCAAGGGATTGTTGAAACGCTTGAAGCCATTGTGCACAAGCTTCCGGCACCGAAGGGTGATATCAATGCACCCTTGAAGGCAATGTTGGTGGACAGCTGGTATGATTCCTATTTGGGAGTGATCGTGCTGGTGCGGATCATCGATGGAAAGCTGAAGAAGGGTGAACGGGTTAAGTTCATGTCCAACGGCAGCACCCACCATGTGGACCGCATTGGTGTTTTCCGGCCACAGATGGAAATGATTGATGAATTGGGGCCGGGCGAGATCGGGTTTTTGACCGCCTCTATCAAACAGGTGCGTGATACCCGCGTCGGCGACACCATTTGCCATGACAAGCAAACTGTAGAAGCACTTCCTGGCTTCAAACCAGCGCAGCCGGTGGTCTTTTGTGGCCTGTTTCCTGTGGATGCGGCGCAATTTGAAGACCTGCGCGACAGTATCGATAAATTAGCTCTGAATGATGCGAGTTTCAGCTATGAGATGGAAACCTCGGCCGCGCTTGGCTTTGGGTTTCGATGCGGTTTTTTAGGGTTGCTGCATCTTGAGGTGATCCGCGACCGTATTGAGCGCGAATACGCGATTGACCTGATCACCACAGCTCCCTCGGTGATTTATGACATCCACATGCGCGACGGGCGGATCGAGCAGCTGCACAACCCGGCAGATATGCCCGACCTTACGTTAGTTGACCATCTTGAAGAGCCGCGGATCAAAGCGACGATTTTGGTGCCTGATGATTATCTTGGCGATGTTTTGAAACTCTGCCAAGATCGCCGCGGTGTGCAATTGGATCTCACCTATGCGGGTTCGCGTGCGATGGTGGTTTATGATTTGCCGCTCAACGAGGTGGTGTTTGATTTCTACGATCGCTTGAAATCTGTGACCAAAGGCTATGCCTCTTTTGATTACCAAATGATCGGCTATCAGCAGGATAATTTGGTGAAGATGAGCATTCTGGTCAATGACGAGCCAGTGGATGCGCTGAGCACAATGGTGCATCGAGACCGTGCGGACGCGCGGGGCCGGGCGATGGTTGAAAAGCTCAAAGATCTGATTCCCCGCCATATGTTCAAAATCCCAATCCAAGCGGCCATCGGTGGCAAGGTGATCGCGCGTGAAACTCTGAGCGCGATGCGCAAAGATGTGACGGCGAAATGCTATGGTGGTGACGCGACACGGAAGAAAAAACTCCTGGAAAAGCAAAAGGCTGGCAAAAAGAAGATGCGCCAGTTTGGCAAAGTCGACATTCCGCAAGAGGCGTTTATTTCAGCCTTGAAGATGGATGGCTAGGCGCGCTGAGCGGCTAGGCGTCTAAAAACACACGAACCGCAGCTTCGAATTCACGCGGTTTTTCCGCGTGCAGCCAATGGCCCGCCTGTGGAATTTTGGCGAAACGGGCTTTGGGGAAGAGGGCTTTGATGCGTGGGCGGTGCTCTGGACGCAGATAGTCCGAGAGGGCGCCGGTCAGGAACAGGGCCGGGGCGTTGAAATGGCCTGAGATGTCAGGAAACCCAATGATTTGATCCATCGAGGCGCTGAGGGCCGGCAGGTTGAGCCGCCAACGTTGCGCGCTGACATTCAAGCTTTGTAACAAAAAACTGCGCAGGGCTGGATCCTCTATATGGGCGCTTAGGGCTTGATCGGCCTCTGCGCGGCTTGTGGTGTGGTCGAGGGGCACAGATTGCATGGCGTCGATGACGGGCTGCTGGCTATGGCTATAGCCGACGGGGGCAATATCGGCGACGATGAGACGGCGGATCGGCGCGCCAGAAAGCGCGGCGACCATGGCCGCCTTGCCCCCCATGGAATGGCCCAAAAGATCAACCGGTTGACCCAAGGTTGTGGCCACTTCTTCGATATCTGCGGCCAAAGCGTGATAGCTGTGGTCCTCAGACCAGGGGCTTGCCCCATGGTTGCGCATGTCCAAAGCAATA
>JGI26083J51738_10001118_pt1 | contig 14340 bp, 11 predicted proteins | sample SaaInl85LU_5_DNA_FD_51738 | JGI IMG/M metagenome (IMG submission 51738)
TTCTGCCTTAGAGGGGCGCACTGCGCTTGCTGGAACACTATTTAAATGCGGCAGCTCGAGCGCTGAGCCCACCGCAGGGTCGTCACTGTAGCGCGGCGGCGTATCGGGTGGGCTGCGGTAGACACCCGTCTGGCCAACTGCCAACGGTGCCAACGGTGCCAACAACAGTAAAGTGAAGAATAATTTACCCATACAGACAGCTTAACCGCGGCGCCCGAGCTGAGCTAGTTTAAACCGCCACAAAAAAACCGCCGGGCAAGTGCGCGGCGGCTTAATTGTTGCCGGCAGCAGGGCTACCGGCAGACACAACGATGATTAAACGCTGTAGTAGAGGTCGAACTCAATCGGGTGAGTGGTGTGCTCAACGCGGTAGACATCTTCCATCTTCAAATCGATATAAGCATCGATCATCTCGTCGGTAAATACGCCGCCTTGGGTCAAGAAGCTGCGATCTGCATCCAAGCACTCGAGCGCTTCGCGCAGGCTGCCGGCCACTTGTGGGATCGCCGCCGCTTCTTCAGCAGGCAGATCGTAGAGATCTTTGTCCGCTGCATCGCCAGGGTGGATCTTATTGATAACTCCGTCGAGACCTGCCATCAACAGCGCGGCAAAACAGAGGTAGGGGTTGGCGATAGGGTCGGGGAAGCGAGCTTCCACGCGAACCGCTTTCGGTGATGATACGTAAGGGATACGGATTGATGCAGAGCGGTTGCGCGCAGAGTAAGCGAGCATAACAGGTGCTTCAAAACCGGGAATCAGACGCTTGTAGCTGTTGGTGCCTGGGTTGGTAAAGGCATTCAATGCTTTGGCGTGCTTGATGATACCGCCAATGTAGTAGAGCGCTGTTTCGCTCAGGCCGGCATAACCGTCGCCTGCGAACTGGTTGACACCGTCTTTCCAGAAAGAAGAGTGAACATGCATACCAGAGCCGTTGTCGCCAACGATAGGCTTAGGCATAAATGTCGCTGTTTTGCCGTAAGCGTGAGCTACGTTGTGTACACAGTACTTAAGGATCTGAACTTCATCCGCTTTGCTCACCAGGGTATTGAATTTAACACCGATCTCACACTGGCCGGCGTTAGCTACTTCGTGGTGATGCACTTCAACGTCCAAGCCCATCTGCTCCATAGCGGTACACATAGCGGCGCGCAGATCATGCAGAGAATCAACCGGGGGGACGGGGAAGTAGCCGCCTTTAACGCGCGGACGGTGACCCATGTTGCCATCGGCATACTCAGCAGCTGTCGCCCAAGCGCCCTCTTCTGAATTAATTTTGACGAAAGAGCCGGTCATATCGACGCCCCACTTGATGTCGTCAAAAACGAAGAATTCAGGCTCTGGGCCAAAGAATGCGGTATCGCCAAGGCCGGTGCTCTGCAGATAACCTTCAGCGCGGCGTGCAACCGAGCGCGGATCGCGGTCATAGCCCTGCATAGTGGCCGGCTCAATGATGTCGCAACGAACAATAATGGTCGACTCATCGGTAAACGGGTCGATGATTGCAGTGCTGTCGTCGGGCATCAAAATCATGTCTGATTCGTTGATCCCTTTCCAGCCTGAGATTGAAGAGCCATCAAACATTTGGCCATTTTCGAAGAACTCGGCATCTGCCGCTTTCGCCGGAATAGTAACGTGCTGCTCTTTACCTTTAAAATCGGTAAAACGCAGATCTACCCAACGCGCTTCACTCTCTGCGATCAGTTTCAGTGTATTTTCGGCCATGCCTTCCTCCAGTCTAACGATTGCTGATTTAAGTTGTCTGTTGCCGGAAAGCCTGTCGGCTTGTTCCAGCATATTAATTGCCGTAGTGACGGCGTCAAAACCTGTTTTGAGCGAGCCTTAATGACGCGCTTGCATTTAACTAAGCAAATGCCGTGCCAAGAAATATTTGCCTGAACCCCCAGCCAACGGGGCTAAAACTGCTGTCGCGCACCAAAATGATGCGCAAACTATAGGTTGCGCACCAAATTTGTGCGAGACAAGGCGTAAACACTCATCAAATTTGCTCAGTGCAGCATCATGCCGCGTTGATGTACTTTTGTCACTCTTCCGCTTAGATCCTTATGTTAATTCATACTGACCCAACAGGGGCAATAAAAAGCAAATAGTTGCTGTGGTGGCACTACTATTCACCTATAATCGCGCCCTTTTACAATTCGAGCCCGCCCATGTCTAGCAACGCCTCTATCGAAAAATTACGCAATATTGCCATCATCGCTCACGTTGACCACGGTAAAACTACTCTTGTCGACAAGCTCCTGCAGCAGTCTGGAACACTCGACCGCAAAAACATGAGCACTGACCGGATCATGGATTCTAATGATCAGGAGCGCGAGCGCGGCATTACCATTCTGGCCAAAAACACTGCGATCAGCTGGAATGACTACAACATTAATATAGTCGACACCCCCGGACACGCCGACTTCGGCGGCGAAGTAGAGCGCGTACTGTCGATGGTTGACTCAGTATTGCTGCTCGTCGATGCGGTTGATGGGCCAATGCCACAGACCCGTTTTGTGACACAAAAGGCGTTTGAGAAAGGCCTCAACCCTATTTTAGTTGTCAACAAAGTTGATCGCCCCGGCGCTCGCCCACACTGGGTAATGGACCAAGTCTTTGACCTCTTCGATCGCCTTGGCGCCACCGATGAGCAGCTCGACTTCCCGGTTATCTACGCCTCGGCACTAAACGGTATTGCCGGTTTGGAATACGACCAGCTGGCCGAAGACATGACCCCGCTTCTAGAGATGATTGTCAGCAATGTCTCATCGCCCAATGTTGATCTAGACGGCCCACTGCAAATGCAGATTAGTGCACTCGACTACAACAGCTACGTTGGCGTTATCGGTGTTGGCCGCGTCAAGCGCGGAAAAATTAGCCCCAACGAGCAGGTTGTTGTGGTGGGTGCCGACGGCAAAACTCGCAAAGGTCGCGTACTGCANGTTATGGGCTACCACGGTTTGGAGCGCGTTGATGTGCCAAGTGCACAGGCGGGCGACATTATCTGTATTACCGGTATCGATAAGCTCAACATCTCCGACACTATCTGCTCGCCCGATGCTCTCGAAGCACTGCCTGCACTGACGGTTGATGAGCCAACCGTGAGCATGACCTTCCAGGTTAACGATTCACCCTTTGCCGGCAGAGAGGGCAAATACATCACCACCCGCAACATTAAAGATCGGCTCGATCAGGAGTTGATCCACAACGTGGCATTGCGCGTTGTGCAGGGCGAGACCCCGGACAAATTTATTGTCTCAGGCCGCGGCGAGCTGCATCTCTCGGTGCTGATTGAAAATATGCGTCGCGAAGGTTTCGAGCTGGGTGTATCGCGCCCCGAAGTGATTCAAAAAGAGATCGATGGCGAAATCCACGAGCCCTTCGAGCAGATTGTTATCGATGTTGAAGAGCAGCATCAAGGCTCTGTGATGGAAGAGATGGGGCTGCGCAAAGCCGATATGACCAACATGGAGCCAGATGGNAAAGGTCGGGTAAAACTGGAATTCATGGCACCCTCGCGCGGCATGATCGGTTTCCGTTCGCACTTCCTGACTATGACCAGCGGCTCGGGCATTATGACCAGTATTTTTGACCACTACGGCCCGGCCAAAGCGGGTGAGCTCGCCGGCCGCCAGAACGGTGTACTGGTCTCTATGACAACCGGTAAAGCTTTGGCTTATGCGCTGTTTAACCTGCAAGAGCGCGGCCGTCTGTTCCTTGGCCACGGCGCCGAGATCTATGAAGGCCAGGTTATCGGTATTCACTCGCGCAATAACGATCTGCCGGTTAACCCTACCAAGGCCAAGCAGCTCAACAATATCCGNGCTGCGGGTACCGATGAGAACTTAATTTTGGTACCGCGCATTAAGCATACTCTCGAGCAAGCTTTGGAGTTTATTCAGGATGATGAGCTCGTCGAGGTAACGCCCGAGTCTATACGCATCCGTAAAAAGCTGCTTAAAGAGAACGAGCGCAAGCGTTCAGGCAAATCGTAAGATCTGTCATTGCAATGCAAAAGGCGAGCTCAACAGCTCGCCTTTTTTTACCCACTAATTGCAGTTATCTGGATGCAGGTGGCATGAGGTTAAGTGATCATTCACTACACCCATCGATTGCAGATAGGCATAACAGATAGTAGAGCCGAAAAAACTAAACCCGCGCTGCTTCATATCGCGGCTAATTTGATCTGAAAGTGGTGTGGTGGCAGGTACGGCTGCGTGCTCGGCAAAATAGTTGACGATGGGCTCGCCATCAACATATCCCCAGAGATAATTCGAGAAGCTGCCAAACTCCTCTTGCACCGCCATAAACAGTTTGGCGTTATTGATAGCCGAGCGGATTTTTTGCCGATTGCGGATAATCGCGCTATCGGCCAACAGCCTGGCTATCTCGCTGTCACCGTAGGCAGCGATACACGCCGGGTCAAAACCTTCAAATGCACGACGGTAGCCGTCGCGGCGACGCAGTATAGTAATCCACGAGAGGCCCGCCTGAGCACCCTCTAAGATCAGGTATTCGAACAAAGTGGCATCGTCATAACTGGGCACGCCCCACTCTGTGTCGTGATAGTGTTGGTAAAGCGTATCGTCGCCACACCAGTCACAGCGCTGTAGCGCGTCGTTGCTNTGTAAAGAATTTAGAGACATANGTAAGCTCTTAGGCTGTGGTCAAAGTTCACCGTGGTACACCATAGTCGCCTGGATTTTTCCTTTACTATAACCGATCGATAGCAGTCGCCAAAAACAGCTCTGCGCGAGTTGTTACCGCGGCGGCGATAACCGACAATATCGCCCACTATGCAGCCAGAGCTCAGAGCAACAATGACCGATACCAGCCAAACACCTACCGATGCGACCCACACAGACCCCAAAAGGGTTGGCATGATCAGCCTCGGCTGCCCAAAAGCCCTGGTCGACTCAGAGCGCATCCTTACTCAGCTGCGTATGGAGGGCTACCAGATCTCTCCCAGCTATGAGGATGCTGATGTAGTAGTGGTCAACACCTGCGGCTTTATCGACAGCGCCAAACAAGAGTCACTCGACGCTATCGGCGAAGCGCTCAAGGAGAACGGCAAGGTGATTGTGACCGGNTGTATGGGCGGAGATGAGCAGCAGATACGCGANGTCCACCCCGATGTCTTAGCAGTTTCTGGCGCCCACCAATACGAGCAGGTGATGGATGCTGTCCACCACTACGCTCCCGCCAACGCGCAACACGACCCCTACATTGACCTGCTGCCACCTCAGGGTATCAAGCTGACTCCACGCCACTACGCCTATTTGAAAATCTCTGAGGGCTGCAACCACCGCTGCAGCTTTTGTATTATCCCGTCGCTGCGCGGCGATTTAGTCAGCCGCCCAATCGGTGAAGTGCTAGATGAAGCGGAGCGCCTGGTTAACGCAGGCACCAAGGAGCTGNTAGTCATCTCGCAAGATACCAGCGCTTACGGCATCGATACCAAATTCCGCACCGGCTTCTGGCAGGGGCGCCCGGTCAAAACTCATATGCAACAGCTCTGCGAACAACTTGGCGAGCTCGGCGCTTGGGTGCGGTTGCACTACGTCTATCCCTATCCGCATGTAGATCATCTGATGCCACTGATGGCCGAGAAGAAAATTCTGCCGTATCTAGATATCCCCTTTCAGCACGCCCACCCCGATGTTTTGCGAGCAATGAAACGCCCCGCCAATGAAGAGAAAGTACTCGAGCGTATTCAGCGCTGGCGCCGAGACGTACCCGACATCACGCTGCGCAGCACTTTTATCGTCGGCTTCCCCGGCGAAACCGATACCCATTTTGAATACATGCTCGACTGGCTTAAAGAGGCTCAGCTCGACCGTGTCGGCTGCTTTAAATACGAAGCGGTCGACGGCGCACCAGCCAACGCTTTGGCAAACCCGGTAGCCGAGGAGCTCAAGCAAGAGCGCTGGGAGCGATTTATGCAGGTGCAACAAGAGATCAGCACAGCACGCTTACAAGCCAAAGTTGGCCGCACAGTAGAAGTACTCGTAGACAGTGTGGATGCCGACGGCGCTGTCGGTCGCAGCAGTGCCGACGCCCCGGAGATCGACGGCAACGTCTACCTCGATGGCCGCACCGATCTCAAGCCTGGCGATATGCTAGCGGCTACAGTAGTCGCCGCCGATGAATACGATTTGTGGGCTGAGTAAAGAAACCAATCATTACCAGCATCCTGTTTCAACAGACACAAAAAAGGGCCAGTCTTCACTGGCCCTTTTTTGTGACAACCGTTCAGCTTAGTGCTGGTGGCCGCCGGGGCCGTGTACGTGGCCGTGCTCGAGTTCTTCAGCTGAAGCTTCGCGCACTTCGGTAATTTCTACATCGAAATTAAGCGTCTTGCCGGCTAGCGGATGGTTGCCGTCGACAGTAACTGTAGTCTCTGTTACCGCAGTAACCGTAACCGGTACTGCGCCACCTTGTTCGGTTTGCGCTTCAAACTGCATACCCACCTCAACGCTCTCAACGCCTTGGAAAGCTTCTTTTGGGACTTCTTGAATCATCTCTGGCAACGACTCGCCGTAGCCTTCAGCGGGCGCAACGGTCACTTGCAGTTTATCGCCAACGACTTTCCCTGCGAGTTCTTTTTCTAAGCCAGGAATGATATTGCCGCCACCGTGCAGATAGGCCAGTGGGTCTTTACCCGCAGATGAATCGAGAGTCGCGCCCTGATCGTCAGTGAGTGTGTAGTGGAATGCGACCACGCTGTTTTCTGTAATAGCCATAGTGGGAACCTCTGCCCTAGTGCGTAAATGGCTGCGCATTATGAAGCAACTGTTAGCAAATGGCCAATATCGCCACAATCGGAAAATCCCATAAACTTTGTCGTGTTTAATGCACTAGTTGTAGCAATCTGTCATATTTGTGTCATCTATTTTAAGCAAAATTTAGGGTTTGAAATATGAGTCAAGCAGACCTGCGCAACCCAGTTGGCGACGAGGAATATTCAGTGCCTAAACAGCTTATTTTAGTGGTAGAGGATGAACCGGCGATTCGCGAGATGTTGGCGATAGCGCTTGAGGCGGCAGATTACAGAGTAATCACGGCTATGGATGCGCAAACTGGCCACGCGCGCATTGTCGACGACAAGCCAGATCTGGTACTGCTCGACTGGATGATGCCTGGCACCACCGGGCTGGAACTGCTGCGCAGATTGCGCCGCAACGACTTGACTGCCAAATTACCGGTGGTGATGCTCACCGCTAAAACAGAGGAAGATAGCACCATTACTGGCTTAGATGCGGGTGCTGATGACTACATCCAAAAACCCTTCTCTCCGCGCGAACTGATCGCGCGCATTAAAGCAGTACTGCGACGGCTAGGGCGTGAAGAGCTGGTCGACCCGATCAATGTCGATGAACTGGATTTTGACCCGGTTAGCCACCGCGTATCCATTGCCGGGGAACCGGTGACGCTGGGCCCTACCGAGTACCGACTGTTACAGTTTTTCTTAACCCACCAAGAGCGCGTCTACTCGCGCGACCAGATATTAGATTATGTCTGGGGAGGTAACGCCTACCTAGATGAACGCACCGTTGATGTGCACATACGCCGGCTGCGCAAAGCGATCTCTCACAACAATTATGACCGCTATATCCAAACTGTGCGCGGTGCCGGTTATCGCTTTTCCAAATAACTGGCGACTAAGCTGCGCCTTGCGGCTGCTTTGCCGCTGCAAATTCGCGGATAAAACGCCGCACCTCGCGCGCAGCGCTGGTATCTAAATCCTCGCAGNGTGCTAAAAACTGCTCCTTCTCTTGCTTGTTCAGCCTAATAATCAGCTGACTGTCTTTCTTGTGCTTTTTATCCTTTCCCANGGCAGGCCTCATTACTCTTTACGATTACACAGCGGATGCTTTTTGCTATACATCAGAAAAGGGTAACGAACCTTTATGACAATTTAGCGTCAGCTTAGTGACTGCATAAATTCTTAAATAAACCGCAAAAAAAACCCCCGGCAGAGCCGGGGTTTTCAATACCTTTCAATAAGGGCTTAGAACGACCACTTATAATCGACAGAGATCGACATACCCGGTGCTTTGGTAAAGGTAACCACACCATTTTGTTCGATTTCAATCGACTCATCCAAAAGATTCTTCAACTTCAGTTTTAGCGTTGAGTTCTCTGTTGGGTAGTACGAGTAAGTCATATCCACCGATTGGAAGGGCTGCTCAAACGAGTCGGCAGAGCCGTTGCGTCCAGCTAGGTAGAGTCGCTCATCAAACACGTTGTAAACCAGCATTGCTGCATTTTTACCGTCACTAGAGTCGTAACCCAGCTGCATGTTGAAGGCCAGGTCCGAAGCCCCGGTCACTGCGCGCCCCCCAGATAGAGAACCGGTGCCGCGGCGACTTTATCTATGCCCTCGGCGCTGACACGCACTTCATAGCGTATTAGCTGCGCTGAGGCTGCCCCCTTTGGCAAGAATTAGCTCGCCATTTTACGGATCGACCAGCAGCTGAAATTGACGGGCATACTCATAGGGCAGCAGAGTATTGGCCTGATGCTTGTCAGAGTTTTCTGCACTGTCTAGTGGTTGGATTGGGGACATCACAGCTACCGTTTTATTTGGCTTTTAGACCATTCAGAATTACACAGAGATGGACAATGCCCCAGCAGCGTGAAGACGACAAAGCGATCGNCTTAATTCTAGGCTTGAGACCATTCNTTGCTCTCTATTTTGTGACTACANGATTACATTTTTGTGACTGCCGGCGCCAGAGGTGTCAATACTTGCAGTGATGACAGTGTGCGGGCAGACTGCTCAANTAAAATGATNTATCAATAACCAGTAAAACTGTGGAGAGCCGATGCGCCCTGGACTACAGACTGAATTGTGGAGGCTGACCTATGTGGGCCTGTTCTCCTTGCTATTTGGCTTTAGCGTCGGCCAGCCTCTACTACTGCTGATAGCCGGCGGTATGGTCTATTTAATTTGGTCATACCGTCGCGTGGAAAACCTATTCCGCTGGATTGATCGCGGCATGCGCGGCACACCACCGGATGAAGGGGGCGTATGGAGTGAATTTGGCAATACCCTCAACCGGCAGAAACGGCGGGATAAAAGTAAAACCTCGAAACTGCGCGCTACTATCGCGCGCATCTCCAGTCTGACAGAGGCCTTGGACGAGGGCATCATAGTCCTGCGCAAAGACCTCACTGTAGACCTGTGGAACAGCGCTGCCAAACACTACCTGCAACTGCGCAGCAGTGATCGCGGCACACCGATCACCAACTTGCTGCGCCAACCCGAGTTTGTACGTTATATCCACCAGCGTCCTTTCTCTGGCGCTGTAGAGCTTCCTGTGGACAGGCAGACAGAAAGGACGCTAAAAATTTCAGCCTCCGAATTTGGCCGCGGTGAAATTGTCGTCGTCATCCACGATGTATCCGCTCTGCGCCAACTCGAACAACTGCGCAGAGAATTTGTCGGCAACGTCTCTCATGAACTGCGCACCCCCCTCACCGTTATCAAGGGGTATACCGAGACCCTGGCGGGGACTATTAGCCAAGAACAGACCGGCACACACCGCGCGCTTGAGCAGATCAGCCAGCAGGTTAAACGCATGCAAGCACTAGCAGACGACTTGATTGTGATGTCAAAGCTCGAGTCAGACACGTCAGTCGCCTGCTCTGAACCTATGGATTTACTTCCGGCATTAGAACAACTGCTGGCGGATGCAAAAAAACTGAGCAACGGATGCCACCAAATCCGTGCCGAGGGGTTGGAGCAATTAGAGCGCTGCCAAGTACTGATGCGCAGTGAAGATTGCACCAGCGCAGTGGGCAATATTTTGTTTAATGCTGTGCGCCACAACCCGCAGGGCTGCGACATCACTCTTACTGTTGCACAGCGAAATGAGAGTGTCGAAGTCACCATACGCGATGAGGGTGTAGGCATAGACAGCGAAAACCTACCGCGCATCACCGAGCGATTTTTTCGCGGCGACAACAGCCGCAACTCTGACACCGGCGGTACCGGTCTTGGGCTCGCCATCGTCAAACACACACTTCAACGCTATGGCGCCGACCTCACCATCACCAGCCAGCTCGGCCGTGGCTCGGCGTTTACCTGTCAACTGCCGAAAGCACCCAGCTTTGAGAGCGATTGAAAACCTAGCGCTCGTCGCTGCAGGTGAACTGGTAGATCAAAAAATACTTGCCACTGCGCAACGGGTCACTGATATCGCGCTTGGCTTGGCTGCGCTGGCTGTTGAGCTCCCAGCCGCGGCTACAGTGGTGAGCCATCTGCAGATGAAGCCGCTGCACCGCCAGTGTCACCGAACTCTCAAAAGACGCATCTGCGCGCAGCGAATACTCTTCGCGCGCTTCAAAGCGTCTGTTTGCGGTGTGGTTTAGTGAGCCTGGCGCAACGACGCGATGCTCGCTTATCTCAGCACTGCCCACTTCACTGTAGAGCTTTTCAACAGCTACTGCCGGCAAAGCCTGCCGCTCTGGCTTGGAAGTCTCTTCACAATCGATAATACGATCGGCAAAATCGAGGCCATCGGCACTGTCCGCATCAAAGTCACAGCTGGCCAGCACCCATCCTGGGGAAGCAAAAACAGCCAGCAATAACGTTGTCGCAAGAGATTTTCGTAAAGTCATAGAGCTCGCCCATCTGCACGTTATAAGAGATAAAAAAATGGCCGCCGAGCGACTGCCGGGCGGCCATTACAACCTAAACGATTTAGAACTTGTGTTCCATACCCACGCCCAGGTAATCGCTGTCCGTATCGCCGTCTTTATTGGCGGTATAATAAGCGAACAGCTTGGTCGATTTAGCGAGTTTGTAGTCAGCACCCAAACTTAGCGTCTCTTTGTCGCTATTTTCCAGATCACTTTCAACGCTGCCAAACTGCGCCTTGAGAGTGATCCCATCGAGCTTATAAGCCGCGCTGACAAAATAACCCTCTTCATCGACACTTTCACCACCATCAACATCTTCATTTTCTTGGTAGATGAAGCCCAACTGTAAAGCGTCTAGCTGGTATTTGGCGACCAAGCGCAACAAGTCCTGGCCATCGACATCGTCGTCGCCAGCCACGGCTAGGTAGAGATCACCCTGAGTATAGGAGAGCGAATAAGAGACACCGTCGGCCAAGCCATCGCGGGCCTCTTCACCCTCGCCCTCTTCGCCCGGCATCATCGCAACGGTTGCAGCAAAACCATTAACAGTGGGCGACGTATAGGCGACCATATTCTTAGAGCGGTTTTCACCCTCGAAAAGAACCTTCATATCTCCATCTAGGTCGTTAAATAGATCTACTTTACTCTGCGCCATTTTGGTCGGCGTATCGTGGTTGCCCGCCCAGACCATTCCGTAACGGCCTTTAATACCNGCCATAATGTTGCGCTGCTTGAAAGGGCTGTCTCCAGCACACTTGCCATCATCAGCACACACCTCAAATTCGGCTTTATAGACCGCGTAGAGATCTGGCTTAAGTTCACTCTTACCTTTGACTCCCAAGCGTGAGGCGTTGCTATTGAGCTGGTAGTTATCGCTTTCACTGCTACCACCTTGCTCATCGGTCGCCACCACCGAGAGATTAATTTTTCCGTAAATACTGCCGTCGAGAGGACCGCTGGCTACTGCAGGCAGAGCCACGACACCGGCNGCGAGCGCTACATAGAGAGGGGTTAAAATTTTCATCACATCTCCTAACAAGAGTTGTCGCGGCAGTTGACCGCAGTTAAATGACATTTTTTTTGTCGATTTGATGAATCAACGATGACAATAATGATGCTAATTTATGACAATATTGTGACACGGCACGCCCTTTACTCTTTATGGCTGTCATATTAGTGTCACATAACCGCCTTAATCTTCTTACCCAAGCTTCCTGCCGCGGTAATAACCTGGCAAGAACCTGTAATGGCATAAACAGTATCAGATGAGGTTAAAACCATGAAAAAAATTCTACTTTGCACCACAGCACTCGCCGCAGCACTTATTGCAAGCCAACCTGTATTGGCGCGTGACACTATCGAGATCGTCGGTTCTTCTACCGTCTACCCTTTTGCCACAGTTGTCGCCGAGCGCTACGGCCGCTCCAGCGGCGGTGCCACACCCAAAATTGAAGCAACAGGTTCAGGTGGTGGACTTAAGCTATTCTGTTCTGGTGTTGGCTCAAGCTACCCCGATGTTACCAATGCCTCGCGCCGCATCAAAGCCTCTGAGTTTGCATTGTGCCAATCTAACGGTGTCAGCGAAATCATCGAAGTGCAAATTGGTTTTGATGGCATTGTTATCGCCAATGCCAGTGCTGGCGGCACACCACCACTCGACATCAGCCGTCGCGATCTGTTCTTAGCGCTGGCCAAACAGGTGCCAACCGATACAGGTGCACTGGTCGACAACCCCTATACACGCTGGTCACAAGTGAACCCTGAGCTACCCGATACCGCTATTGAGGTTCTCGGCCCACCGCCCACCTCGGGTACCCGCGATGCTTTCGCCGAGTTGGCGCTTGAAGGCGGCTGTAAAACTTTCCCGGCGATTAGCGCGATGAAAAAAGCCGACAAGCAAGCCTACAAAACTGTCTGTCACACTGTGCGTGAAGATGGCGTTTATATTGAAGCCGGCGAGAACGATAACCTGATCGTGCAAAAGCTTGAAGCCAACCCAAGTGCTTTGGGTATTTTTGGCTTTAGCTTCTTGGATCAGAATGCTGACAAGGTCCAAGGCTCGAGTATTGAGGGTGTCGAACCCAACTTTGAATCGATCGCAGACAAAAGCTACCCCGTCTCGCGTCCACTGTATTTTTATGTCAAAAAAGCTCATGTCGGTGTAGTGCCGGGTTTAGAAGGCTATTTGGCTGAATTTACCAGCGAAAAAGCGTGGGGCGAAGAGGGTTACTTGGCAGAAAAGGGGATGATTCCACTGCCCACTGCTGAGCGTCGCGCACTGGCAGCAGCCGTTGCCAANTTAACTCCGATGACCGGCGAAGAACCGTTGAAGTAACGGTTAAAAGCCGGCACCATGACGGCCTGCTTGGATCTCCAAGCGGGCCGTATTTATGCTCGGCGCAGATGGGTTGAATAATAGCGCGGCCAATCGGCCGAAAGCACAGAGGTAGATTCCACCATGCAAGCAAGTAATTTGCTGTTTATCATTATCGCTTTGGCGGTATTTGCCTATTTTTCTGGTTACGGCCGATCGCTGCGCATTGCCAAACCACTCGGCAGCATTCGCCACCTCCACTCACTGCCCTCNTATTACGGTATGCAGACCGCGCTCTGGGTCGCCCTGCCNGCNCTNTTTGCTGTGGGAATCTGGCAGCTTAGCGCAGATAGCTTTATCAACGCCCATATTATGCGCGGCTTGGCAGACTCTATCGCCGACAGTGCTGACTACAACCTCACCTTAAATCGTATTATTAATGTTGCCTCTGGCGCCCTGCCCGCCGCGGGCCAAAGTGAGCAAGTACTGGCGGCGGCTGATACGCTCAATCAAATTGCCGCCACCGAGAAGTGGGCGTTAACTATTTTGGTATTGACGCTGTGTGGTGCTGGTGGCTTGTGGAGCTGGCGTCGTATTAGCCCTGATTTCCGCGCCCGAGCGGCCGTTGAGGGTATGTTGCAGAAGTTTTTACTGCTCTGTGCGTCGCTGGCCATTTTGACTACGTTAGGCATCGTTATGTCGGTGCTGTTCGAGTCGATCCGTTTCTTTCAAACGGTCCCTATCAGCGAATTTGTTTTCGGTACCAGCTGGAGCCCACAAACAGCTATTCGAGTCGATCAAATCGGCTCCTCTGGCAGCTTTGGCGCGGTACCGCTGTTTACCGGCACACTGTTGATTTCTGCCATCGCCATGGTGGTAGCGGTGCCGGTAGGCTTAATGTCGGCCATTTACTTGGCGGAGTATGCCTCGCCGCGCTTTCGCCGTATCGCTAAGCCGATGTTAGAGATTCTCGCTGGGGTACCCACCGTAGTCTACGGCTTTTTTGCTGCCCTCACCGTTGCTCCGCTGATCCGTGAAATCGGTGCCGGATTCGGCCTCGATGTAGCCGCCGAGAGCGCCCTGGCAGCGGGTTCAGTAATGGGCATCATGATTATTCCGTTTATCTCGTCACTGGCCGATGATGTCATCACCGCCGTGCCGCAATCACTGCGCGACGGCTCGCTGGCGATGGGCGCCACCCACTCCGAAACTATTCGCAATGTTGTTATCCCCGCAGCGCTGCCCGGCATTGTCGGTGGTATATTGTTGGCAGTGTCACGCGCCATTGGCGAAACCATGATTGTAGTGATGGCCGCCGGCATGGCCGCCAATTTAACTGCCAACCCACTGGACGCTGTGACCACCGTAACCGTGCAGAT
>JGI26083J51738_10001121_pt1 | contig 14330 bp, 12 predicted proteins | sample SaaInl85LU_5_DNA_FD_51738 | JGI IMG/M metagenome (IMG submission 51738)
AATGCCAGTAATAAAATAAATTCCTTTTTTTATTGTATCCAAAGATTTTTGATTTATAAGGTTTTTTTCTAATAATTCATTTAACTTTTCATCACTAATAAAACTTTTATAACCTATGCGTATACTGTCATCTTCTATTTCTTTTTTATAGTTTTTAGCTATATCATTGTTTTCTAAAAAACTTACTGGATATGTTGCCCCTTTCTTGATGTCACTTACAACTTTTAAAGGTATTGTTAAGTTTTTGTTTTCTTTTTTCAATTCTTTATTACACTTTGTGAATGAAAAAAGAATTGATAAAACAGTAAGGGGTATTAATATATTAGAGTTCTTCATATTTTTTTAAGAGACAAATTATTAAGTATTTAAATGTGTTTTAATATTTATCGATAAAATCCACCAATCTTTTAAAATTTTCTCCTCCACCATAAGTTCTATAAACGATATTAAAATCATTATCAATCACAAAAAAACTTGGAAAGGTTCTTACTTTTAGTTCTTTTATTACCTTTTCTTTTGGATAGTAAGCTTTAGGTTTGCCCTTTACAATACCATTAAACCAATTTATTTCTTTTTCAGCTATATATTTTTTTATAGATTCAGTCTCTTCTTGGAAAGCAATACTTACAATGTCTAACTTAGAATTATATTTGTTATATAGTTCTTTTAAATCAGGTGTTAATTCCATACACGGTGCACACCAAGTCCCCCAAAAATCTAACAATAATAATTTTTTATCAGATAATTTCTCTAAATTTAACTTGTTGCCATTTAAATCTTCTATTTCGTAATTTTTAAGTTTAAAACCTTCTTTGTAGCCAAATATTTTCTTTTCAATTTTTATTGGTTTTAACACTAATAGAGTAGGATTTTGTAATAAAGTATCTATTTTAAAATATCTTTTATTTAAAGAAATAGTATCTCTGTAATTGTATGTATTCCAAAAACCATCTGGATATTCATCATTGTACTTACTAAATTCTATGTAACTTCCTTGATTATCTTTTTTTGATACAGAAACTTTAAATTTTTCATTGTCAAATACAAAATCTCCAAAATAACTATCTGTAAATTTTCCAATAACCTGTAACCTTTTCTTTAATTCTGTTTCACCATCAGTCTCTTTATAACTAAAATAATCATACTGTGGGTAAAATCTTGCAAAAAGAGTATCTTTATAAAAAGTAGTTCCACTTAATTTTGTAGCTATAATTTTTATTGATGGAAATAGACTATCGATGTTAAAATCTCGTCTTGTTTTAAAAGTTACACCTGTAGTGAACCTATATGTTTTATCGTCTTTAAATGTATAATTTTGGTTGACATCTAAAGTATAAAATTGCTCACCATTCTTAATACCGGATAAAACATAAATCCCTTTTTTTAAAGTGTCTAACGTATTTTTATTAATTATATTCTTTTCAATTAATGGATTTAAGACTCGACTAGATATAAAAGGTAAATAACCAATTTTTATACTATCTTCAGAAATTTCATTTTCATAGAGACTAAAAAGAGTACTGTCCTTATAATAGGATACAGGTCTTAAAATTATTCTTTTTCCATTCTCTATTGTTTTTAAAGGAATAGATAAATGTGTATTTTTTTCTAGATTTTGTTTACAACTTATTGAAAATATAAACAAAACCAATAAAATAGTCAGATAAATGTATTTCATGATTTAAAATCTTTAAAATAGAGATTGTCAACAGACAATCTCTATATGATGCTTACGGAGCATATGTAAGGGTTGATTCACCACACTTTGTTACATGATCCTGACCATTTATCATTTCTGTACACTGTCCAGGGTTTGTCTCACTTGTTCCATCACTCGTTGCGCAGTTAGTATTGTTTGAATCATTACAAGTAACAGTACCACCTCCAAAACAATTAGCAGTACAAGTTGCATAATAATAACCTCCAACAATACTTTTTAGCTGATCTCTTTGAAGTAGTTCTTCAGCTTCTAAATAAAGATTTTTTAAACTCATTTTTTTCATAATAAAAGTTTTATATAAATTAATTAGCCTTGAAAAATTAAAGACACTCAAGGTTTGTGTCAAGTTTGTTTATTTTAATACTTCAACTAAATCTTCAACACTATATTCTTTTGGAAGTTCATATCCGTTTACGAATATAGTTGGGGTGTGGGTTATATTCTCTCTGTCACACCAAATACGCATCTCTTTTATTTTATTTTTTTGTAAGGTTGTCTTATCTGTTATAGGAAACTTTTTTTTAAAGACATCATAATCCTTTTTCTTAGCAATATACCAAACATTTAATGCTTTTTTAGTTTCAATTTTACTGCCATTAGAATCTATTGCTAAAAAATGACTTACAGGTTTAAACTTAATATCTTTAGGATCTTCAGTTGCAGTAAATAAAATCTGTAAGTTAATTTTACCACTATTTAGTAAGTTTTCTATTGGAATATGTGCCTTAGCACAGGGTGGACAATAGGGGTTACAAACTTTTATTATATTAAATTTTGCTGACTTACTATTTAGAGTTATACCTAAATCATTAGTTGGAGTTCCAATTTTTTTTGATTTAATGAGAAAACTTTCAAAGACATTTCTATTATATTTTATTTTTTTAAAATTACGTTTAAGAGTATTGATTTCTTTTTCTTTTGTCAATAAAGGTTTTAGAAGTTTCCAAATTAAAATTGGTGTTATTAATAGTAATAATAAAGAGAATAGATCAGTTATATATGGTGTCGTTTTATAAAAATTTGATAAGTATATTATTAGAATTTCTCCAGTAAGTAAACCTTGAATAATGATACAAAACTTACACCATTGCTTAATGACTAATCCTTGATAATAAATAGAAATTATTATAACTGGCAAGTTTATTATACTAAATATACTTAGAATAGATAATGAACTAAATGAAAAATTATTTGTTATCAGAAAAATAGTTGTTCCAAAAAAATAGGAAAATCCCAAAATACTTAAACTAATAGTGCCGTTAAATAATTTTGAATATTTTGAAGAGAGAACAGAGTTACAGTTCACCTTTTTATTGTTACCAGTACAGAATTTTTGTAAGGAAGGATTAAATTGATCAATTTCAAGCCATAAAAGAAGAAACCCTGTTATTATACCGGTAATCTTTAGTATTGTATAAAAAATACTATAAATAATTATTGTCGAATCTCCTATAATTTCTGAACTCAATAGACTTACACCTGTCCAAACTAAAATTAATAAAATGACTGCTAATTTTAAAGAATCTAATACTCTTTTAGATTTGAGTTTTTTTTCTATGTCTATTTCTCCCGATTTCTCATTGGATTCAATCAATAAACAAACACCAGTCCAAATTTCAAGAAATTCTTTTTTTAGAGAACTAATTAATATATTCTGATCATTGAAATAAGTTATTTTATTTTCAGAGATTGAAGTAAGAACAAAAAAATTAGTTTTGCCATTCTCTTCTACTTGTATTATACAAGGCAAAGTTGCTTTTGTGAGTTTATCCCAATTTATATTTACTGGAAGGCTTTCAATGGAATATTTTTCTAATGTATCAACTATTGATAATAGACTATTATAATCCGGATGTGTAAGTATATAATCTTTTAAATATTGCTTTGTATACTTTATTTTTAATAGATTAAGAATTCTTTGAGTTGTTATATAGCAATTATTCATTTTTATTTTATTTTTTCCTTCGAATAAATATCACTTATTATTTTTTCGAAAATTTCCTTATCTATCGGTGCTGGTGCATTATTTAAAACAATCATATTTTTTTTATCTAAAATTATATATCTAGGTATTTGTTCAATTTTGAAAAATCTTGCAAGTGAGGAACGCCTTCCATTTATTAAGAAAAAGGAATTATAAAAGTTTAAAGTTTTTTCATATTTCGTATTCGCTTTAATCCATTCTTTTTTATTTTTTTCAGGAGATATATAAATCCATTCAACATTATACTGTACGCTTAACCTATCTTTGAAATCTTTCCCAAACTTAATTTGCTGAATACACGGTGGACACCAAGAAGCCCAAAAGTCAATTACTTTTATTCTTTTGTTAGATCTTTTAAAAACAGCATCTAAACTAGTAGTATCTCCATTTATATTTATTAGTTTGCTGTTTAATGCATATTTGGTCAACTCAAAATTATAATTACCTAATTCTTCTTTAATTTTAAGTATAGTTTCATTGTAATCATATTTATCAAACTTATCTTGGTATTCATCAATCGTATTTTCTAAAATTTCAATCGTATTTTTACTATTCCCAAAACCTTTTTCATGATATTCCCTTACTAATTCTTTAATGGCAAAAATTTTTATTTTATCCTTAAAATTAACTTCTATAAACTTTTTCTCTTCTATAAACTTTTCTTTTGTGTATGGTAAATAATTAGAGTTCAAAAAATAATATCTGATGTAATCATTTAAATTCATTCTAAAAAATATTGAATTATCAAATGTTACATTATCATTAAATTCAACAACACTTACCGTTTCAAAATATTCTTTTAATTCTAATATTGTTTCTTTGTTTTTTTCTTGTTCTTTGTGAAACATATTCTGTAAAACATCAAATTCATTGAAATACAAACCATCTATAAACTGTGCTTTTTTATTCGCAGGATTCATAAGATTAAAAAGATATTCATGTCTTAAGTTATCCTCTATAATTTTTGTAAACCACTTTGCCTTAATAGAATACTTATTTTTATACTCCTTAAAAAAAAGTAATCTTTTTTTGTAAATATCCTCTACACTTCTCTTATAATTAAATAAACTGCCTCTGTAAGGATTTTTATTATATTCAGGGGTATTTTTATCTAGCTCTTTGTAAAAATTATTATAAATAGCATTTTTTCCATGAAAGGTAATATTACTTTTATCTATTTCTATACTAATAGTATCTTCTGGTATTAAGAAAATTCTTCCTCTATAAAAATTATTTTCTTCATCTGTAGTGGAAAATTCGACAAATTCTCTACTATTTGAAGTTCTAATGTTTATGTAAGTAAAATCATTAATAACTTCTTTTTTAATTCTATTTTTTTCTAAAAATAAATTAGTTTTATTTACTAAATTTAAATATGCTATCACACTCTTATCGTCTGATTTTATTTTAAGTACCGTGTTTTTAGAACTCTTTAAATCATCATTTTGAATGGATATAATTTTTTTTGAATCTTTTTTACAATGAGAAAAAAAAGAAATTATAATAAAAAAGTATATGTAAAATATTTTCATGTGAATACAAAAGAACTGGAAAATAAATATCCCAGTTCATTTTCTTTTAATAATTATTGATTACCCCCAACAAGAGCACCATTGCCAACCTCCACCTAATGAACAATGATTGTCAGCATCGGTTTCACAATTCTTCACATTCCAGGTTGATCCTGATCCTTTACAAGTTACATAACAGTTATAGTTTACTTCTTGGTCATCTTCGGGATTTACATTACCTCCAAAAACTTTTTTCTGCTCTGCTTTTGTTAGAACTTTACCAATTTTTAAAATTTGTTTTTTCATTTTTAATAAATTTAAAAATTATATTTACTGTGAACAATTAAGGACACTCACAATTTATGTCCATTCTTCGCGAAAGAATATTGTTTAGGCCCAAAAATCATTTATTTTGGGCTTTTTTATTGCTCTTCTATTAAATCTTCCATAAAAAATAAAAGATCATTTCTATCATATTCCTTTGGATAGGTATTACCATTAATCAATAATTCAGGAGTAAAATTGATATTGTTTTCTATACACCATCTTTTCTCATTTTTTAAAGATTCAATGTAGTTTTCATTGAGATCACTTTTACCATAATTATTGAACCAATTTTTAGGAGACATACCTTCATATAGATCATGCATTGCTAATAAACATTTTTCTTTTCCCTCTTTGAAATAGAGTTCATACAATCTTGTGACAATATGTTTTAAATCGCTTTCTTGTTCATCAATTTTCACATTAAATCTGAATATAATTTTCACATCATTTGCATGTTTTTTTAGTATATTTTCAATCAAAGAATGAACAGCCTTACAATGACCACAAAAAGGATTAGTAATAACTAAAATTTCTAAACTTGAATTTTCATTTCCATAAATTATTTCATCAGTTTCAGGTATTATAGTATTAATACATACTTTACTTTTTAAAAGCGATTTGAAAATGGTAAAGTTTTTTTGAAATTTTGATGCTTTAATCTTGTCTATTCTCAATTTTCGAATTTCTAAAATATAAGGTTTTAATGTAGTCCAACTAAGAAATGTTATCAATACTATAAAAATATAAAGCAAGATTTCATTAAGTTGAAAATTATAACTAAAGTCTAATGATAAATAAGCTATACAAGCCTGAATTATTAAAACTACTCCGATAGTTAAACACAAAAAGCACCAGCTTTTGATTATGAAATATTGATAATATATTGAATAAACAACTACGGGAAGAGAAATTAAACTGATAGAAACTAATAAATTGTTAGTTATGCCTAATATAAAAGATGCGGTAAAGAGAGTCACAAAGTAAATTAAACTTAAATCACTAAGTTTAAAAGTTTTAAAAATTTCAGCTCCTTTTGAGGTTAAAACAGCATCACAATCTTTATTCTTTTTTGTACTGGAGCAGAATGCATCTCCAATTGTAGTTTGTATTCCTAATTCTTGTTTAATAATAACAATGTTAACTGTAACACCTATAATAGAAAGTACTAAATAAATGTAACTACCTAAAGTATAATTGGCTTTGTAAATAAAGTAAGATGTTATCAATAATAATAAAGTGATTAAGGATTTTTCCAGTACGTTATCAGTATTTTTTTTCTCTAAGCCTATTTCATTTTCTTCAACCGCAACAATAATTCCAGTAAATTTTTTTATAAAATCTTCTTTAATTAAATCTAAAGATTTTACTACACCATTGTATATTGTATATTCATTTGACTTTCTTTTTACCGTTACCAAAGAAGTCCCATTATCCCCGGATATTTGTGCAATAAAACAACTTGGCAATTTATTTATAATACTTTCTTCGGCTTCTACTTTTGCAGCTATATTTTCAATATTAAAATGATTCAATACTCCTGTTATGGAATGTAAGCTTGGATAAGATGGATGACTTTTTATTTGAAATTCCAATTCCTTTTTATCGTAAATAATAGAATTTTCGTTCAGAAGTTTTATGACAATTTGGGTTAATTGATTTTTCAATTCTGTTGCTTTTATACATACAAGTTTAGTCTTAAAAAACTTTGATTCAAAAAAGTTGTAACCTGCATTTATAAATTAGAGGTGTTTATTTATAAAATTAGCTCAATTAAAAAATACCTTAAGTGTTTTTTTATCAGTATTTTATGTAGATTCCTTTTTTTAATAATTTTCAAACGAAAAATTGTCAACTATTAGCCAATTACTAAAATATTTAATTAATTTTGACTTGTTTTGCTTTAAAAAATCAAATTCATTTTTAAAAAAAATAATCATTCGACACATTTCCTTTCTAATAAAATGCAAGATCAAAAAAACTACTATCAAATACTAGAAGACTATTGCTTAAGAACTCCTTTTTATAATCTATCTTTTTTTGAAAACCTTTTTAATAGCGATCATGTATACTTCAGTAAGTTATTAAAAAATCAAATTTTTAGAGAAGCCATTTATTTAGCTTCTCCTGATCTATATAAACAAATTGAAAACTGGGAAAATGGAATTTTAAAGAGTGAAGCAAAAATTGAGAAACTTAAAATTTCTATATTAAAATACGCTATTAGAATATCTACAAGATGTACGCCATTTGGTCTATTTGCATTGTGTAGTTATGGTAGATTTGAAAATAAATCTTTGATTGACTTAGGCAATTACAGTCATAAAAAAAAAGTTTCTAACTTTGATTACACTTTTTTTGCTGAGCTAAAACAATATATTCTTAATGACGAAATTATAAAGAAAAATATAAAGTTTTTTCCTAATACATCGATTTACAAAATTGGAAATAACTATAGATATATCGAATATCAAATAGATAAAGGGAAAAGAAATTATACTCTTGAAGGTATTAGGCATTCAAATTATTTGGAAAATATAATTAGTTATGTAAAACAAGGGAAGACAACTACTCAACTGATTGAGTTTTTATCTAATGATGATATTTCAAAAGAAGAAGCAGAAGATTATATCAATAAATTAATAAACTCACAAATCCTGGTATCTGAATTAGAAATCTCAATTACTGGAAGAGATTATTTTGATGTTTTGATATCCAAAGTTGAGAAATTACCAAACACATCAAGTTTATCTAAAAATTTACGTAACTTAAAAGTAAAATTAGATAATTTAGACAAAAATCTTGGTAACGAAATAGAACTTTACAAAGATTTGTATAATGCAATACAAAAATTCTCAGAGTTAGTAAACAAAAAACACTTAATTCAAACAGATTTATTTGCGAAACCAGTTTCAAACTCTTTAAATAGCAATATTCAAAAAAAATTACGAAAAGCATTTATATTATTTAATAAAATTACGCTACCAGTTGCCAATCCAAGAATAGTTGCATTCAAAAAAAGATTTATAGAAAGATATGGTGATGAAGAAATACCACTAAATTTAGCGTTAGATATTGAAGTAGGTTTAGGTTATGGTGGTAATAAAGTTGTGAATTCTTCGCTATTATCAAAATTATACAATAATAGTAAAAGTAAAAAAAGATACGAAAGTGTAATATGGTCAGATTTTGATATTATAATTTCAGAAAAGCTTGAAAAAGCTTATAAGAATGGTGAGTACATCATTTCTATTTCAAAAAAAGATGTGGAAGATTTACCTCAGAATAACGATGATTTACCATACACATTAGCAGGTATAGCAGAAATATATAAAACCGAAAGTGATAGTACAATTTTTATTAGAAATTTTAGTGGTAGCAGCAGCAATAATTTACTAGGAAGGTTCTGTAATGGAAATAGAGAAATTTACAATATTGTAAAAAAAATCACTGCTATTGAAAATAATCTTGAAAAAGAAGACATTCTAGCAGAGATTATCCATTTACCAGAATCAAGAACTGGTAACATTCTTAAGAGACCAAGCAATAGGGAATATGAAATTCCTTACTTGGCAAAATCAAATCTTCCATTGTGTAAACAGATTACTTTAAACGACATATATGTATCTATAAAAAATGATAAAATAAAACTCAAATCTAAAAGGCTTAATAAATTTATTCAACCAAGATTAGGTAATGCACATAACTTTTCAAATAGTAGGCTACCAATTTATTTATTCCTAAGTGAGTTACAGTCTCAAAACAAAAGATCAAGTATAGGGTTTAGCTGGAATAATATTCATTTAAAAAATAAGTTTCTACCAAGGGTTGTCTACGAAGAAATTATAATATCAAAGGCAAGATGGAAAATTAATTTCAAAGAGTTCATAAAAATGGTAAACAGTAATTACAAAAAGTTTTTAGAGCATTGGAAAATAGAAAATAAAATTCCTGATTTAGTAGAATTAGTAGAAGGCGATAATAAACTTTTGATTGATTTAACATCGCAAATAAGTATTAAAATTTTAATTGATGCTTGTAAAACTAAATCTTATTTCATTTTAGAAGAGTTTTTATTTACTGATGATGAGTTAGTGAAAGATTCTAAAGAAAAATCATACAGTAACCAATTTATATTTTCATTTTATAGAAAAGAGTAGATGCGCAATACGAAAAGAATAAAAAGTACTTTTATGCCTGGTAGTGACTGGCTATACATAAAATTATACTGTGGTGTTAGTGTGAGTAATGAAATTTTAATATCAAAAATAAAACCAGCGTCTGAGAAGCTTATAGAAGAAAAAAAAATAACACATTGGTTTTTTATTAGATATTCAGATCCTGAAAACCATTTAAGAATTCGTTTTCACTTATCTAATGTAAAATACTTTTCTAATGTTGTCAATACATTAAATAAATCTTTAAAAGCTGAAATTGAAAGTAAAATAGTATGGAAAACTACAATCGATACATACACTCGTGAACTAAACAGGTATGGTTATAGCACAATTGAAGAAATCGAATTGTTTTTTTATTATGATAGTATTCAAGTTTTAGAGTTATTAGAGAGGTTCAAAAACGAAAAAGATATATTTATTGAACTCTTTAAATGGATAGAATTTATAGTGTCTCAATTTGAAATAAATAATGATGAACTAATTAATTTTTTAAATAGTAATCAACAAAAGTTTAAAGAGGAATTCCAAGTGAATAAAAGGATAAAAAAAGAATTAGGCTTCAAATATAATGATATAATGAAGAATAAAATTAATAAGCATCATACTACTTTTTTAAGAAAAAATCATATTTCAGATATTATTAAATCACTTAAGGAAACACATAGTAATAAAGGAAAACAGGAGAACTTGCATCGTATTTTATCAAGTGTTATTCATATGTCAATAAATAGGTTATTTTTTAATAATCAAAGGTTATATGAAATGGTTATATACGATTTTTTGTACAAAAACAATAAAACAAACTTTGTCAGGTATGGTAAGATTTAAAAATGTTTTTATAATTTGTGCTGCTGTTTTTTTTACCCAGCAATTATTTAGTCAGCAATTATCTACAGGTGAGTTATTTGAATTGTATGAAAAAGCTGATGGTAAAGAAAAGAGAATAGAGTTTGCTAAAGCTTTTTTAAAACAGTCAAAAAAAGAAAATAATAAAAAAAGAATAGTAACCGGGTATTATTTATTGGCTTATGAAAATAAAAATGAGTTAAGACTTTCATATTTAGATAGTATTATAGAGTTAACTAAAAACAAACCTATAGGGCATCATCCAGCAATAGCTTTTAATGAAAAAGCTAAGCATTTACAAAAAAAAGGACAATTTAAAAGAGCTATCGATAACTATATACTTTCAAATAAATTTGCTGTATTTTCAAATGACAAATACTTAACTTTTAATAATAACTTTAATATTGGTACAATTAAAAGATTTATTGGTGAATATCAAGAAAGTATAAATCTCTTTAGAAAATGTTTATCGTTTATTGCTAAAGAAATAAATAACCCCCAATTTCATAATAGCTATTTAAAAACAATTACTTCCTTATCAAATGGTTATTATGAATTAAAAAAAATAGATTCGGCAGCATATTATAACAACTTAGGTGTACATAAATCAATTGAATATGGAAATAAAGAGGTTTTTCATCATCTATGCCTAAATCAAGGTATAGTTGAATTTTTAAAAGGAAATGATGAAGCAGCTCTAGATAGTATCAATAAGCACAAATTGTATTTTTTCAAAAAAAATGACTCTGTAAATCTATCGTACATATACTTTTACTTAGCAAAAATAAATTCAAACAAAGGGTTAACAAAAAAAGCCGTTTCAAATTACAAAAAGATAGATTCTCTATTAAGTTTTAAAGAAGATTTAACTCCAAAATTTAGATCTTCATATATTTTTTTAATCAATTATTTTAAAAAAGAAAGAGATTTAAAAAAACAACTTTTTTACGTTAATAAATTAGTGTTTTTTGACAGTATTATAAATTCAAAAACCAATTATTTAAGTAAAACAATCTTTAAAGAATACGACATTCCAAATTTGAAATTAGAAAAAGAAAAAATAAAAAAAGAATTGGATCAAAAATCAATTTCATTTAGAAATCAAATCTTTTTTATTTTATTTCTTTTATTATTAACCATCATTTTTTTAATTTATCAATATCAAAAACGTAAAATTTATAAACAAAACTTTCTGAATATTATAAATGAAGTAAATAAAAAGGAAGTCCAACCTCAAATCGTAAAGTATAATAAAAATGAAGAATTAGATATTCCTCAGGATATCATAAAAACTATTTTACGGAAATTAGAAGTTTTTGAAAAAGAAAAAAAATATTTGAGAAAAAATTTAACACTAAACACCTTAGCTAAAGAACTCGATACAAACACAGCTTACTTATCTAAAATTATAAATCACTACAAAAAAGAAAAATTTTCTACATACTTAAACAATTTGAAAATTGAACATATTATTTTGGAAATTAAAACTAACCCTATTTTAAGAAAATTTACTATTAAAGCCATCGCAGATGAAGCCTATTTCAATAATCCAGATTCTTTTTCAAAAGCATTTTATAAATTAAAAGGAATAAAACCTTCATACTTTTTCAAAGAAATTAACAACTTAGATAAAATTAATTAACAGTAATTTATAAATATTGGTTTATTTTAAATAAAAAGTAGGTGCTAAATAAAATATAAATTCTTGTTTTATACTTTTTAAACAAAACTTTATAATAATGAAAAAAACAAAACTGAAGTTAGAAAAATTCACAATTTCTAAATTAGAAAACCAACACAAAATTTTTGGTGGCACTGGTGATGGTGATGGGACTAAAACACAAACAGATACAGTTATACGAAAATGTATAAAAACATCTGATGAATACGTAGTTGTAAATCCTGTCACAACTGGCTAACTAAAAAAAGGTATTTTTAATACCTTTTTTTATATTTACTCTATGAAAAATATAATTCTACTTTTTTTAGTGGTCCTTTTAGGTTGTAGGAAAAATAAGGCGTTTAAACCTATAATTCTTAATAAAGATATTGATAATTTATTGGTAAATCATAAAGTAAATAAAAATTTCAAAAATTGGGAATTCAAAGATGTACTTTTAGATAGTGTCGTTGGCATCAGCCTGCATAGGGCTTACGATAGTATTTTAAATAAAAAAGACAGTAAATCTGTAGTTGTTGCTCTTATTGATATGACAGTTGAGGTAAATCATCTAGGTCTAAAAAACAGTATTTGGGTAATTATTTTTTTAAATAGTAATCAACAAAAGTTCAAAGAGGAATTTCATGTGAATAAAAGGATAAAAAAAGAATTAGGCTTCAAATACAATGATATAATCAAGAATAAAATTGATAAGCATCATACCACTTTTTTAAGAAAAGATTATATTTCAAATGTTATCAAATCACTTAAGGAAATAAATAGTAATAATGAAAAAAAGGAGAACTTGCATCGTATTTTATCTGGTCTCATTCATATGTCAGTAAATAGGTTATTCTCTAATAATCAAAGGTTATATGAAATGGTTATATATGATTTTTTGTATAAGAAAAGTAAAACAAACTTTATTAGATATGGTAAAATATAGAACTATTGTTATATTTTTTTCAATTATATTTTTTTCCCAGCAAATATTTAGTCAGGTATTTTCTACAGATGAATTATTTGAATTGTATGAAAAAGCTGATAGTAAAGAAAAGAGAATAGAGTTTGCTAAAGCTTTTTTAAAACAATCAAAAAAAGAGAGTAATAAAAAAAGAATAGTAACAGGGTATTATTTATTGGCTTATGAAAATAAAAATGAGTTAAGACTTTCTTATTTAGATAGTATAATCGAATTAACCAGAGACAAACCTATAGGGCATCATCCAGCAATAGTTTTTAATGAAAAAGCTAAGCATTTACAGAAAAATGGTCAATTTAAAAAAGCTATAGATAACTATATACTTTCAAATAAGTTTGCATCATTTTCAAATGACAAATACTTAAGTTTTAATAATAGCTTTAATATTGCTACAATTAAAAGATTTATAGGCGAATATCAAGAAAGTATAAATCTCTTTAGAAAATGTTTATCGTTTATTGCTAAAGAAATAAATAACCCCCAATTTCATAATAGCTATTTAAAAACAGTTGTTTCGTTATCAAACGGACATTATGAACTAAGAAATTTAGATTCAGTAGCATATTATAACAAGTTAGGTATACTTAAGTCAATCGAATATAGGAATATAGGTGTTTATCACCATCTATGCCTAAATCAAGGAATAGTTGATTATTTAAAAGGAAATGATGAAGCAGCTCTTGATAGTATCAATAAACACAAATCGTATTTTTTAAAAAAAAATGATTCTATAAATATATCGTATATACACTTTTACTTAGCAAAAATAAATTCAAACAGAGGCTTAATAAGTAAAGCGGTTTCAAATTACAAAAAGGTAGACTCTCTATTAAGTTTTAAAAAAGACTTAACTCCAAAATTTAGGAATTCATATATTTTTTTAATCAATCATTATAAGAAAGAAAGGGATTTAAAACAACAACTTTTTTATGTTAATAGATTAGTGTCTTTTGACAGTATTATAAATTCAAAAACCAATTATTTAAGTAAAACAATCTTTAAAGAATACGACATTCCTAATTTGAAATTAGAAAAAGAAAAAATAAAAAAAGAAATGGATCAACAATTAGTTTCATTTAGAAATCAAATCTTTTTTATTTTATTTCTCTTATTATTAACAGTCAT
>JGI26083J51738_10001126_pt1 | contig 14308 bp, 8 predicted proteins | sample SaaInl85LU_5_DNA_FD_51738 | JGI IMG/M metagenome (IMG submission 51738)
GTGCGAACGGCGGTTTCAATGACTATGCGTAAATCCAGTAAAAAGGACCAGTGTTCGATGTAGTAGACATCGGCACGGATACGCTCTTCGAGCATTTCGGGACGTGCAGCAGATCCGCCACCGCGCAGGCCTCTGGCCTGCGCTAAACCGGTCAGGCCTGGTTTGGCCCAATAACGAATTTTATATGTGGCCACAGATGCGGCATAGGTTGCCCCATCCCCTGCCGTATGCGGACGCGGCCCCACCATGGACATTTGCCCAAAAAGGACGTTGACCAATTGTGGCAACTCGTCCAATCCCGTTTTTCGCATCCAGCGNTGAAGGACATTACTTTGACCTGCACTATTCATGGTTTTGAANTTTAAAACCGTNAATGGCTTACCCGACAANCCTTCTCGACGTTGACTGAAGAGCGGCCATCCAGCTCCTGTGACTAAAAGCGCAAGAGCGAACAGCGGAAACAACCAAAGCCCAATNGTAACGAGAAGTAGTAGGGAAGTAAATACATCAAAAATGCGCTTAAGAAAGGCATTGGACCAATTAGAAAGAGGTTCTCGACGGTGAGAAAAGAGCGGGATGCCTTCGAGATTTTCCAGGAACATTTGCCCTGCATATTTTGGCCCCATATCAGGCAAGAACCGAAACCGCATACCCGCGCTCAAGGCGTGACCAGTAGCAGCTTCATAACCAGAGGTACCCGGGGCGTGAGCACAGATAAGTTCATCTGCGGCTGTCATTTTTCCTTCGAAAGTACCTTGGTACGACCAACCCAATTCCGGGCGTAGTTCGGTGAGCGTGCGTAACGCTTCTGCCGTGGCGTGCGTACCGGCCAAGACATATGTCCGTTGCCATTTNCCGCGTGCCATTTGGTTTCTTAGGTATTGCACTAAGAACAATCGGTACAACCATGCAATCCCATAAAGTAATGAGAAATAGCTCGCGAGGAAGACACGGCTNTAGTAATAGCCTTTTAAACCAACAACAATGATTGCGAGCATGGCGAATTGCGCTAAAGCAGCACGCAAAACGTTTGCGGTCACATTGCGCTGCTCCAAACCACTGGTGTAACTGAAAATACCTGACCAACGCCCAGCTGCATACCAGCTCACAACGGTCAACACTAAAAGCTGTAGGTAGTAGTTGTAGTACTCCGGGTTAGCGATGCGTAAGTCGTCGAAACGCCAATAGCCTATGGCTGCAAACAGCACCAACAATAAGGCGCTGTCCGCGAGCACCGTAACGAGTCGAAAGATATTTGTCCCTTGGTTTTGCATTTTCGTGGGCCAAAAGATACTTACTTTTACAACGATGAGCACTACCCAAAGCCCTATTGTCTATGCACCCGGAATTGGTCCGGACCGTGCTGCCCTTCTCGCTGAAGAGTTCGGGATACGGACGATGGCGCAATTCATGGAGCATTATCCCTTCCGTTATGTAGATAAAAGCCAATTCCATACCATCCGCACACTCAACGCACACAGTGGTGATGTTCAAATAAAAGGCCAAATCACAAAAATTGAAGAATTGGGTGCGCCGCGACAACGACGATTGGTAGCCACGTTTACGGACGGAGAGGGTTTTATAGAATTGGTTTGGTTCAAAGGCGCTAAGTGGGTTCGCAAAAGTTTGAAGCTGAATACGCCCATGGTAGTCTATGGAAAAGTCAATGACTTTAATGGAAAAAAAAGCTTGCCCCACCCTGAACTTTATGCCCCTACGGATGCTGAGGAATCTGCGGTAGAGCCGGTGTATTCCACGACGGAAAANCTGACCAAACGGGGGCTGAACTCCAAAGGTATCGCGAAGGTGATGAAAGCGGTCCTTAAAGCAGAATTGGCACAGGTAGAAGAGCCCTTTTCGGAGGCTTTTCGGACCAAAAACCAACTCGTTAGCAAAGTTCAAGCACTGACATGGATTCATTTCCCACCTTCTGCAAAGCACCTCGAGGCTGCTAAAAACAGAATAAAGTTTGAGGAATTTTTCTTCCTTCAATTGACACAACAACGAAATAAATTGCGTCAGAAAACGGCCATCAAAGGCTACACCTTTGAAGAGGTTGGCGCGGTTTTTTTAAGCTTTTACAACCACCACCTCCCGTTCGAACTGACCAATGCGCAAAAACGTGTGGTCAAAGAAATCCGTGGAGATGTGCGAACAGGAGCACAAATGAACCGCCTCGTTCAGGGGGATGTAGGCTCTGGAAAAACAATCGTTGCCTTACTTGCGATGCTCTTGGCTATAGACAATGGCTATCAAGCGGCCCTNATGGCGCCTACAGAGATTTTAGCAACCCAGCACTACAATGGCCTTAGAGAACTCTGTGAACCTGCCGGAATTACAGTTGAGCTGTTAACCGGGTCCACTCCTGCAGCAAAACGTGCGGAATTGCACAATGCCCTGCAAGAAGGTCGATTGCAAATCCTGATCGGAACGCATGCGCTGATCGAACCCACAGTGAAATTTGCCAATCTTGGTCTTGCTGTGATTGACGAACAGCACCGGTTTGGTGTTGCCCAGCGTGCGAAGCTTTGGAAGAAGAATGAGCATCCGCCTCATGTATTGGTGATGACGGCCACCCCTATCCCACGAACCCTCGCTATGTCCGTCTACGGCGACCTCGATATTAGTGTTATTGACGAATTACCACCGGGACGAAAGCCCGTAAAAACCCTACACCTTTTCGACAAAAATCGACTCAAGCTCAATGGCTTTATGCAACGAGAAATAGCCGCAGGAAGGCAAGTGTATGTGGTTTTTCCTTTAATCGAGGAGAGCGAAAAGTTAGACCTTAAAAACCTTGAAGTTGGCTACGAACAGCTGCTGCGTGATTTTCCGCGACCGCAATACCAAATCGCCGTTGTACACGGCAGGATGACCGCCGCAGAGAAAGAAGGCGAAATGCAACGCTTCGCAAAAGGGAAAGCAAATATTATGGTCGCTACAACGGTCATAGAAGTTGGGGTTAATGTGCCCAATGCATCCGTAATGGTTATTGAAAACGCCGAACGTTTTGGATTAAGCCAATTGCACCAATTACGCGGCCGTGTCGGCCGCGGATCAGATGAAAGCTACTGCATCCTAGTCTCTTCCTTTAAACTTTCAGCCGATGCGAAAACACGCCTCGAAACCATGGTACGTACCACAGATGGCTTTGAAATTGCGGAGGTAGATATGCAGTTGAGAGGGCCGGGAGATTTAATGGGAACGCGTCAAAGCGGGCAGCTTCAATTCAAACTGGCTTCGCTACTAAACGACGGTGCAATTCTAGCCTGGACCAAAGGGGTTGTGGAACAGTTATTGCTCGATGATGCACAACTCAACCATCCGGATCACCAGGGCATTAAATCGCGCTGGATTGAACTTTATAAGGATCAATGGGGTTGGAATAGAATATCTTAATTCGCATGCCAAGTCGTATCCCAATTTTTCTGAAAGGTTACCACAAACTACTTCAGCACTCCGGTGGTTACGCATTTGTGCGAAAAAACCTCGTCAAACTTATTGGCTCCATTGTTGCTGTTCTGGGTCTTTTCTATGCTTTCGATGCTTGGATATTGGATATAGATTCTGCTATAAAGTGGGTAACGCTAGCTTTTAGCACGCCCGCATTGTTGGGACTATTTTTCGCAAGTGAGGTTAGTTTTGGTATCATCACCCCTGAACTACTTATTGTTTGGGCGGACGAAACATTAAAACCGCGTTGGATGCTCTTCTTCCTAGCCTCTTTGAGCTACAGTGCGGGAATTGCAAGTTACTTTATCGGCCGATTTTTACGTACTCGCAGCATCATTAGAAAGCGAATTTTGGAGCGCCATAAATCCACTTTGGACCAATTAAGAAACTTCGGAGGACTACTCATNATCCTCGCTGCGCTGACCCCCTTGCCCTACCCTATCGTATGTCAACTCTGCGGCCTGAACAGGTTCCCTTTCAAATATTTCGCATTGCTCACATTGGTGCGTTATCTGCGCTTTGGAATCTACGGACTGGTTCTTTTCAACCTCTTCTAATTCAGCAGAAATAAGCCTTTGCGATTCTCCTGCAAAGTGTAACTTTGGCTTTCAATCAATTTTGACCCAATGAAGATTTCATACCGCTGGCTAAAGCGTTATTTACCTATAGATCTCAATCCAGAGCTGGTCTCTGAATTATTGACTGATACTGGTCTCGAAGTAGAAGGTTTAGAAGAAGTGGAGACTATTCCCGGTGGCCTTCGCGGGGTTGTGGTTGGAGAAGTGCTTACTTGCGAACAACATCCCAATGCCGACAGACTTCGCATCACNACGGTCAACATTGGAATGGAAGATGCGGTACAAATCGTCTGTGGCGCACCCAACGTAGCGGCTGGCCAAAAAGTCCCCGTTGCAACGGTAGGCACCACACTATACCCGGGTGGCGAGGAACTAAAAATCAAAAAAGGTAAAATACGCGGTGAAGTCAGTATGGGCATGATCTGTGCGGAAGATGAACTCGGTCTTGGGTCGGGTCACGACGGCATTATGGTTCTGGATGATTCTTTAAAACCGGGGATACCCTGCAGTTCCGTCTTTGATGTTGAAAGTGATTTCGTCTTCGAAATTGGCCTGACACCTAACCGCACGGATGCGATGGGACATATCGGTGTCGCCCGCGATTTACGTGCCGCAATGATTACCAAAGGAATGGATGCCCCGGAACTAGAAGAGCCCAAGCTCTTTGCGTCGGAAACAGCCCCCAACCCTATCGATTTAAGGATTGAAGACGAAGGCGGCTGTCCGTCATACCACGGCACCTTTATCGCCAACGTAACCATTGAAGAAAGTCCCGACTGGCTGAAGGAACACCTTGTAGCGATCGGACTCACGCCAAAGAACAATGCTGTAGATATTACCAACTTTGTGTTGCACACCTTTGGACACCCGTTGCATGCTTTTGATGCAGATGCCATTGAAGGGAATACGGTCATCGTACGTAAGGCGAAAATGGGGGAAAAGCTCATTACTCTTGATGAGGTAGAACGTGCATTGGACCCGCAGGATTGTGTGATTGCTGATGCCGCCGAACCCATGTGCATTGCCGGCGTTTTAGGCGGCGCTTCAAGCGGCGTTACCCGCCAAACAAAGAATATCTACCTCGAAGGCGCTTATTTTGACAGCGTGCGTGTTCGTAAAACGGCGAAACGTCATGCTATAAATTCAGACGCCAGCTATCGTTATGAAAGAGGTGTCGATCCAAACGCTACCATTGACGCGCATGCTTATGCCGTTGCCTTGTTGTGCGAATTAACCGGCGGAACCGCAAGCACCAGAGACCATAAAGGCAAAGACCATTTTGAACGCGTCTTGATTGACTTTAGCCGTTCGAAAGTTTTAAAACTTATCGGGGTTGAATTGGACAAAGCGAAAATGACACAAATCCTTGAGTTGCTTGATTTTGAAATCATTAGCATTGACGGCGATTCATGGAAAGTTCTTGCGCCTACCTATCGGGTTGACGTTACGCGCGATGTCGATGTTGCTGAAGAACTACTTCGTATTTACGGCTTCAATGAAGTTCCCGTGCCGGATCAAATGCGCATAAGTGTTGCTCAGCACGATCCACGTCCTGAAAAAATAGAACGNAGTGTTCTTGACCAGTTAACCGGCAATGGCTTCTTCGAAATCATGAATAACAGCCTCGCAAAAGGGGCCGATTACACAACACTTCAGCCGGANGTTTCCGCATCACTCATTGAAATGCTTAACCCGTTGAGTCTCGATCTCAATGTCATGCGCAATAACCTCCTTTTCGGTGGAATACAAGCCATTAGCTTCAATCAAAAGCGACAACAACCCAACTTAAGATTCTTCGAGCGCGGCAAAACCTACGGGAAAGGATCTAACGGCTACTATGAGAATACTCAGCTAGACCTTTTCGCGGCTGGCGCGCAACGTGAAGACTATTGGAATTCGGCCAGTCAACAGAACGATTATTTCTGGTTGAAAGGCACGCTAGAAGCTTTATTTAACCGATTGGAAGTATCCGTTTCATTTACCACCGCCGAACATTCACTTTACGGCGAGTTCGTGATCGTCAAATCTGGTAAATCTACGTTGGGCCATCTGGGTACCGTACATCCAAAAGTTTTGAAGCATTTTGACATCAAAGGTGCCGTTGTTCATGCCAGCTTAAACTGGGAACAATGCAAAAACTTGGTACTGCGGGGTGGGGCTTCATTATTTGAAAATTTACCNAAATTCCCTTCTGTCCGCCGCGATATTGCCTTGCTTGTTGACCGGTCCGAACAGTACCAGAATTTGGAAGATTGCATCCGTCAAGTAGGTAAAGGTTTATTGGTGAATTCGTTCCTTTTTGATGTTTACGAGGGTGATAAACTGCCCGCAGATAAAAAGAGTTATGCCATCGGTTTGATTTTCCAAGATGCCAACAAAACATTGAACGACAAAGCGGTTGACAAAACAGTTCAGCGCATCCTGGACCAATTGAACAAACGGACTGGCGCTGTTTTGAGGCAGTAGCATGATAAAAGTCGCCTGGGCGCCCATCTACCATCACCCGTTACCGGACAATCACCGTTTTCCCATGTCCAAATACAGCCTGTTGCCGCAGCAACTGCTGTATGAAGGAACGTTGAGCGAAGAGAACTTTTTTGCTCCAAGCCTGGCAACAGAAGCACAAATCCTTCGTACCCATTGCCCGCNCTATTTTCAAAGCTTATTGGACGGAAGTATAGACGGAAAAGCACAACGAAAAATTGGCTTCCCCTGGAGCGAACAGCTCATTGAACGAGAGCGAACTATTGGACAAGGGACCATTAACAATGCATTATTCGCCATAGAATACGGATGTTCATTGAATATAGCAGGTGGCACACATCACGCTTTCTACGACCGCGGTGAGGGCTTCTGTATGCTCAATGACATCATGCTTGCAGCACATTACGCCCTTGATCATTGCGGCATATCGCGCATCTTAGTCGTTGACCTCGACGTACATCAAGGCAACGGCACCGCGGCAATGGCCACAGACGAAGATCGAATTTTCACATTCTCAATGCACGGCGATAAAAACTATCCCTACCACAAAGAAACCAGTGATTTAGACCTGCCCCTTCCAGATTATATCGAAGACAAAACGTACCTCAGCTTGTTGAATGAAACCTTGGATGAACTCTTTGAAAAAGTGAAACCAGAAATGGTCTTCTTTCAGAGCGGAGTAGACGTACTTGAAAGCGACAAGCTGGGACGTATGGGACTTTCACTAAATGGATGCAAAGAACGAGACATTGCTGTCATCTCTCGTTGTTATCGTCAGTCCATTCCACTGATCATCAACATGGGAGGTGGATACAGTCCCGAGATCAAAACCATCATTGAAGCGCACGCCAATACTTTTCGCATGTGCACACATTATTACCAGTAAACCCTTCTTGCTTTACGAATGTTTGATTATTTTCCCATTAATCTATAAGTATCTTTGTGAAAAAACTAGTCATATTAGCGCTTTTAGCGTATCCATGTTTATCTATTGCTCAAAATTTTAAAAAGCAACAAACTCCCAAAATAAATATGGAGCTAATTGGAGGTTACCCATTTGCCGGATTTGGTACTTCATTAGACTTTCGATCAAACAGTGCTCTAAAAGTGTATCTATTCACGTCATTAATTGATAGTAGCCGTTCAAGAAATGAATGGATAGGAATGACAAAAAGGATTTCTATTGACAAACAAGCCAGTATTAATCTAGGGTTGGGAATGTTTACACAATTTTCAAGAGATTTACTATTTGACATTGCTCCAACAATTCAATACGAATACGACATAACCGATAATCTCGGTTTATCTGCAAGTTACATGCATGTTTTTCCTGACCGGTGGAAAGACCAAAATATCCATGCGCTCCAAATTGGAGTTAAATATGGAATCCCGACAAGCGGCTCCAAAAATGGAATAGTAAAATATCAAAAGGCTAAAGGTACAAAGACGTTATCTTCCTTTGCATTTGGTAGCCACTATACAATGGGCGGTATAAGTTTTTTAATACGACCAAATTTCGGGTTTGACCTCAGAGGATATACTGATCTTGGCTACTTGTTCAATGTAGAGCCATCTATTGATATGCAATGCCTTTCTGCTCTGTATACTCTTGATGTATTTAATGATATCAGTTTTGACACCTATTTAGGAATTTCAACAACTCTTCAATCAAGTTCGATGTTCCACAACATGTTCGTTTCTGAAAGAATGAGAGTTAAATTATATGAAAACTTATGGTTTTCCGTTGAATTGACTCAACACTCAAAAGCTGTAATCAAAAATCGAATTCAACCTTTGGTTCATGCGGGCTTTGTAATCGGACTCTAATTAAAAGAAAACGGCCTCCACTCTCGTAAAGGCCGTCCTAAATTTTAATCGTAGCGTCGTTTTATGCGCTCAAAATAGCACCAAGCGCATTATCATAAATCTCTTGGTAATCGCTTACACTACCCCAATCTTCGTCATCAACACGAATACCTCCTTTGGTGACGTGTCCCATTAGGTCAAAATCACAGCCATTCAGCATCATCAAGTCGATGAACTTATCTTTATTTTCTTCACTTACCGTGACGAGAATTCTAGAAGCTGCCTCACCAAAAAGCACTGCATCTTTTCTGAATTCTGCTGGAAGAGTGATGTCAAAACCCAATCCTGAGGCAAATCCTTTCTCCAGCAATCCAACCCATAGACCGCCTTCGCTTAAATCATGTGCACTATTGAGTACGCCTTCACGAATCAACATCTGAACTTGTCTCTGGTTGGCATATTCTTCCTCCAGGTCAAAATGTGGCGTTGAGCTGTTGGTAATACCATGAATGTTCACCAAATACTGTGACGAAGAAATATCCTCGCGATTTGCGCCAATCATGAAAATCAAATCACCTTTAGTCTTGTAACTCAATGTGGTGATGAATTTTTTATCCTCAACCACACCAATCATACCAATGGTAGGTGTTGGGAATACGGGTTCAATTTTATCGCCAATCTGCGTTTGGTTGTAAAAACTTACGTTTCCTCCTGTTACCGGGGTTTCAAATTTTTCACATGCGGCACTCATCCCTTTGATCGAACCCACAAACTGCCAGTACACCTCAGGGTTGTACGGATTACCAAAGTTCAAACAGTTCGTTACTGCGGATGGTATACCGCCTGAACAAGTAATATTTCTTGCTGCCTCAGAAACGGCCATTGCACATCCTACTTCAGGATCTGCATTCACAAATCTACTGTTACAATCTACGCTCATGGCAAGCGCTTTATCCGTCCCTTTTATATTTACTACGCCTGCGTCAGAAGGATCATTGGTCCCCATGTTGCGCGTACCCACCATACTGTCGTATTGCTCGTAAATGAATCGTTTAGAAGCAATGTTCGGCAGGGCAACCATTTTGGTAGCTACCGCTTTCAAATCTGCAGGTTCCTCAACGGTGGAAATATGAAATTTCTTGTATTCTTGGTAGTAAGCAGGTTCTGACCATTCTCTATGGTAGACCGGTGCGCCTCCGCCTAAAACAGCGCTCTCAGCAGGCAAAGAACCTACAAGTTCGCCGTCCCAGTAGTAATTTACTGTTCCACCTTGGGTAACAACACCAATTTCCTCACATTCTAAATCCCACTTATCAAAAATATCAAGCACTTTCTGCTCTTTACCTTTCTCAACCACAATAAGCATACGCTCTTGAGATTCCGATAGTAAAATTTCCCAGGGCTCCATGTTTTGACGAAGCGGCACTTTATCCAACCAGATGTCCATACCGTGCTCACCTGATGCCGACATTTCACAAGAAGAACAAGTTATACCTGCTGCTCCCATATCTTGCATTCCTATTACAGCATCTGTAGTAGCCAATTCCATGGTTGCTTCTAGAAGCAATTTCTCCTGAAATGGATCACCCACCTGTACAGATGGAATATCTTCTGACGAATCTTCATCAAGGTCTTTTGAAGCAAACGATGCCCCGTGAATACCGTCTTTTCCGGTAGCTGAACCCACTATAAACACTGGATTTCCAACTCCCGAAGAGGTAGCAGATATTTCCTTACCCACTTCAACGATACCCGCAGAAAAGGCATTTACTAGTGGGTTTTGATGGTAACATTCGTCAAAGTAAACCTCACCGCCTACAATAGGAATACCAAAGGCATTCCCGTAATCGCCGATTCCTTTACTCACTCCTTTAACCAACCATTTTGTACGGTCCTCTGTGGGCTTACCAAAGCGCAAAGAATTGAGCTGTGCGATAGGGCGTGCACCCATGGTAAAAATATCGCGATTAATACCACCTACGCCTGTAGCGGCGCCTTGATAAGGCTCAACCGCTGAAGGGTGATTGTGCGATTCAATTTTAAAACAACACGCTAGGCCGTCGCCTATATCAACCAAACCGGCATTCTCCTCACCTGCCTCTACGAGCATGTGAGGGCCTTTCTTTGGCAATTTCTTTAACCAAACGATAGAGTTTTTGTAAGAACAATGCTCACTCCACATTACACCATAAACAGAAAGCTCAAGGTAGTTTGGAGTGCGTCCTAAAATCTCTTTGATTTTATCAAACTCTTCGGGGCGGAGGCCCATTTCTTGAGCCTGATCTAAAGTGGCAACAGCAGTGCTATTCATTATTGAAAAGAATTTGGACAAATTTAGGTATTCTTGTACCAACTCATTTGTATTCTATGCGCAATCTTTCCCACACTTTTGGCCGATTCTTTGTTTATAACCTCTTCTTCATCTTCACACTTAGCAATTGTACCCCCGCTGAGGAATTCGATGTTCTGTTGACCAACTTCGAATTACATTCNCCCACTGCTATTCCNNNTNAATTAGGCGAACGACCACAATTTTCGATAGGTATTAAGGACGGGAAAATAGCTTCAATTATAGACCACAGTGGAGGCCAGGAATACCCCGNAGCAAAATCGACGCTATCCTTAAATGGGCAGCACCTTTACCCCGGCTTCATCGACGCCCACGGACACCTGTTCGGCTACGCTCGCACCTTGAGCACGGTCAACCTCATTGGAGCTGCATCCAAGCAAGAGTGCATTGAGCGCATCAAAACATACATTCGTCTTCACCCGAATGAAGAGTGGATTATTGGGCGCGGATGGGACCAAAATGACTGGACCGAGCAACGCTACCCCTCAGCAAATGACCTTGCCGCCTTTTCTGAAAAATACGTTTACCTCACTCGAATAGATGGACATGCCGCTTGGGTAAACCAACCTGTGCTAGACGCCTTTTCAATTACCAACGAAACGAAAGTGGACGGCGGTCAAATTATGGACGGCATACTCATAGATAATGCCGAAACCTTGGTAACGCTGCCAAAATTGACCAATAGGTATTGGCGCACAGCCTTACTGCAAGCACAGGACAGTTTGGTGAAATATGGATTAACTGCAATGACTGATGCGGGACTTTCGACCCATCAAATCCTGTTGCTCGATTCGTTGCAAGAAGAGGGCAGCTTCAAATTATTCGTGAACGCAATGATCAGTAACCATGAAGAAGACCTTCAGTATTTCGAAAACCATGGCCCCATTGAGAAGCCCCTACTACGAGTAAAAAGTGTCAAAGCCTATCTTGACGGTGCCTTAGGTTCAAGAGGCGCACTTCTGCGCGATCCTTACCACGATTTGCCCGATCATTACGGCCTGCCATTGCTTAGCCCAGAGCAACTCGACGTCTTGCGTGAACGTTGTGTTCAGAACGGCTGGCAACTTTGTGTGCATGCCATTGGAGACAGCGCTCACCANGTTTTATTAGAGAGTTTCAATGAATTGGACACCATAGCAGACCTGAGGTTCCGTGTAGAGCACGCACAAATCATGACTCCGGAGGACAGTGCGTTCTACGCGCACCCCAACATCATAGCTTCCGTGCAGCCTACGCACGCTACAAGTGATATGTATTGGGCAGAAGACCGCCTGGGGCCACACCGTATACACCATGCCTACAGCTACAGAAGGATTTTTAATGCCGCTAATGAGAGGGTCGCCTTCGGTACTGATTTCCCTATTGAGCATATCGATCCCTTGGCTACATTTTTTGCTGCCACTACTCGTCAGGATAAAAACCATTGGCCTGAACATGGGTTTTTACCAGAACAAGNGATTAGTCCCGGCATGGCCATTNGCGCTATGACTCGCGAAGCCGCTTACAGCGCTTTTGGTGAAGACACTTATGGCTCCATAGCGATCGGACAAAAAGCAAACTTCACCCTGCTGAACACCAATCTTTGGAGCGAAGATGCTGCGTTGCGCGAAAGAACTCAAGTTGTCAAAACAATAGTTGGCGGCCAAGTACTTTATGATAGCAATTCTAATAAAGGTCGATAGTACATTTTTACTATATTGAACCTTCGCAATAACACACACTATTCCTAGAGAATTCAACCATGAGACAACCCACGAGATTATTCGATATCCCCCATTACCAGCTAGAACATATACCTATGAAGTTGATGATGACTTCAAAAGTAGGNGGTGAATGGAAATCGTACAGCACAAAAGAATTTACAGAAGCTGTAGACCAAGCCAGTAGAGCTTTGCTTGAGCTTGGAGTTAAAGCCGGTGATAAAGTCGCACTTATTTCGCACAACAACCGTTGCGAATGGAACATAATGGATCATGCGCTATTGCAAATTGGCGCTGTAGATGTACCCATCTATCCAACCATGACAGAAGCAGATTATGAATATATTTTCAATCATAGCGAAAGTATTTACTGCTTTGTCTCAAACGATGAACTCTACCAGAAGGTTACAAATATCTTGAGCAAATGCGAGCACATGAAAAAAGTGTTCACATTTGAGCAATACAAAGGAATGAACCATTGGTCGGAAGTATTGGCTTTAGGCGCCGACCAAACGCGTCAAGCAGATGTGGAAAAGGCACGTGATGCTGTGAAACCAGAAGATCTTGCCACGATAATCTATACATCCGGTACAACGGGATTGCCAAAAGGCGTTATGCTGAGCCATAAAAATGTGGTCAGCAATGTGATTGCAGCCACCCCGCGCATTCCTGGTTTGGTTAAAGGCGAGGCAAAGACTTTGAGCTTCCTACCCGTCTGCCACAGTTTCGAGCGCTTTATTCAGTACCTCTACATGTATAATGGGGCGAGCATTTACTTTGCCGAATCTATTGAAACTATTAAAGCCGATTTAAATTACTGCCAGCCTACCATCTTCACCGCAGTCCCGAGACTCCTAGAGAAATTCTTTGATGGAATTGTTGCGAACGGTACCAGTGCAGGAGGGCTCAAGACTAAAATTTTCGAATGGGCCGTTAGCCTCGCATTACAATGGGAACCCGAACAGGCAAACGGCGGATTCTATCACTGGAAGTTAGGCATTGCGGACAAGCTTGTTTTTAGTAAAGTACGTGCAGCGCTTGGCCTCACTCAAATTAAAGCTGTCGCCTCCGGTTCAGCAGCACTGCAACCACGTTTGGCTCGATTCTTCAACGGAATTGGGGTACCTATCTTAGAAGGCTACGGTCTTACGGAAACTGCGCCTGTAATTTCTGTAAACACCACTGCAGAACCTGGTATGATCCGTATAGGAGCTGTGGGTAAGGTGATCGACGGTGTTGAGGCTAAAATCGCCGAAGACGGTGAAATCCTTGCCAAAGGACCAAACATCATGATGGGCTATTACAAGCAACCTGAACTCACCGCTGAAGTAATGACAGGCGAATGGTTCCATACAGGAGATATTGGTGTGATTGAAGACGGGTTTATTCGCATTACCGACCGTAAAAAGGAAATGTTCAAGACCTCGGGCGGCAAGTATGTCGCTCCTCAACTGATCGAAAATGAATTGAAGGCTTCTCACCTCATTGAGCAGAGTATGGTTATTGGCTCTGGACGTAAATTCCCGGCCGCCATCTGCATCTTAAATGAACCAGGTGTTAAGGAGTGGTGTTCACGCCATGATATTGAATATACATCCATTAAAGAGATGGCCTTGAATCAACAAGTTCGCGACAGAGTGTGGAAAGACGTTGAACGCGCTAATTCTAGCTTTGGAAAATGGGAACAGGTGAAAAAAATCATTATTGATACAGACGAGTTCACCGTAGACAATGGTTGTTTAACCCCAACTTTTAAGGTTAAACGCAAACCCATCCTTGCAAAATATGAGGAGCAAATCGAAGCGCTCTACGCAGATTAACACTTCCTACGATAGTGCTAAAAATCCCCGCCACAGGCGGGGATTTTTTTTACCCCTACCCTATATACTAGAGGATCCTAAGCCAATGGCGAGCGGACATACAAGTAGCTGATCCAA
>JGI26083J51738_10001133_pt1 | contig 14248 bp, 22 predicted proteins | sample SaaInl85LU_5_DNA_FD_51738 | JGI IMG/M metagenome (IMG submission 51738)
TGTGCAGATACAGCCGCCTCGTTTGCTTTCTCAGTTACAGCGTTAAGTGTTGCTTCTGTTGTTGATGCAGGTGAGCCACCGTCACCACGAAAAATAGCCATTTTAGTATCCTCTTAACCTGTTAGACTTCTTTAAATTGTCTTGCGCAGGTATAACCTGTAAATTCCAAGGAACGTGCAAGCCACAACAGTTTTGTCCACGGAGGGGAACTATATGGTCAACGTGATGAACTACCCCGGTTAGCTNAGAACGCAAGTCGCGTAGTTCGTAAATCTCTGCGATCATAAACAAGTGATCGTCTGTAAGCCATTTAGGTTTAGCTTGGCGAACACCTTTGGCTCTTAGGTGTCCTTTAGTAATGTAGTACTGCTTTCTTTTTGTTTTGTAATAATGTCTATTTTGAGCGTTTATAGTTTCTCGACGCTCTTTGCGTTTCTCATTAATGCAAAATTTACATTGTCCAAAATGCCCATCTTTATAACGATTGCATTTATAAAATTCTGTATAACTTTTTGTTTCTTTGCAAGTGCTGCACTGTTTCATAACATCCTCCCACAAGGATAAAAATGAGGGTACTAACTGTGTGGGCAGCTTTCCCCTCGGTACTATTTTACTACTTACTCATCGAATACTGCAAGTACAAGACCCGCTTCTGGGCGATATACCTGAACACCGTAAAGAGTGTCAGCGGTATAAAGTGTACTTAAATATTCTTGTTTATATTGAGTCTGCGAACGTACAGACATCTGCTCTGCGTGGACGATAGCGTCTTTGTGGAAGAACAAGCAACCACGGACGTTAGTCTCAAGCGTAGGACAGTTGCTAGATACGTACACGTCAACGCCGTAGATGTTACCAATCAGACCAGACTTAACAGTGCGGTCATCACGGAAGTCACTAGAAACGTAACGGTCGATACCCATGACAGTCTTACGTGCAGCAGGTGGGATGATCAATACGCGATCTTCCATTGGTACGTTAGCATCATCAAGGATCTTGATGGCTTCACGGAAACCTGCATCAGTAAAGTTGTCGCCTGACGCTACAGTTGAAGCAGCAAAGTCAGCCAGACCAGCAGAAGCGTTAAAGTACAGGCTGTTGCTGTTAACCCAGTCAGCGCCAGTAGGAGCAGCTAGGTCAAGAGTTCCGTCACCGAAACCAGTACCAGCGTTCATCAGGTCAGTGTCAACCTTCAGTGCCAACTGGTAACCAGCGTCTTCAGTGTAGAACTGACGGAGGCTGTTAAGTGCTTGTACTTCTACGATGTCTTCGATGAAACGTGAGTATTCAAAGTGACGGTCGATAGCAATCTGAAGCTCTGTCTCTACGTTTGCTTGGATGTTGACAGCAGTGTCAGCAACCTTAGCAGAGGCAGCACCACGGATGGGCTTAGGTACGTGAATGGTGTCGCCTTTCTTGCCAGACATAGAAATCTTCTTGACAAGGGGTGACATCTTGAGGTTCTTCTGGTACGCAGCAATTACTTCGTCGCTCCAGATTTCTGGAATAAACGTAGCGGCAGCGGTCTTATTTACAATAGAACCCCCGCCAACTGTACCGGGATAAGTTTGAGTCGCCATGATAAATCTCCTTTAGATTAGGCTACTTAACACGACCCTCGGCATATGCTTGAAAGATCTCTTCTGACAAGGCTGAATATCGCTCTGGGTCTGTCTTCATAAGTTTAATAATGTCAGCGCGACGATATACCTTTTTCCTTGATCCTTCCCCTGTTCCTCTGGCGTTGCCTGTATTGGCAGACTTTAGCTGTTGCTTACGTGCTTGCTTCTCAACTTCTACTGTCTGTTTGGCAACACCTGCGCGTTCCTTCCAGAGAGAAAACAGTTCATCAGCAGCATCGTAATCGTATGCCTGATCTGCTTGTACAAACAATTGAGTCCTGATCTTAGAACCCTTAACCCACTCAGCAAAACCGTTGTCGTTCAAGATCTCTTGCATCTCAGGGTGTTTACTCTGAAGTTGCGAGAGCGCCGTCTGACGCTTGTTCTGGGCTGTGTAAGCCTCAGCTTCTTTAATCTTAGGATGATTCTCAATCGCCCTAGCTACAGCTTTTTCGGGATCAACAAAGAAGTCTACATCATCTTCTTCTTGCTGTTGTACAGGTGCTTGTTGGTTTGAGAGTTGTGCTTGTATGTACTCATCTACAACGCCACGGAGTTGACCTACTTCAGAGCTTTGTTTGCCCAATAGCTTTTCAGCTTCTTGGTGCATCTTAACAATCTCTTCCATAGATTTGCCACGGTACTTCTCAGGGATGTCCTGTTGTGGCTCTTCTTCTTGGGCTACCTCTTGAACTTCGGATGTATCCTCAGTGTCTAAAGACCCTACCTCTTCGTCGTCGTTTAGTACTTCTTCGCGCTCATCAACGAGTGTCGCTCGTGCCATTATTAAATCTCCGCCTACTGGTTATGGAGTTGTTGTCATGGGGTTAGCTTATTAAGCGTCCCGCTTGCGTCCAGCCTTCTCACGTTCTCTAACCCATTTCATGTGCGCTCCCGGAAAATCTCCCGACGCACCGTTTAGGATCGTTTGAGTTGCTGATACTATCTTTGTAGCGTTAGCGCCACAACCGCACCTACTGGTTGTAACGTCACCGCTTACGAAGTCTTCAAATACGTGACCATTATCACACTTAAAATCAAAAACCTTAAACATCTTCAGGCTCTCTATTTAAGTCTTCAAAGGCATTAGTAATTATTGTTTCTAAATTTATAACATGAGCAAGAACATTTAACTGTCCTTTACGTAAATACAAATCATCGCTATCTTTAGTTGCTTCTACTGAGTTAATTACAGCAGCATTGTTAGTTAGCTCTTCGATTAACTGTTTCCATCCATCTGTACGGAAAAGGTCGAAGTAAGTGTTGTAATACGTTTCTAGTTCAGGTGTCATTGAGGCCATTAGGTTGTCTCATTGGTTGTTAGTTACTGTATATTATACCATACTTTTTAACGTTTGTCAATAGATAGCATAACAGTTTGTGACAAATTACCTAAATTAACGCTTGCGAGCAGTCTTAGCTGCCTTTTTAAAGTCAGAAGCTTTAGGCGCTCCAGCAGATCCCGGTTTACGCATAGTCTCACCAGACCCTGCTTTGATACGCTTGCGTTTGGCTTGTATGTTAGCGTACAGTCCCTTTTTAGCCATCTTAGTAACCTTTGCCCTTGCCTTTTTTCTTTTTGCTAGAGCACTTACAGTTTGCACCACACCCACAAGATTTAAAGTTCATGTCTTTCTCCTTAACGATTTTTGTAATTACGTTTAGCAGCGGCTTTCATTTTTTTATCCATCTCTGCTTCTTTTTGCATCTTAGACATTTTAGCCATCTTAGCTTTATTAGGAACAGGATTCTTAGCGTCCTTCATAGCTTTGCGAATAGCAGCGTCTACTTGAGCTTGCGTATACATTTTTGGTTTAGGTGTGTTTGGCATATTAGATCTCCTCACCATTTAACTTTATTAGCCCAATAAGCTGCTGACATTTTGCCCTTACTGATATTTCCAGCGTGTCGAGCTTTGAATGACTTTCGTCTAGCTTTTTCTGAATCTGTAGAAGGATTTTTTCCAGCACCTGATACTCCTTGTTGTCCGAATCGAATTGTTTTAACTTTGTCGCCTTCCTTAGCAACCACTACGTGAGACTTCTTGGGGTGGTTAGGAGTCCTCTTCGGTTGGTTGTAACCGCTTACTCCTGCTCGCTCCAGTCTTGGATCCTTTTTGTTGCTCATTGAGTTTGCCCTCCAAAGCCTCCACCTTGACCTCCAAAGTTTCCAGCCGGTTGAACTGGTCTTTGAACGCTTCGTTGATCTGGCTGATTAGTTGTTGGAACTCGTTTTGAGTCATTAGCACGGGATGCTACCTCTTTCTCTTTTAGTAGTGTTTGTGCAACCTTCAAGCGACGCTCGAACTCTTTGTCGTCTTGATCGCCTTCACGAAGGTTACGGGTGATTGCTTCGATCTTTTCAATCTCAAGCTCTTGTGGTGCAAGCTGAGCTTCAACCGCGTACTTCTGTGCTCGTGCTTGCGACTCCTGCGCCTGTGCTGCCAACGCAGCCGTCTGACTTTGCTGGAACTGTAGCTGCGCCTGTTGTGCCATCTGAGCCATTTGCTGGGCTTCAGGGTTAGGCTGTGAAGCTTGCTGTAGAGAAGCGATAAGCTCTTCACGGTTAGACAGGTTCATGTTGTCGATAATGCTTTGTATTAACACAGGGTACAGTGGGCTGTCTTGTTGCATGGTCTGTAGTAACTGAACAAGCTGTGTTACCTCGTACTCACGAGCGATAATCCCCAACGTAGAGGAAGCATTGAACTTATAATCTGCAACCGGATAATTGTCAGGGTCAAACTGCATATAACGGTACGCAGCCTTCTTAACAAAAGGTAACAAGAAAGACTGCTGAAAGTTTATAAGGGTGCGTTTATGTCGCTTAATAATTGCGCCAAGAGACATAGAGATCCCAGCAGCAGTAGCTTCGCCATTGACCTGTCCAGCGATCCCCGCAGAATCGACTGCTCCAGTTGCCTGTTGCACCATTTGCTGTAACGCCGCAGCTTGTGCAAAGGTGACTTGTCCAACTTGTCCAAAGTTAAATGGTTGCAGTACTTCACGAGGGTCTCCGTTAGTTAAGATCATTTTGCCTGGTCGTATCTCTGGCTTAGCCCCTCTAGGAAGGCGTGTAGCGTCGATAGCGAGCATTGGGTGAATGGTTAATGCTAGGGCATCAATACGTGCCCGAATCTCTGTGTCAAGCGCTTTCTGGCTGTTGTAGCCCTTCTCACAAACGCCACGTCCCCAGAAGCGACTGGGAACAACATCCCAAGGGAATGCAACCACAGGACGATCCTGCATCATGTAAGGGTTGGCTTCAGCCTTCAAAAGCGTACCGCCGTTAGCTATAACGACAACAGCCTCAACGTACATAGCATCGCTGTCAACGTCATCTACTTCTTGCTCTAGCAGGTCACGAGGCACAAGCCCGTAGTACTTTGTTAGACGAACCTTGTCGTCAGTGTACATAGACAGGTCTTGGTCTGGCTCTAGGTTAGTGTCAGGAGCAGCAGTACCAACTAAAGTCTCACGGTAAACGCCCTGCTCTTGTAACATCTGTACGTGGTGTAGGCTTACGAACTCGTCAATAGCCACACCCATAGCGTCGTCAACAGACGTTGCGATAGGGTCGATTAGGAAGTTTTGTGGCATGATGGGCTTTAGACGCACAACTACGCGGTCTTCGATGTTAACACCCACTGCCTGTAGCTGGCCATCCATGATAGGTTGGGTAGCCGGTTTCATTTCTTTTTCTTCTTCGATAATGATCTCGCCAATGCCTGTACCAAATACAGCGGCGTTGATAAGACATTCGGCTACAGCCTTACGCACCATAGTCTTTTCAAAGTCTTCAGACAGTTTGTTGCGTAGATACATGATGTCTTGACGCTCAGGATCATTCATGTCATCAGTNATGTCAAACCACTTACCACGNCCAAACGTAGCTTCTTCTAGTTCTGCAACGTTAGATTCAACGGCTTGCTGTAGGGCGGGTGAGATAATACGTGATCTTTCTGANTCACGCATCTTGTCTGCTGGATCCCAAATGCCACGCCAGAGTCGGTAGTACTCGTCGAACTTCTGTTCGTAGTTAGACTCGTAGTGGTCGCGCCAGTCTTCGCACTTAGACATAACCCAGTCTTCTAGGTTGCCTTCGATCATCAGTGGGTCAAGATCGTATAAATTTTCGTCAGCCATGTTAATATCCCGCTATAGCGTCAATAAGTTCTGGTTCATCAAACTCAAGGTCACCGATGCCGTAAGGAACCTGAGCGAGTTGATCTATGTATGCTAGTGAGTCAATAAGGTCGTCGTGCGTTAAAGCATCCGGGAACTGAAACAGTTGGTCAAGAAACCTAGCGTTCCATTCCCCTTTCTTAAGTGTTATAACACCATTCTCAAATCGACCTTGTAATGCCCACATAACTCTATCGGTTTTCTTTTTGTTACCGTGGGTAAGCTCCTCAACTCGGAAGAACTTGTTGTATTTCTTCTGTAAGTCCATAAGGGGTGACATAACAGCCTGCTTCGCAATTCCCCTTTCGATGCCAACAGAGACAGGATTATAATCACGAACAGCTTGGAAGATCTTCGTGGCTGTCTCATTTAAATCCCAACGTCCATAGATAATGTTCTCAACAAACCAATCACCGTTATCACACACCTTACAAACAGATATGGCTGTTTCGTCTAGCCTAGAGTTCTTACTGCGTCTCTTTCCTACTTCCTCAAAGCCAGCCAAGTCGATAGCGATGTAGTAGTCACCTTCGTTAGTAGGCTCTTCACCGAACGTAACCCACTCTTCTTTAAACATCTCTGAGCCTTTAGACTCAAACGATGCCATGAACTCTTGACGGAAAGCGTAGGACGACATAGAGCGTTTAGCTGCGTCAATCTCCGCTTCTTTTAAAAACGGATTGTCGTAACTTGTAAAGTGCCACGAACGCCACTCTTCGTCTTCTGACAACTCCGAATACTTAAACAAGTCGTAGAAGTGGTTACGGCCCTTTGGCGTACCAATGAAGATTGCAGGGGCAGTCTTATCGGCACAAGCAGGGCGTAGAATCTCTTCCCATACTTCTGACTTAATGTCAGCGTATTCGTCCAGTACTAGGTAGTTAAGTGAAACACCACGCATAGTATCGGGTCTGTCTGCACCACGTAAACCTATCGTCTGTCCGTTTACTAACTCAATGTCGAGGTTGTTAATGTGCGCCTTTTTAATAACAGCGTGGCCGAGATCGAGAAGTACACGCCACATAATCTGTCTTGCCTGACCTTGTGTAGGCGCAACGTAGAACGTCCAGCTTCTTGGATCGTCACTCTGAAGTGCGTTTATTAACAGACTCCAAGCAGCCAAATAGGATTTACCACAGCGACGACCAGCAGCAACAACTTTAAAGCGAGTAGTATCACCAAACACCTCCTGTTGCCACGGCGTGAACTGTACGTCTAACTCCAAGTTACGCCCCGTTGAAGTTGTTAAAGACTGCTGGCGCTTCTAACAGGTCGAATGTGATAACAAACTCCATATCACCTGCTGATGTTGTAAACGCCTTTACCGAATCTCCCGGCTGTAGTACAAACACAGCGTCACTTAACAGGATGTAGTCTTTAGCTGACACGTTACCGCCACCTAAGATGTCTACGCGGGTGCTGTCGTGCTTGTCAACGTACAAACCAGCCCCGTTAGTAGACCCACCAAGATTAGTAACAAACAACATATTCCAATGTGCTACGTATCCGTTAGGGATAGTAACGATTGTTGATACATCTGTGGTGGTTACGTTAGCATTCTTCGTATATAGCATCAATATGTCCACATAACCGGAGGTGCGCCTCTCGTGTCTAAATGCACAAACGTATCTGCAACGCCTATGCCTGTAAAACCTAGCTTCATCGCTTCTTTTATTATTTTAAATCGACTTTTGCTGTCTAGTATTTGTATGTCAGCAGCTATGCCCTGTGCATGTCTGCCGGGTACAGCCTTAGCAGCCTCGATTGAGTGCGTAGGGTCACGATAGCCGCTAGTAATCTTAAACGGGAAACCACAATTGTCACGAAGTCCGTCTAACAAACGTAAGAAATCCTTCTCCATACGGTTGTTTCCGGTTTCTTGACAGTCAAACTCTTCAATCTTGAAGTACTTCACCAGAGTCTCCGTCTATAACGTTACCACCGCTGATGTCAGTGCTGCCAACACCCGTAATGTTAATCTGTATTGCGCTTCTACCGTTGCCCTGCACCACTTCTTTTTCAAACATAGCCGTAGGTGCAACACGATCCATAACAAGTTTCCACGCTGCTGCTTGGTTTTTGTGGTCATCGTCGAGGGCAGCGTTAAAGATGGCTTCAAGAACCTTTGCAGACTTCGGTGAAGCCAGCATACGCGCCTTGTATTCGTTCATAACGGCTGCGTCGCCTTTGGGACGGCCACGTACACCCCTATTTCCTTTCTTAACAGCCGCTACGTCAGTCTTTTTCGGACGACCCCGACCCCGATTAGCCTCTTCTTTCATAACAATCTTTTGTCTCTTTAAAGATTCTTTAAAGTTTCTTTATGCTTTATGCTTTAAAGATGGGTGTTACTGCTTTAAAGATAGGTGATAAAGTAAATTATATATAAATTATCTTTATCTATTAACATTAAAGCATAAAGGACTTTAAAGCATAAAGGACATTAGCGGCGCGGTACAGATTCTATACTATTAAATGCTTATCTATACAGTATATTATAGCATACTTTTCAGTATTTGTCAAGAACTATTTAGATATTTGTGAAGAATTAACATTACTGTCTAGTCTGTACTGTTACCTTTTTTGTTATCGCTAGCAGCGCAGTACAGATTCTGTTAAGTCTTTGTTCTGTTTANACTATTTAGTTGCATATTGCATTGTTATTTAGGTTCTATTTTGACTCTTTTTTGTATCTGTGCAGCAACAGCACAGCACAGCGCAGTCAATACCCCTCCCCCGGCCCTAAATAGTAACACGAATCATTCTCATTTGCATCATTGTTATCAATAGCGTTACNNTTTAGGTCTGCGGAGTCTGAGTGTGAGAGTCTAAGTAGCACCCTACAGACCACCACAGACACACTACAGACACTGTGCATCCATACATGTAGTGAAACGCTACAGATCAACAGAGTTGGCATGGTTCGTGCTAGGCGCGTTACAGATTCTCAGATGGTTATAAAAGATTTCTTTGATATGACAAATTAGTCTTTGACATTCTGGATTGGTTCGATCAATATGTACTCATGCAATAACGCATAGTTACTAATAGAGGTTATACATTATGACTACATATAACGTTTATGAAATTTACACTAAGCACCCAATCAGTGGCGAAGGCGGTTGGGATCTTATGTCTGTGATAGCTTTCAGCGAAGAAGACGCCGCAACGGTTCGAGACTTTGATACGGTTATATATAAGGAAGGCACAATGTGTGACGATAAGCTGGCGGTGATGAACTCGGGCCTAGCCATGACTGAAGCCGTTTACCAATCAATTTACGGAGTGGCCGCGTAAGCGGCTCTTCAACGACCAAAGAGGGTTAAATCATGACAGACAATACTTACAACGGCTGGACAAATTACGAAACATGGCAAGCGGCATTGTGGCTAAACGAGACGGACTTCCTCGGGCGTTGCCAAGAGGATGAGGTGAAAGCAATAGATAGCGAGATGCTAGACGCTGAGTTATACTACATAGCTAACGCCGATGAGATGCGCGGCCTAGCCTGTGACATCTACAACGGCTGGCTCAGTTGCGTAAACCTGCATGAGATAGCTGATACATTCAATCAAGAGTTAACCGCAATGGGAGAAGATCATGAGTAAGCATACAATAGTGGAAGGGTGGACGTTTGAGGCACGGGATGCCAACACGCTACGCATAGAATTTGTAAAGCACTGTCGATCATATGCTGAGGCAGAGGAAGAGGATCAGTGGTGGACGGACGGATATACCACTCGGATATACGGCAACGGTTTCTTTTTAGGGACACGGGAGAGGGTTAAATAATGATAGTTTATTTCGCTTGCTTTGCGGTGGGCTTCACTTGCAAAATGTTATGGGATGAATTCAGAGGTGCAGCATGATTGACGCGCAGGAATTCATAGTGTACGCTACGTTTCTGGTAGTAATGATTATTTGGATTGAACTTAAGGGGATGGACAAATGAGCACAGATAAGAACGGCGGCGGAGTCTTTGATTACGAAGGCGGCGACATGGAATACCTTGTTGAATGGGATCTTGACGACGGCGCAATGTATTGTGAGGTTTTCATTGTGTCGGGTGGCGTTAAGATAAACGTCAACGGTAAGTTATATGACGCAATCATGGGGCGCATTTACGACTTGGCTTGGGACTACTACTGGGAGCGCGGAGAATGAGGGATTGGTACATGACAAAGGCGGAGATAGCAGACGAGCTTGGAATAAGCGAAGACGCAGTGAAAGCGATACTTGCTCGCGTTATGCGAAAGATACGTATCGCGCATCCAGAGCTGGCCGCGTGGCTGGACGAATAACGAGGGAAATTGATATGATCGCTGACACAATGGGTCTTAATCTTTATTATTTATGGCAGAGTGATGAAAATCCGAGAGCGAAAGCAGCCAATTGGTTTCGGTATCGGCACGGTATTAAACATTACAGACCGCAGCAAGATTTGTTAGTTGAAATTTTACTGCCTTTCTTTCAAGAGTATGCCCGTAAATACATGAATGAGCTGAAAGATTACGAGCCTGAAGAGGCGTTGTTTAATGCTCTCTCAAACGGCAGGGGACTGTCTAGCGTAACTAGGGGAAGACTATCCATTAACTTGGCAAATAGTGTTCTTGATTATTTTGTTGATAACGGGCACGTAGAAATTCTCGAGGAGAAGCTAAAAGCTGCGCTGAGAAAACTCGAAAAGGAAGACACCTATAAAGAGTTTACATATGAAAGAGCATTAGAAATTGTAGAGAGGGGATAAAACTATGAGCACTGCACTGAAAGAACTAGAACAAATCGCACAGCGTCTCGACACGTACATGCACGAACACGGAAACTCGGCGGCGCTGGTAACAGCAGCAGAGGCAATCGCTGACGAGCTTGACGAGCGTGACGTTACAATAACACGAGTCCAGATTACGTTACAGGTTGACGTTCAGCATAAAAGCAAGATGGACGAAGACGAAATGCACAGCCTAGTGCTTGAACATTTCAGTGAAGATGACCATTTAATAACGGACATTTTCACACTTGAAGAAAATATGGACGTTACTTACGACATTACTGTTGACGCTTATTAAAATTCATGCTACAATATTACTATAAAGAACTTTAAAGCTAGCTATAATGTTAATTATTATAAATTATTATCTTTATAGTTTAGCTTTAAAGAAACTTTAAAGAGGTGATTATGGGTTATATTAAAACACACCAGCCCTGCGAAGACTGCGGTAGCAGTGATGGGTTAGGTATCAATGACGATCATTCAACGTACTGTTTCGCTTGTAACAAGTACACCAAACCCAACGGCGCTCAACCTATGCACAAACCAGAAAGCAAAAAGCAATTCAATGCTCGCATCTTGACGGGCAAGTACAGCGCCATCATTGACAGACGCATACAGAAAAACACGGCTGAAATGTACAGCGCAATCGTTGACGGTGACCGGGTTTTGTTTGGTTACTACGGCGAAGGCAATGAGCCAGTCGCTACGAAGGTGCGTTACCCTGACAAACGTTTCGTTACTGAAGGCGATTGGGGCAAAGGTAAACTGTTTGGTCAGCAATTGTTCAGCCCCGGTGGTCGTTACATCACGCTCACAGAGGGCGAGTACGACTGCATGGCAGCATCGCAGATGTTCGATAACAAATACCCTGTCGTGAGCATACGTAACGGCGCACAATCAGCAGTGCGTGACTGTCAAACACATTACGAATACCTGAATAGTTTCGAGAACGTCATCATCTGTTTCGACAGCGACAGCCACGGCGTTAAGGCAGCCAAAGACGTAGCAGAATTGTTTGGAAACAAGGCCAAGATTGTTACGCTAAAAGACTACAAGGATGCGAATGACTACCTTATCAACGGCAAGCAAGAGGCGTTTGTTAAGCAGTGGTGGGCAGCAGAGACGTTCACACCTGACGGTATCGTGCGAGCCGGAGAATTGTTAGAGGCTATCAAGACACCGCTAACGCGCAGTCCAGTTTCGTATCCGTTTAAGAGACTTGACAACATGCTGTACGGGATACGTCCTGCGGAGCTTGTCACGCTGTGTGCTGGTTCGGGGCTAGGCAAGTCTACAATCCTGCGCGAGATGGTGGTGTCGATGTTACAGCAGAGCGACACGCCAATGGGGTTGATGTTCTTAGAAGAAACGCCAGAGCGTACGTTGCGGGGTCTTGTAGGGCTGGAGATGAACAAGCCTATCCACCTACCAGACTGTGACTACGACCCTGAAGAAGTCGAGCGTGTGTTTGTTTCGCGCGACTACGACAATCGTGTATTCTTCTGGGATAGCTTCGGCAGTAACGAGATCGAGCGCGTGATAGGACGTATGAGGTACATGGTGAAGGGTCTTAACTGCCAGTTTATTATCCTCGATCACTTGTCAATACTTGTTTCCGATCAGCAGAACGGGGATGAACGCAAGGCAATCGACATGATAATGACCCGCTTACGTATGTTTGTACAGGAGATGCGGATCACCCTACTGTTAGTGTCGCACCTGAAGCGTCCAGATGGTAAGTCTTTAGAGGATGGTGCGGTTACAAGTCTCGGTATGCTACGAGGCAGTGCAGCTATCGCACAGCTATCAGATGCAGTGATAGGCGCAGAGCGTAACAGCCAAGCAGAGGACGCAGAGGTACGCAACACGACCAAGCTGCGCGTACTGAAGAACCGTTTCAGTGGTAAGACCGGGCCAGCAGGTGAGCTAGTCTATAACGAAGATACAGGACGTTTAACCGAACAGGAGAATGCGCTATGAGATGCAAAGCCTGCAACGTAGAGCTGTCAGATTACGAGTCAACGCTGCGCTGTGCCAATACAGATGAGTTCATCGACTTGTGTATGTCATGCTTGACAGCAGGCGGTGATGTGAATTACAGTGATCGTGCAGATCTTAGAACGCTCGCTGATTTGCCAGAGCTTAATAGTTTGTTCGATGACTTTGAGGAGTATTACGATGAGTAACAGAGAAAAGTTTGAACAGTTTCACAATGACAACCCACATATCTTACAAGAGATAATACGTATGGTTGAGCAAGCGATACAAAGCGGAGAGAAAAAGCTAGGTATTCGATGGATTGTTGAAGTGCTTAGGTGGAACAAAAGAATTCTCACACAATCAGAAGACTTTAAACTTCCTAACGCTCACATACCGTACTACACACGCTTGATTGATAAGGTCAGACCTGATCTTGGACACCACATAACTAGAGCTACTTCTCAGGCAGACTTCGATGAGTAACATGAGTCGCTGGATAATTAAACAGGAAGAAGACAATGACATACGCCGTGCTGGATATAGAAACGACACTGGACTGGAAGAGGATACACCTAGCAGGAGTGTATCTGCCAGACTCTGGGAAGAGTATTGCGTGTTACAGCGTTACACAACTACAGGAAGCCTTGACTGGTGTATCAACGGTTATAGGTCACAACCTGATTGGCTTCGATCTGCCTAGGCTTGAAGAGGTCTGGGGCTTTACGTGGACGGGCGACATCAAGGATACGCTAGTGCTTGGTCGTTTACTTGATCCGTCCATCGATGGTGGTCATTCACTGAAGCAGTGGGCTATGCGCACCGGCGAAGAACTCAAGCAAGAGTTTTCAACCGAAGCGTTTGACGGCCCTTTAACAGATGAGATGGTTGAGTACTGCCTGACAGACTGCCGCGCAACATGGCACGTCTACCGGCACATAGTACAGCGCCTCAAGAAGCTAGACTTCAGTGAGCATTGTCAGCAGCTAGAGCATGACGTAGCTGTTATCATCGCAGGGCAGGTCAGCAACGGCTTTGCGTTTGACTTTGACATGGCGTGTACGTTACATGCTGAACACGAACAGCGAATGAACGCTATCGAATCTGAACTGCAAGAAGTATTCCCGCCCATCGTTGAAGAGCGTTGGTCTGAGAAGACAGGCAAGCAGTTAAAGGATAAGGTAACAGTGTTCAACCCCGGTTCGCGCCAGCAGGTAGCAGAGCGTTTAGTTTCTAAGGGTGTTGTATGGACTGAGCTAACACCGGCAGGTAAACCAAAGGTTGATGAAAGCACACTAAAGCCACTGCAACACATACCAGAAGCTGCGCTGGTGCTAGAGTATTTAACAATCAGCAAGCGTATCGGTATGCTCAAGTCGTGGATTGATTCCGTTGAGGGCAAACGCATACACGGTTACGTCAATACGTGCGGCGCTGTTACTGGGCGTATGACACATAGCAAACCAAACATGGCACAGATACCATCTGAGTCTAAATATCGTGAATGTTTCACAGTCGAGGAGGGTAACGTGCTAGTGGGTGCTGACGCTTCAGGTCTGGAGCTACGCTGCCTTGCGCACTACATGAAAGATGAAGAATACATCAAAGAATTACTTGAAGGAGATGTACACACAGCAACACAACAGGCTGCTGGACTTACAACAAGAGCTGATGCTAAACGTTTTACCTATGCT
>JGI26083J51738_10001141_pt1 | contig 14219 bp, 10 predicted proteins | sample SaaInl85LU_5_DNA_FD_51738 | JGI IMG/M metagenome (IMG submission 51738)
AGAGTATTATTCCACGAGAAGCCCTTTGCTCAAATAAATGGTAGCGGTAAGCACAATAACTGGTCACTAATTACCAATACGGGAGTTAACTTATTATCTCCAGGTACAGACCCTAATTCTAATATGTTGTTCTTAACGATTTTCATCAATACGATAAAAGCCTTACAAGACAATGCAGACATCATCAGAGCAAGTATCGCTTCTGCATCTAACGATCATAGACTTGGTGCCAATGAGGCTCCTCCAGCAATCATATCTGCTTTCATCGGTTCTAAACTTACCGAAGTATTAGAAGCATTTATGAATGACGGTACCGCAGATAATACGGGTGACAAAAAATCAATCAACATTGATAAAATACCTGAGATACTAAGAGACAACACTGACCGTAACAGAACAAGTCCGTTTGCCTTTACCGGCAATAAATTTGAGTTGAGAGCGGTAGGTTCTAGCACAAACTCTGCACAACCTATGACGGCACTTAATGCTGCGGTTGCAAATCAGTTGATTGCATTTAAGAAAAATGTAGACGCTGCAATAGCATCAGGAATAGATCAAAAATCGGCTATCATAGCTGAATTGAAAAGTGCCTTGAAATCTTCACAAAACATTCTTTTTGAGGGAAATAATTATAGTGATGAGTGGGCTGCAGAGGCTGAAAAACGAGGACTAAGCAATATCAAGAACACACCAGAGGCTCTGAAAGCGTACATCAGCAAGCAAGCCGAAGAAACGTTCGTAAACAACGGCATATTTACTAACGAGGAGCTACACGCTCGCTATGAAGTAATGCTAGAGGATTATGCTAAGAAAATACAAATAGAAGGACGCGTACTTGGCGAGCTGGTTTACTCTCACATTTTGCCTCCTGCTATCGATTATCTTACTTCGTTAGCCAATAATGTTAAGTCACTCAAAGATGCAGGATTAAAAGCAGGTGCTGCTCAGTCAGAATTGATAGAGGCGGTTTCTAAGCATATAGATGCCGCTAAGCAAAAAACAGATCAAATGATAGAAGCTCGTAAAAAAGCGAATGCTATGGATAGCACCGAGGAAATGGCGGTTTCTTACCACTATGATATTAAAGAATCATTTGAAGATATACGATACCATACAGACAAATTAGAACAATTGGTAGATGACAAAAACTGGCAATTACCGAAGTACCGAGAATTACTTTTTATTAGGTAATTACCATCTTCATAACACTAAAAACCGAGCCCAATAGCTCGGTTTTTTTTTATATCTCATTATAAATTTGTTTTTGGGTACGGAATTTTGGATTTTTGACGTTCTATTTACGCAATGAAATTGAAAAATACTTTTGCTTTTAAGCTTATTTGTGCTGTTTTTATACTTTCATTATTAGCTGGCTGTAAGTCGCTTACCATGAAAAAAGCAGCAGAAGCAATGAACAATAAACGCTATGCTGAATCTGCTGATATGTATGCACAATTGGCCAGTAGCACGGACATACCAAAAGACCAACGCCAAACGGCGGCTTTCAGAAGTGCTGAAAGTTACCAATATAATCACCAGCCTAAGCAAGCACTAAAGATGTACGCTAAAGCACAGAGCTATGGTGCTAAAGATCCTGAAATTCTTTACAGACTGGCACAAACCAACAAACAACTTGGCAATTATGAAGAGGCTATACGCTACTTCAAACTTTACCAAAAAGAAGAACCCGGAGATGACCGCATAGAGTTGATGATAGAAGGTTGTGAAAACGCTTTGGTATGGAAAGAAGAAAAATCACGATATACCGTAGAGTCATTCAAACCTGCTAACGACAAAAAAGCAGATGATTTCTCGCCGGTTTGGGCCGATAGAAAAAATAAGTCGATCATGTTTACTTCGGACCGTTCGGAGGGCAATGTTTCCAAAGGTAAATACGACAGAACACTTAGAGGTTTTACAGACGTGTGGCAAGTGAAACAAGCAGGTTCTAGAGGTCAAGTAAAGTGGGGTAAGCCAGAGTTAGTAGAAGGTCTTAACACCAAGTACAACGACGGTACCGTAACATTTAATTCACGTAAATCTAAAATGTATGTTACTCAGTGTAACGGAGTAAATGGTAAAGAGCCAAAATGTAAGATATACGAGGCACGAAAAGCAGGAAAAGGATGGCAAATGAACCCTGATCCATTGAATTTTTGTGCTGGCGAAGGAAACAATAGATGGAATTATGGTCACCCAGTACTCGCAGACAAGGACAAAACAATGTACTTTGCTTCTGATAGACCAGGTGGATATGGAGATACGGGAGTATTAGAAAAAACCAAGGATATATGGATGGTAACCTTCGTGCGTAGAGGTCGAACGTGGAGCGAACCAGTTAACCTTGGCCCTGCCATTAACACTACGGGTAATGAGATGTTCCCTTATGTGCATACAGACGGANCACTATATTTCTCTTCAGACGGACATCCAGGGCTTGGAGCTTTAGACATTTTTGAAAGTAGAAAAGATGGTGAAGGACCCATGGATTGGTCTGACCCAAGCAATATGAAAAGTCCTGTAAACTCTGGCGGCGATGATTTCGGCATCATAATGGATGCAACTAAAGAGCACGGTTTTTTCACTTCCAATAGAACCAAAAATCAAGATGATATTTTTGAGTTTACGATGGAGCCTATCGAATGTAAACTCAAAGGGCAAGTAACCGATTGCGATAGCGGAACGGCTATTTCTCAAGCTCTTGTACTTATTAGTAACAATGTAGACTCAACCAAAATCAGACTACGCACAGATGAAAGAGGTTACTATGAAACAGATTTAGGAATAAACAGAGAGTACACTATTGAAGTGTCAAAACGAAGTGCATACTACTATGATGCTAAGCCACAGTATGTAAGCACAATGAATGTAGAGAATTCATTGGAGTGTCAGCACGTGAAAGATTTCTGTATGAAGAATACGTGTAATGACGTGTTTGTATTGCCTATTTACTATGATGTCGCCAAGTGGGATATCAGAGAAGATGCGGAGCCTATTTTAGATGATTTGATAAAAACACTACAAAAATACCCACGTATGGCCGTAGAGTTGGGTTCGCATACAGATTGTAGAGCATCATATGAGTACAACAGAGACCTATCGCAAAAACGTGCGGACGAAGCCATTAAGTACTTAGTAGAGAAAGGTAAAATAAATCCATTTAGACTAGAGGCGAGAGGTTATGGTGAGAGCCAGTTAGTAACCGATTGTCCTTGTGAAGGTCCTGTAAAAAGTTCTTGTTCAGAAGATGAACATCAACAAAACAGAAGAACAACAATCAAGGTTGTGAACTGTAATTTTGACGTATTGAACATCGGTGTAGATTATACTCAACGTAACGATGAGGCACTTAACGGACGTGGCTCAGTGTACAGCCCTTATCTTTTAACACAACAACGTGATTTCCTTATCAAAACCAAAGGTGACATAGACAGCTTTATGAATGCCCGAGCACTTGAGGATAGCCTTTTACTTGTGAAAAAAGCTGAGAATGAATTGATGGCCAAGTATGACTTCATACCATTGAGTAAAGGAAGAGGCGATAGCTACAGCTTATANGGGTACATTGGTCGTAAAAAAGTGAAATTCGCGTACAATGGAGAGGAGAGAAGAACCCTTGTACCGCAGTCGTTAGTNGAGCAATTGATTAAGTCTGGTGCTATCAAGGCAAGTGATTTCAGAGATCAAGGTGAGAAAATAAAACTCGCAGACGGAACGAAATTATTCGGCACATCGTTTAACCTACCTGAGTTAAAGATAAATGACAAGGTATACAAAAAAGTGAAGTGTAAGATGGTACAAAGCAAAACAGCAGTACTAGGATACAACATATTTGACCGTGAATATGTAGACTTCGAAATAAAAGAGGACAAAATCTGGCTCTTGAAAGATACCGAAGAATAAGAAATTACCTGTGAGTAGATATGAGAAGAGAGGCGTTTCCTCTCAAAAGGAAGACGTACATAAGGCTATAACCAATGTAGACAAAGGTATTTTTCCAAACGCTTTTTGTAAAATAGTAGAAGACTATATAGGCGATGACGATGCTTACTGTAACATCGTTCATGCGGATGGTGCAGGCACTAAGTCTTCATTAGCATACTTGTATTGGAAGGAAACTGGAGACATTAGCGTATGGCGAGGTATTGCCCAAGATGCGTTGGTGATGAACCTAGATGACATCATCTGTACAGGTGCAACTGGTCCTTTTCTCTTATCCAATACCATTGGTAGAAACAAACATCTTATTCCTGGTACAGTTATAAAGGAAATTATAGATGGTTTTGAGGAGTGCATTGATACGATGGAGTCCTTTGGGACTAAGATAAAATTTACTGGAGGTGAAACCGCAGATGTAGGAGACCTCGTAAAAACCATCATAGTAGACAGTACAGTAGCGTGCCGACCTAAACGAGACGAAATATTAGAGGTTGATATTCAGCCTACCGATGTCATCGTAGGATTCTCATCTTATGGGCAAGCTACTTATGAGAAGGAATACAATGCAGGGATGGGTTCTAACGGACTTACTAGCGGAAGGCACGATTTGCTTTTTCATGAATACTATAGCAAATACCCAGAATCCTTTGACACCAATACGGACGAAGAATACATCTATAGTGGTAACTTTTCACTAACCAACTCCTTAGAGGGNACACCCGTAGATATTGGAAAGGCATTACTTTCACCTACACGCACGTATGCTCCTATTTTGAATGACGTAGTAGCTAATCCTCAGTTAAAATCTGCCATTCACGGCATCATACATTGTACAGGTGGTGCACAAACTAAGGTGATGAAGTTTTTAGACAAACCACTCCATATCATCAAGGATAACTTATTACCTATTCCTGCATTGTTTGATACGATACANAAAACAACGGGAACGGAAATGAAAGAGATGTTTGAGGTCTTTAATATGGGCCATCGTTTAGAAATGTATTGTGATCAAGAAGTAGCACAAGAACTCATTGATATAGCAGCTAGTTATAACGTAGAAGCAAAGATTATTGGTAGATGTGAGCCTNGTTCTACCAAAAAATTGACCATAAACGGTATCGAATATCAATAACCGATCCTAAAATTTTAATAATCTGACCTCTAGATTGCAGATTTTACACAAGACTCTCTCTGATTTCAAAATATTAGTATACTTTTGGGGTTCAATAAACTTATATAGAATGAAAAAAATATTTTTACTAAGCGTAATCGCTTCTATGTTTCTTTTCGGTTGTGGTCCGGATGATACAACTACAACTCCTAAAGAAGAAACAGACAAACTAGCTGTAGCTTCTGTTTTGAAAGAGAACAAATCAATGGTTGTTAAATTCAGTGGTACTAATTGCCCTCCTTGTGGTACTTGGGGATGGCAAATGGCATCATCTCTTAAGGATGGCGTTGAAGGATTCGGAACTTTTATGACTGTTTACGGTCAAAACTTCGTTGCTGAAAATTACATTACTGGCGAATCAACAACATTGCAAAATGCTTGGGGTGCTACTGGTTACCCACACTTCGGTGCAAACGGCAGTGTAACATCAATCGATAGATCTGCAGGTGTAAACGTTGCTGCTGAGGAACAAGAAATATACGACAGAGTAAATGCACACGCGGCAGCTGATGTAGTTGCTAATACTACTCTAAATTACGAGATAGTAGATGGCAAAATCAACATGAAATATGCTGTAGCTCAGTGGGCAGATCTTACCGCTCCATATTTAGCTATATACGTAATAGAAGATAAAGTAGAAGGATACCAAGCTGGTCACTCAGAAGGAAACGGTGCACTACACAAAAATGTACTTAGAAAAGAACTTACTGCGGGTGAAGGATATGGATCTGCTGTAGAAGGTCTTGCTGTAGGTACTAATGTTACTGGTGAAATTTCTATCGATGTAGATAGTGAATGGGATGCTAGTAAAATATCTATCGTACCTGTAATGTACAGCAAAGTAGTTGGNGGATACAGTTTTGTTAACGCTTCTATCGGAAACAAAGTAGACTAATTTAAGTCGCTTTAAAATATTTGAAGCTCTGATGTTAATTCATCAGAGCTTTTTTTGTGCAAAAAATTCGTGCCTATCTTTGTCCTCTTGAAAAACATTCGCTCACTTACTAAACAAGAACTCTTAGCCCTATGCGAAAGTCTAGGTGAAAAGAAGTTCAGAGCCAATCAACTGTGGGAGTGGTTGTGGCAAAAAAGTGCTCGATCTTTTGACGAAATGACCAATTTGTCCAAAGACTTCAGAGCAAAATTAGCAGCAGAATTTTCCTTCCCCGTAATGACCATCGCCAATTCGCAACGCAGTAGCGATGGCACTATTAAGTATGCTTTCCGGTTGAATGACGACCACCTAGTAGAAGGTGTACTCATACCTACGAGCGATAGAGTTACGGCGTGTATATCATCCCAAGTGGGGTGCAGCTTGAGTTGTACGTTTTGTGCTACAGGATTTATGAAACGCGAACGTAACCTCAGAACTGATGAAATGTATGATCAGGTAGCCATACTACGTGAAGAAGCTCAAAAAGAATATGGTATAAACCTCACCAATATTGTCCTAATGGGAATGGGTGAACCCCTTCTGAACTATGCCAACGTGATGAGTGGTATACATCATATTACCTCTCCAGATGGACTAGGAATGAGTCCACAACGTATCACACTGAGCACTGCGGGAATAGCCAAAATGATTAAAAAATTAGGAGATGATGATGCACGTTTTAATTTGGCCCTATCACTCCACTCTGCCAATAATGAGCAGCGAGCTAAGATTATGCCTATAACGGANAGTAACTCATTAGATGACCTTGTAGAAGCTCTCAATTATTTCCACGATAAAACAGGGACTCGCGTCACACTCGAGTATTGTGTGATAAACGATATAAATGACGACCCGCTAGAGGCTGAAGAATTGGTCGCCTTTTGTAACAGAATCACGTGTAAGGTAAACCTGATCGAATATAATCCTATCGACTTAGCTGAATTCAGGTCTAGTTCTACAGAAAAGATAGAACGCTTTGCCGCTTACCTAGAGCGTAAGAAGGTGATAGTCAATATTCGCCGAAGTAGGGGAAAGGATATAGATGCAGCGTGTGGTCAGTTGGCCAACAAACTAGCCTAACAGCTTATCTCTTTCTTGAGGTGTAGGAATTCTGCACGTATCTCGCTTTCCAAACCATTTGTACCTATTGCGTGCTACAAGTCTGTATACAGTATCTCGTATATTCATAGGCACAATACTGAGAAAATTTAACCAGCTATATGGCCGTTTTAAGAACCTAGCAATACAAAGCACCGCCGTAGATTCTACCAGCAACTTCCCATCGTTGTACAACAATATACTATCCGGTATTACTTCAACTCCACTTTTCTCTANGATAGCCTTCCCCACATCGGATTGTAAAGAAGCAAACGTGAGTTTGTCTCCTTTTTCGTGGCGTATGATGAAGTCTANGCTAGCATTACACAGCGAACACACACCATCAAAAAGTACTACATTATTATACATTCTTTCACATACTCAACAACTGAAGCAGATTCCTTGTTTATCGAATATTACAAACAAATTTATACCTCTGCTTCTTAATTGCTTGATAACAGAATAAATACCTTTGCACCATGGCCAGAATATCTATCGATTTGAACTCAGGAACTATCACCAAGCCCCAAGCTGTGATAGGTATAGACTTAGGAACTACCAATAGTCTGATTGCGAGTATAAATGAGTCTGATCGATTACCGTACTGTATCACCCAGGATGAGGCCAGTATAGTGCCAAGTGCATTATACTTCGACAACCAAGATATAATTGTAGGTCACGCAGCCATTGCCCAAATGGTAAACCAACCTGAGAATACTATTTACTCCGTAAAGCGGTTGATGGGTAAAAGTTATGACGACCTTCAAAATTTGAATCATAACCTTAACTATACCATCGTAGACACTGAAGATCAACTCGTAAAAGTACAAATAGGTGGGAAACAATATTCTCCTATTGAGCTTTCTGCTCATATTTTGCGTAAGCTAAAAACCGTAGCAGAGGACAAACTTGACAACTCTGTAAAAAAGGTCGTAATTACTGTACCAGCCTATTTCAATGACTCACAGCGGCAGGCAACACGAGATGCTGGTAAACTTGCGGGAATGGACGTACTGCGTATTATCAATGAGCCCACAGCTGCAAGTTTGGCTTACGGAATTGGGCTAAAAGGAGAAGAAGGTAAAACTGTTGCGGTATATGACCTGGGCGGTGGAACTTTTGATATATCAATTCTCTATATCCAAAATGGCATTTTCGAAGTGCTGGCTACCAATGGAGATACCTACTTAGGTGGAGATGACTTTGATAAAGCAATAATGGCTCTTTGGATTGAGGAACATAGTCTTGATAACTTAAGTTCAAGTGAAAACCAATTACTTAGGCTTACTGCGGAAGAAGGAAAAAAACACCTATCTCATCACGATAATTACACTAAAACAATAGCCTTAAATGGTGTAGAGGTAAACTTATCACTCAATGTGGAGCAACTAAATGACGCCATTAAGCCACTTATAGATAAAACCATAGTGAGCTGTAAAAGTGCCATATCAGATGCAGAAATAGAGGTGAATGCTATACAAGAAGTAATCCTAGTGGGTGGAAGTACACGCACATCTCTAGTCAAGAATAGCGTAGCTACATATTTCAGCCAAGCTCACATAAACGATGAACTCAATCCAGACGAGGTGGTTGCTATGGGAGCAGCTATAGAAGCAGATATATTGGCTGGCAATAGAAAAGATATGCTACTGCTGGATGTAACACCTTTATCGCTCGGCATTGAGACTTTGGGGGGACTTATGGATGTATTGATACCACGCAACAATAAAATCCCTACAAAGCTCCAAAAAGAATACACTACAAGCGTAGATGGTCAAGTGAATTTGGCGGTTAATGTATATCAAGGAGAGCGGGAGATGGTAGCGGATAATCGTAAGCTCGGGGAGTTTGTGCTTAGCGGAATTCCGGCCATGCCGGCTGGACTGCCTAAAGTGGAGATGACCTTTATGCTCAATGCTGATGGTATTCTGCAGGTAAGTGCCGAGGAAAAACGCAGCGGTGTAAAGCAAGAAGTGCAAATGAAACCGCAATATGGACTGAGCGATATGCAGATAAAACAAATGCTAGAAGCAAGCATTGTAAATGCCCAAGAGGATATGGACCGACGTGGTATTGCGGAGGCGACTACCGAAGGTGAACAGCTTATCTATGCAACCCATAAATTTGTGAAAGAGAACGAGGATTTATTGAATGATGAAAATAAATTGGTCATAAACCAGCTTATTGAAAAAATAAAAGATGCGATAAGTGTTAAAAACAAAGATTCCATCGTTTCAACTACAGAAGATCTTAATAGTTACAGTCGTCAGTTTGCCGAAAAAGTAATGGACAAGCAGATAAGCAAAGCTCTTCAGGGTAAAAAGATATAATGAGAAAGATACTAGTCATATTAACCATAGTTATGAGTTGTGCGTGTTACGCTCAATCGAGTAAGGGAAATAAGCTAGGAATTAAGACGAGTATTAACCTGTCTACACTTTTGGGTGACGAATTTCAGAATCCAAGGCCGAAATATGGCTATACAGCCGGGGCTTTTTACCAAATCAACCCTCAAAAAAAATGGAGCATGTACACCGAGTTGGTAGGCAGTTTTAGAGGTTCTAGATTTAGCAACGGCGATACAGGTTACTCTAAGGTGGCTCTTTTTTATATGGACGTAGCCGCTATGCCAAGTTATAAGATAGATGAAAAAAAGAAAGTGTCCTTAGGGCCATATCTTTCTTACCTCGCTTTGTCGTCTATGTTTAAAGGTGCCCAACAAAAAGCATTTTTAAATGATATTGGTGTGCGGCCAATAGACTTAGGGTTAGCTGCTTACTACTCTACACAAGGGCCCATCGTTGGTTTTCAAGTAGGTGCTAAACTTGGACTATTAGATGCTAATAATGGCGTGAACTTTACCGATGTATTACCACCTACGGGCACAGGTGGATTCATACGTAATTTGAGTCTCGAAATTGGGATGCTTTTTTAAAACACTTCAATATGATAAAAAATCTATCGCTTTTACTTATCACCTGCTTTAGCGTATACCTTCTCTTTACTGCTCAAAAAGCATCCGAAAACGAAGAGCAACAAGCAACTATGGAAAAAGGACAACAGATTTATCCTGTTCCTATTCCTAATGAAATGACTTTTGGCGGTGAGCTAGTTCCTCTCAATAAATATGGCGTTAAGGAACGTCTTGACCGCGAACTATTAGCTAATACCTACTGGCAAAGTAATATGGTATTACTCTTGAAACGGAGTAAGCGAGCATTTGCTGTGATAGAACCCATACTTGCTGAGAATGGATTGCCTGACGACTTGAAGTATCTAGCGGTAGCTGAAAGTGGTCTGGTAAACGCTACTTCTGCAGTGGGAGCAAAAGGAGTGTGGCAGTTTATGCCACGTACGGCAAAATCCTATGGACTAAGAGTAAATGACCAAGCAGATGAAAGGTTGAATTTAGAAAAGAGCACACGTGCTGCCTGTCAATACCTCAAGGAGGCCTACGACCACTTTGGCAATTGGTCATTAGCCGCAGCATCGTACAACCAAGGAAGAGCAGCCACCAATAGGGATATGGCCAAGCAGAAAGTGACTGACTACTATGACTTGCATCTCAACACCGAAACTTCGCGTTATATGCTTCGTATATTGGCCCTAAAGCAGATTATGTCAAACCCTAACCTATATGGTTTTCATATAGCTGATAAAGATTACTACGCATCACCTGCATTTAAAACCATAGAAGTAACCGAAAGTATTGCTAATCTGTCCGAATATGCTCAAGCTATTGGGACTAACTATCACATCCTTAAATCTATGAACCCATGGATAAAGGGAAATGAACTCCTAGTTACAGCAGGATCATATAAACTAAAAGCCCCACTGCAGTAGCAATGAGGCTTTGTGAAATCCTGATTTATTAATAAATNGTTATAGCTCGTCTTGGTTAAAAAAGTAATCATCCGTGGATGGATACTCGGACCAAATTTCTTCAATAGTTTCGAAAGGCTCGCCATCATCTTCTAATTCCTGAAGATTTTCTACGACCTCTAGCGGGGCTCCTGTACGTATGGCAAAATCAATTAGCTCATCCTTGGTAGCCGGCCATGGTGCGTCATCTAAGTAAGATGCAAGTTCTAAAGTCCAATACATTTTGTTAAAATTTTATAATATTAATGATAGTTGGCACAATACAAATGGTGTACCTTAATCTTGCTGCGAAAATAATTTTTTATTTCAATCAGAAAAATAACTTGCAAAAAAAACGTAAACGTCTTATTAAAAGCTATTTATGTGATATAAGAGCACTCCTGCCGCTACTGACACATTGAGTGAGTCTATACTTCCTGGCATATCAATGCGTACTGTGGTGTCCATTTCTGCGAGTCGCTCTCTCGATAATCCTTTATCCTCATTACCCATCCATAGAGCATACGATTCCATTTGTTTGAATGTTTCTGGGTTTAAGACGTTCTCCGTTTTTTCGGTAGCGGCTATCTGAGCTATCCCCCAACTCTTGAGGTACTCCAATGTATTACTTAGGCTNCTTACGCGTGCTACAGGTAGCTTTAGCAAAGCTCCNGCAGACGATTTTATTGCCCCTTCACCTATCTCTGCATTGGCTTTTACACCTACTATCATTAGATCCACCCCAAAGGCCAAACATGAGCGTGATATTGCCCCTATGTTGCGTATATCTTGTACGCCATCACATATCAATATCTTAGGAGGTTTTCCCTCTTCAAACATCCGTGTTACTGTTTCTTCTAATGGAACAAACTCTATAGGACTCTTGATGGCAACCACTCCTTGATGATTTGCCCGCGTTATGCGATTAAGTTTTTCTATGGGGACCATAGAGAAAGGAGTGTCATTGGTCTTAGCCAGTTGACGTAACACTCCTATCTTTTTTCTATCTGCTTGGTTATTTACGTATACTTTACCAATAGTGACACCACTATTGAGTAGGTCTTCCACCGCGTGAAAACCTATTACGATACCTTCTTTGCTCATACTGTACTAGTATACTCTACTCGCCTCAGCGTACAAATCCGTATATTTTTTGTTAAGCTCATCACGCTTGTACTCACGGGTAAGCGCACCTACATTTCTTAGTATATCCAGGTTATCTTGCCTATCCCTAGCTACACTCTGAATTCCTTTTACATCAAACTTGCCATAATAATTTGCCATTTCATAAGCTCTGTCGCCTATTTCTGTGGTAATGACATCTGCTTTTTCGGTAAGTCCAGCACGATAATAGATATCCGCACTCAGTGCTTTTACGTTCAATCGCATAGGCAATATACTTTCTGGCATTACGGTATAACACTTATCTAGCACGGCAACCGCGGTATCCATTTTCCCATTACGTGAGTAATAATCTGCTACTTGCACGAAGAGAGAGCGTAAATTTTGAGGTACAAGTTGAGCTTTATCATCTAAGTACAACTCACCTTTATCCATATTACCCCACTCATAATCTACCATAAGTCGCTTGTAAAGCAAGTCCATATCATCCATTCCTCGCATACTTCTGTTTGCTTCTATGGGCAATAGTTGGTAGGTCAATCCATTGTGACGTAAGTATTTATCTAAATTCAGATATACCGAAGAACCTGTGGTAGTAGTCCAGTAAATAGGTCTTTTCCAACCGGTCTTGGCATTAGTAGCTATTACATCAAGCACTACGAGATCTCCTTTGCTCAGTCCGTTACGACCAATATTCCACTTCATTTGGCCTACAATACGAGCTATATCTTTAGCAGGCACGTATCCAGTAGCTATCACTGCTTCCTTATCTACGGCTACCCTAAAGTTTTTAACCGGGTAAACATTGATCAATTCACCGGAATTTGCTCTTTGCTTTTTACTATTATCGTCTGTAGTAGCATAACTCAATACCTGATCCAGCGGGTAGTATTGATTCTTAGGGAATTTCTTGCTATCAAAGTAGCGAACATAATCACTTCTTCCTGCTACCAGATTCTCGGCAGGTATGCTTTGCGGCAGTGGTTCGGAGTCAAACACTTTGCGTCTGAGTGCACTACTATACCACTCTGTAGGAAGTAAACTAAGATTAATCACACGCACATCTGTACGTATACCTTCCACGTTTTGTGCGTACCAGAGCGGGTAGGTATCATTGTCACCATTAGTAAATAGTATGGCGTTTTCCTCACAACTGTTTAGGTAATTCTTGGCAAACGATATTGCAAGTTCTCTATCCGATCTATCGTGATCATCCCAGTTTTGCGAGGCCATAAGATACGGTGCGGCAAACAGGGCGAATATGGTTGCACCTGTAGCAACAGCTGTTTTACTTACTTTGTTGCGGAGAATATCTACAAAGAAGAGAACACTTAGCCCTATCCATATACAGAAGGTCTGGAAAGACCCTGCAAAGGTGTAATCACGTTCACGTGGTTCCATAGGAGGCTGATTCAGATAAATTACAACGAGCAAACCGGTAAATAAGAACATCACCAGCACCGTGTAAAAATCCATCTTACTACGCTTGTACATTACAAAAATGCCTAGTAATCCGAGTATCAAAGGTAAGAAGTAGTAAGTGTTTCTTCCTTTATTATAGGCCATTTCACTTGGCACTTCCATAGGAGCATTTAGTCTCCACTCGTCAAAACCGTCTATACCCGATATCCAATTACCCTGTTGGCTATTACCTGTTACATTTTGCAGGTCGTTTTGTCGCCCTACGAAATTCCACATAAAGTATCTCCAGTACATCCAGCCCATCTGATACCTGAACATGAATTTCATGTTATGACTAAATTTAGGCTTTGTCATTTGAGCGGCTTCTAGTTGTTGCCTAAGGTCAGCATTGGTAGGGTCTGCCGCAACTTGTTGTTCTAACCTACTTACCTTCATAAACATATCGTCCATATCACACCATATCGGGTAATATTTTGATTTTTCGGACATGTCGCCCATTCGAGGTAAAACAGTAGAAAAACGATCGTCATACTTAGGCTCTTGCTTAGTTCCCACTTCTTCATAACCTTCTTCACCTCTTCTGTATTGAGTCTTGCCCTCATCTATAGCGGTTAATCTAGCATTCCAGTAAGGACCATATACCAATGGACGAGACCCATATTGCTCACGATT
>JGI26083J51738_10001151_pt1 | contig 14178 bp, 8 predicted proteins | sample SaaInl85LU_5_DNA_FD_51738 | JGI IMG/M metagenome (IMG submission 51738)
ACTGGGAAATCGTTTTAAATTATTTCAACACATGACTAGAATTTCTATTTTTTTTATTTTTATCTATCAAAAATTCATTTCACCTAAACTTCCTCGTATGTTCAGATACAAACCATCCTGTTCGGAATATACGTGTGTATGATAATTTTTTTTAAAATAAATTGAATGTTCCTTACTGAATTTTAAAAGGTGATGATCAAACATAATTTCAGTATTAGATGAAGTCAAATCTAAACATTTATTCGTTACTCCATGTTAATACGACAGAACCAATATCATTTCCCAAAAGAATATTATTTTTTATTTTGCTCAGAGAAAGCTGAATCTAGTGGTTCTTTAGGATTGAAAATATCACTGGTATCAACAAATTCTTTTCCTTCTTTGATTAATTCCTTTGTTAACTTTATTGCGTCTTTCGAAAAATCTTTCGAACTTTTTACAAAATCATTATTCTCCTTATTGTCCTCATCATAATTTAATAGGTAGTATGCTCCACCACCTATTAATACAATTACAACGATGTATTTTATAATTTTAAACATATAACTTATTTTTAATTAATATAATTGTCCTCCCAATGATCTGATGTTCCTTGATTTGAATAGAAATATTCCTGGAAATTAATTCTATCCTGTTCTTTTAAATCCAGAAAACCCAATTTAGCCAGACCATTAAATGCTGGACTTCATTTTCAATAACCACAATTATTAACGTAGTCAGAATCCATTATCTTTGGCAATTCTTTTACGTACGTATAATTTGACCCATCCAAATACTTCACAGTTATTTTTGTTATTTTAATGCACGAAATTGTTTTGTTGTACCAAGCTGTTCTCCATACCCTTCTGTCAAATTTATCAGATGCACTAATTGGTCCTGTTAACTGTCCTTTAAAAGTAGAAGCGCCAGTAATTGAGCACCGCTGAACATCACCTACCTTGTTATAGGGTTTAACATAAAAATCTATGTATTTAATTTCCTTTTCACTGTTGAAATATCCCCAATCTATTGCAAAATCAACACCATTTGCAGAATTAATCTTTGTAACTCCTGCTCCTTTTATATAAATATGCCTTCTATCAAATTTGACTTTACTTGAAAGCTCATTTTCCAATAGAAGTTTAAAATACTTTGCTTTGTTATATTCAATGTCACCAAATGGGGTATATCCAATTAAGTCACTCTGAGATTTAACTTTGAACATGCCGTTAACATATCCAATCAGAGTTACGTTTTCTTTTGCGAAGGATTTTATTTCTAAACTTTCTTCACTTGGATGTTTATGTACAGATGCATAGCTCCTTAGATTGAGAGTCTTTGATATTGGAGCATTGGGCTTTGTACCCGAACTTGTTGACGGTGATGAATAATCGGGTTTTTTATCTTGTAGCTTGTTGATTTCATCGTTAGTTGATATCCATCCTTCGTTCACCCATCCTACTATTCCATTAAATTCAACCTTTAAGAAAAAGTCATATTTCTCAAAAACCTTAATTGTAGAATTGTTAGGAATAGAAATCAAGCTTTTACTTTGATAGTCGTGTTTTTCATACAACTCAGTTTCTCCACCTGAAGTTTTAGTTGCGATTCCATTAGATTCAACGTTTTTTTTGTTTTGAGTTTTCTGTTGAAGTGTAAGAATTTTAATTTCTTCGTTTACCGAATTTAGTTTATCCTGGATTGGCTTCAATTCATTTTTCAATTCAATCGAAATCATTTTCAAGCTGTCAAGTTTAACATCAAAATTAATATCCTGACCAAATAGGTTGTTTGATAATGCTATCAATACTAAAATGCTAAATAGTTGGTTCATATTCTTTGATTTTTCTTGCTTATAATAAAGTATGACCTGGGAGTACCTAAAAAGACAGAGTTAATTGCTACATTTAATAATCAGAATTGATTAATGCTAGAGAAATAATATTTTATTCGTCACCATAAATTGACTTTATAATTATTTCATCTAAATAACACATCCCTTGATAAATTAGAGGAGAACATGAAAATCTAAAATCAGACTCTTCACCAGTTCGCATTCTAACCTTTTTACCTGCAATCCAATCAGCATCAGATTTAACATAATTCTCAAGTTTTATTTCAGCAAATGTTGGAGTTTTGTGGAAAATTTCTGAATAATCAAATAAATCCCATTCCTTAACTAAGTCTAGATAAATAGAAAGAAATCGTTCAAATCTTACTAATCCTGATGATTCTTTTTCTTCTGTCTTGATAGAAGCAGGATACATTAAATCCTCTCCAAATTCAAAAATATGATTAGAATCCACGGAAGAGTTCCAAGCAAGTTCTTTTTTTATACCAGTTTTTTTGTCTTTAAAAATGTATCCATCTTCTCCTAAAATTTCTTTATTAGCATCAGGGTCTATTGACATAGTTCCTCTAGGAGATGTGAGACCCAAACCTACCTCCATTTTAAGATCTTTCCTTTCTACAGAATAATGAAATGTATTGATCATATTATCTTTTTCACCATCCAAATAATAACCATTTTTAAAACAATTTAGATAATATGATTCAGCTTCTGTTGGATTTAAAGCTATAGGAAGCCAATCAAATAGTTTTCCTCCCTTACCGAATGAAGCTACATTTAGACTAAACCCTGTGTGAATTTCTTCAAATATAGGATTTTCAGATTTTGAGTCTTTTTCAATAACACTTCTTACCATTTGACCCGCATGAAACATCAATAGGCCACATATATATGAAGCAATTGCAACTAAACCTCTAGTATGATCTTTATTAAGCTCCTCATTCTCAGGGTCCCATAATTCACTATAAAAAGATTGCTCTAATTCTAAATTGTCTTGAAGTTCTTCGAATAACAAGTTAGTTAAATAAGATGCAGTTTTTTTGTTAATCTTTTCAACAGCTAAAAGCTCTAACTTATTTTTCTTTGCAAAATGCGCTATACATTTTTGTAGAGAAGTAGACCTTCCTATTGCTAATGACAACCTACTCCCGGCAATTTTCACGGAAGACTGTTTTACCATTAAAGCTCTCGCTTCTCCTGGATCACTGGTTAGAATCAGTAAATCTGATGTTACACCACCAATATCAACTCCAACAAAAATAGATTTAGAATTCACTCCAATTCCACCTTTAGTTAGGGCATAATTGCAGACAGCTTCACTTTCACTTATTGCATGTGACTCATTTCTTGCAGCAGATAGCTTGGCAAGTTTTGTGATACCACTTTCTTTTATAGGAGAAACAGTATTAATTACCTCTTGATAAATTCCTTCATAGGTTTTCCTCAAATCTTTCGGCATTGAATTTGGGTAAGCCCATAACAATTCCATTGGTTTCATTGAATGTGAAAACAGTTCAGCATTTACTAAAAGCCAAATTGATTTCAAAAAAGATTTCTTATTTACTAAATATTTGTCCGCTCTTTTCCACTTTAAATCGTACAATAATTTTGCATTTTCATTTTCTGAAATGGCAAGGTTAAGTGTACTTGACTCTCCATCAATTATATTAATATTTCTTTCAAATATAGGTGTTCCACCTGAAATTTCTTGAGACATATCCAATTCTGGATTTGATAATCGCAAATGATCATGCCATAACAGTGCAGATTTAATTGTCGAGTTTGTTGCATCATTCTGAAAGAAAAATAATTCATTTGGCAAAGCAAAACGGTTATTATCATTGTTTTCTCTTCCAAGAATAAATCTTCTTCGATTGATTAGCTTTAATGTTTTTTGCTCGCTTGATTTTGTTGCGTATGTAATAGCAGTATTAGTACTTCCAAAGTCAACGCCAACGGAAACTGACTCTAGTTCATTTCTATTGTCACTAAAATTAATAATTGGTTCTTTAGCATTTTTTGATTTAGTTTTCATTAGTACAAAACCGCAGCAGATGTCTTCTAATTTCGATTCACTGGCCATTATTTCGATACCATTAAATGGAATTTGTGATTTAAAAATTTCATAATTTAAATCTCGTTCCTTTAATTTATCTGGATCATATTTAACAATTATATCTGATTGAAAATCTTTTTGATAATGCTTTCTATTATCAAGTGAGGTATGAAAAATATCACCATTTTTTGACCTCCTTATTCCTTTAAGATTGTCATTTGTATACATTGGTAATGCTTTTAATCCCTTCTTGTTATGAACTAATTCGGAGTATAAGTAATAATTTCTCCAATTATTAGCAACAAAATTTGGCCAAATAATAATATTGGTTTTTAATGGTTTTTCAGGATTGTAAACATTGTATTTTTTATAAAAAGGCGTTTTATTCCCTGATATGTATAAATCTAAACGCACATTAAGTGTTTTAGATTGATTATTATATTCGGCTGATAAATATTTATCACCTTTATCCTCTATCATTAAATCGTTTAATTCGTCATATAACTCATTTAACCCATCTGGACTTAACGGCATAGCAAAATAATACATGTTGTCATCTTTATCTTTTGCTTGCAGCACTGTAGAAAGTTCCGGATTAAAACCTTCTTTTGCGTCTAACATTACTACTTTAGAGGTTTCTGAGGATAATAAAAGTAAGTCAGGATTAAATTCTTCAAGATTTCCGGTTTCATTAGAGCTTAAATATCTTCCATCAGGTGTCTTGTAAATTTTCATGTCCATGTTGAAAAGAATGTCAAATGGATAGTTAAATTTGTCAAAGTAATCAAGTACACCTGTTTCATTAATTTTATGCTCAGGAAAATTTTTGACAATATGATCACGAATTTCCTGCATAAACTCTCTCATAAAGCTTTGAATTGATAATAGATTAATATCTTTTTTTATCATCAATTTTTCAAAATCACCTATTTGATCCTTTAACTTTTTTATATAGTGGAATAGTTTTTCAAGTTGAGAAGCATCTAAAAAATGAATTGGGTTTCTAAATCTACCCTTTTTAAAAAAAGGAATTTCATTGTTCTTTAAATCATAATTTGCAGCAGGATAAGCTAGCGTTTGCGGATTTGTTGCACCTATTACTACATTATCTAATAAAATTAACTGAAAAAAAGCAGGGTTGAAATCTTCCTTTTTCTTATCTGGGTGATTCCACATATCTAATTGCTCAAAAAGCATGTTTCCAAAAGCACCAGATGTTTCATAGATATTACGTAGATTCTTTAAAACGTCTGTTTGTGACATTTCTTCGTAATCTAATTCATCTTCATATTTTAAAGTAACTTCTTTGATAGTTATTCTTGTACCGTATAAAGCTATACAAGCAATTAGTCCTTTAAATTCATCTTGCATTGCTGCATAAAGAGATGTCATTCCTGGAGTGTCTCCAATTTCTTTTGCGTGATCAGTTACAAATTCAACTGTTAATGCATTTCGCATCATATAAGCCCTAACCCATGGAGATGGAACTGCAGTTAGAATTCCGTAAACATCACTTGACTCAGTATTTAACTCTGGTAAATCAATAGAATGAATAAAATTATTCACCTGAGACATTGTACTCCAACTGTCTTCGGATTTAGTTATCCCATCGGATAAACTTGTGTTTTTTGATAAAACTGCTACTCTCGTCTTTGTCATAACTTTATTATTTGATTATGAATTATTTAGTTGTTTTCTTAGAAGAACCTGCTTTAGGGGAAGCTGCATCATAAGTTTCTAGTTGAAAAAATGTATTTCTAATAGCGATTAGAAAATCATTATTAGTTCCAGTTGGTTTATTTTTATTAGTCTTTTTGAAAAGCGAAATGAATTTATCCTTTGCCTGTTCTTCTTTTAACCCCCTCAATTCCATATAGTTCTCCCACCATTCATCCTTATGGAATGATTTACTACTTAACCCAAAGAAGGATTTTTCATCGGGGCCATTTCCTGGCGTACCATGAAAAGTTTTATGAATTTGCTTGAACCAACCTGGGTAATCACTAGTTTGTTCACTTGAGGATTGAATTGGAATATCAGTGAAATATTCAAAAAACCGATTTAATCCCTCAATTTGATCATCGGATATTTGATCATAATTACTATTATAAAGTCTCAAGTCATTGAACAAGAAGGTAATATCTCGATCATAATGTTTTTTAAGGATGCAACCTAAGGAGAAGAATGCTGTAAAATTGTCTCTAATTTTTTCATGAGTAGCTCTTTCACCTTTATTATTTTCATCTCCTTTGGTCGAATAAAGGTCTTCAAATTTTACACTTGGTATATAGCTAGTTTCATTTTTTTCAGAATCCAATGATTTATATTTAAACTCAGTAGAGCTTATTTGTGTTAACTCCTCTGTTTTCGTAGTGGCTTCATCGAAAAAATGTTTGGCTGCCATAGCGCCAAATAATTCTAAAATATGCGCAGGGTTCTGTTGCTTTTTACCTCCAGTTACCGTTGAACCACCTATATCTTCAGCATATAAATTTTTGAACTCTTGTGTATCTGTTAATTTAAAATCACCCCAACCAAGCATATACAATCTTTTGTAGGTTTTTAATATGGTTGTATCATTTACATAATACATAAGAGCTGCTGCGCTATTATGTTGAAAAAATTGGCTATCAGCAATGATTTTGTCCTTTTTTTTGTGCGCATCTGAGGGAGGCGGAAAATTAAAATAACTACTTAATACAACGGCTCCGTAATAAATATTCTCCATTTTTATTTTATCATCACTAATAATTTTACAAGAATCTGAAATTGCTCTTGGAACTACTGGGATGGAAGATGCTCCTGTTCCACCAAAAGATGATCCTAGTGAGAATACTTTAGCGCCAACTTGATTTGCAGAATTAATATGTTTGATAAATTTGAAAAGATCGCTATTTCTGCCATACTCATCACTTGCAGTAGATTTTCTTATCTCATCTATAAAAGCATGATACATCAGATAAGAACCCAAATGTGTCTGCGCACGATAACCATGAGCTAAATTAAATTCTTGCACACCTTCTTCATAGAATATATTCGCCAACATTCTGTTAGTTTCGGAATTACCTCTTTCCACTTGTGATAAAACAACAAAGTTTCTAGTTTCTTCCGTGGAGTAGTCAGGCACAAATACATAAAGATTGATGTTTGCACTAAAAAACTCTCCAACTCCTCTGTCTTTGCTATTATTACTACCTTCACTACCTTGTATTTTTTTGTAATACTGAATAAGATTTTCCGTATTTTTTTTGTCCTTGTTTTCCTCGTCCGTTTCTAACAAAAGAATATCTATGTCGGTATTAGGAAACATGCCTAAGGCGCATAAATTGATGAAAGATTGTAAACATCTCATACCAGTTCCGCCTGCAGTAACTAAAAATAATTTTTGACTCATAATTTATAATTTAATTCTAAGTAAAATTTGAAGATTATTAAAATAACCCAAAAAACTTATTATTCGACCTGAAAACGGTCATTTGTTTATATTGTTTAAACAATGAAGCCACATAGGCTACCAAAACGTAAAGCGATATGTATGCAAAAACTGAAAATAATAAGCACATAGTGAAAGCATTATCTATAGCTGGAATAATAATATCTTCATCACTTTCAATTACCGCTGTCATTTGACCCTTAATATTACCAAAAATTCCAAAACCAGGTAATACGACCAAAACAAATAGGATGATTAAGCCTGAGAAGAAAAAAATTCTTCTCTTCATGACATCCAGGTTTTTTTCCTTTTTCATTCCATACTTAATGGACCGATTGATTAACATTATTGGTAAAGTAAAAAGCAAACCTATAACAATAAAGTACATTTGCATTTGCATAATGCTACTTTCGTAATTTTCAAAGTTGATTATTTCGAACATGATTATTAATTTAATTTATTTATTTTTTGGAATCCCAGTTATTGTATAGGTCGTATACAAAGGTTCTTTTTGGATTAGCTGTTTTATGTCATTTTGGGCCTCACTTAAACCATCGACTATATTTTTATACAATGCTTCATGAGTAAATTTATTTCTATCTGCAAAAACTTGACATTTGAGCATGTTCGCATCTATCTTAAACTGCTCATTCAGAACAATATTATTCAGTAAGAGGTCATGTCTATAAACAAAAAGAATTGGTTCTTGAGCTTTCGTAACTGCAAAATTACTTCCTCCTTTCAAATCAAATTGCAATGCCAAAGAGCTAGAGCTAAACGATGTAAATTGCCAGTTTGAATTGGTTTTCACCTTACTTCCAATTTCCTCAAGGAAACCTGCAGTTACATTTTCTGTTTTCTCAGAAACCGATATTTTCCAAGGACTCTGATTGTTTGTGGTTAAAGCAAGATTTTCTAGTTCTTTATAAGTATCTTCATTAGTAGCTTTGTTGTAATGAAATTGTAAAACCGAATAGTTGTCTTCAACATTATTCTCATTAAATAAATCTTTATTACCATTTTCTATATATTCATAAATAGAATTACCCGAATAGGTTATAGCCAATGGGTCAATAGATAGTTTAGTTACTTTATCATTGCTTGTTTTCGCTAAATTATAATATTCATTAAGATTAAAAACAGATCCTTCCAAGTGACGATTTTTAGGTATGAAAAAACAGTAATAATAATTCGTTATCGTGCCATTTTTGTCATACGGCCAAACAATAACATCTAGTTTGTTCCCGGCAGCAAACCACTTCTTAAACCATTCTTTTGCCCAGGGAAATTCAATAACTGATGTTGTGGAAACACTTTTATAACTTGTATTTTCTGTTGTTCTTGAATCACCTTTATCAAGAAGAAAATCTGATATGAATAAAGTGGGTTTTGAAAGATTCTTAACTACTAACTCAAGACCTGGCTCTAATTTTGACCAAGCTCCTCCGTAGTTTTGGGCATTTTTTATAATGTCAAAAGCTTGTATTTTACTATCGAAAATTAATTCTTTTACACTCTCTTCTTGACCCACTTTATGAAAATGAGCCTTACCTATCATATCATCTAAAACTGCCTCCATTAAAGGCTCCGAATCGTTTACCCCCATGTGTAACCCAGAGGACATGTCTATAATTACATTGAAATTAGAACATTCCGTTTTGTTAATCGATTTTCTTGTATCCTTTGACCAAAACATTCTTACATTATCATTGATTTTATCATCCTTAATTTTTCCGCTTGCATTAAAGCCTTTATCAAAAAGAGAGAGGGAAGAACTTTCTCCACAAGAATTAATAAATATAAGAAGAAGAAGAAAAAAAGAGATTTCTAAACTTGAATTAGACCATTTTTTTGATTTCATGATTTTGTAAAAAGATTGATTATTAAACAAATATGACAATAAAAATCGATTCTTCCAAAAAATCTTTAGATTTGAAAATCTAATCAGTTAATTTGACAAAAGATTTTAAGACTAATTCATACAAAATAAAATTCTGCAAAACGTTGAAAAATAATTAATGCGATAGAACCGGTTTAAAATAATAAAAATGGTGGACTTATTTTTAAATAAGTTTTTCGGATAATTTTCCTATCTTGCTGTGTCAAACAAAAAATTATAATACCAATGAAGAACTCTAGTTTTCTTTTGCTAATATTTAACCTTCTCTTATTTTCTAATAAATCAATTTGTCAAGAATCTGATTTCTTGAAGCATATGGAAAGAGCCGAAATAGCATCTTTTTATTCCGCCTCTCTATTAAATGGTTATTATGAGTTAGAACTTGTATTTGATTATTTGGACTCAGCAGAAAATGATTTAAAAAACATAAAAGATACATCACTTTATAACAGTTTATTCCCTCGATTTAAAAGCTTGCAAGATGAGCTGGTAGTATCCAAAGATATTGCAACTGATAACTTAAACTATATATACCCTCACTACTCGATAATTTCAGGTTACCGAAATGATTTTAACATAATTGACTCTCCTGAAGAATTGCTAGTTGAAGATGTCATGTTGAATGTTTTAGAACAAAACGATCCTTTCTCTAAAGGTAATCTTTTAGATAATTCTCATTTTATTTTGGTAAATTATTCGCCATTTGACTTAGGTATATTGGGGGTTTGTACAGATTTTCTTACGAGTGAAACAAATCATTACGCAATTAAACCTCACGAGATAACTAAAATTATTGGTGCGCAGGGATTTATGCGGTATAAGCAAAACAGATTGACTCAAGCCGATTGGAAAAAAATATTTGATTATTATAGAATAGATAAAGTTTATAATCTTTCAATTGAAGACAAAGGATCAATACTAGAAAATTTGTATTATAAAGGTGTAACTTTAAATGTTATTGACAAGGATGATTTAGAGTTGGCAGCTGTAAAATATTACGAAGCTTTTAAAATTGATAAGTCTGAGTCGTTTACAGATTCACTCTATATTTTAATTGCCAGCTATATCGTATTCTTTTTATTAATTATTATTGGTTTTGAGAATTCATTTGAAAAGATCAAAGCAAGGTTCACCCTTGAGAATATTAAGGCAGATTTTATTATTTTGGTTTTTGTAATCGTTTCCATTCAAATATCCAACTATATATTGAGCTTGTTAGACCCCGGAATCAATGCCTTTATCGGAGACCCATTATCTAAAGCTTGGATTTTCTTACATGTTTTCTTACCCATTGGAATTTCTTTTATACTGTCTTTTTTGTTTACCACTAAGTTTTCAAAGTCAGTAACTACAGATAAGAGATTTAGAAGTAAATTTATTTTTGCAGCTATTTGCGCTCCAATCTTAAGTGATATTTTTTATATGAATTACGCTAAGTTCATTTTTGATTTTAATTTAGACTTTATTGCTCTACCTCTTATTGTACTTCTTTTATTGCCTTCTAGACTCATAGGTAACCTTTGGTATAAGTATGCAAACAAAGGGGAGATTTCTCGCTGGCACGTTTTGAGTGTATTCCTATTGATAGTTAACTATTACTTCAGTATTATCTATTTTGAGGAACATTCTTCGAATTTTTACATAGCATTAATAATGTGGATTCCCTTAACTGGTATTTCATACATTAGTTCGCGCTCTAAAAATAATATCGATTCTGTTATTGACGAGGAACAGTTAAATTCTTTGACGAATCCACATCAATTTATCCGAAAAGGTTTAAATATCGATTCTATGGAAAAAGAAATCATCGCTTTCATAAATTCTGATATTGACATTCTTTCAATTGTGGATGGCGGAAGTGGAGTCGGTAAAACAAGATTTTTCCGAGAATTTAAAAAGAAGAACCAAAATTATGAAGTTTTTATTGGTGATTTTGATGAGTTCAAAGAAGGTGTTATTCAACTCTACGAACCCTTTTATGAAGCCTTTTGTCTTCATGACAATATGAATTATCAAATAGAAAAAGGGTTCTTTAGTGATAGGTCTGTAACTTTTAACTCATTGAAGAAGGTGGCGACGATAGCCTCCAAAGCCGGACCAATTGATCTGGGAGAATTTATTTCAATTGATGATAATGATGGACTAAGTGTAAATGAAATATCAGGAGAACTCCTTGAATTTCTTGTCGATCAGGCTAAAATCAATAAAGATGATAATAAAAAGTTTGTGCTTATTCTTGACGATTATCAATGGGTCGATAGTGCCACCAATGAACTTTTACTCAATTTCATTGAGAAAGTTAAAAATAGAGGGAGTCTTTCACGGAAATTTAAAATTATTTTATCAGTAAGTGAATTGGAGTTAAATTTAAAAAACGACGATATCATTTTTAATGATAGTTTTAAAAAAGTAGTAGATTTAATCGGAGATGAAAACATCCGAAATTTTCAACTTAAAGCAACTGACTCCAAAGATTTTCTAAATGCTTTATTTGATGAAAATGGATATGCCTATTTTTCTGATGATTCAGATGAAAGTGAAAGTGATAATAAAAATGTTGTTTTCTCTCCGAATTTAAAGGCCCATTTGAGTGATGTAGTTCAAAGTAATGCTAAAAGTTTTAAACCTGGGAGTTTATTTAACTATATTCAGGCTTTGAAAAACTTTAACCTTTTGGGTATTGAAGGAAACCTCTTTAGACTTATTAGAGAGCCGGATGAAAACTTTACCTTTGAGGATAGCGAGCAAATTTTAATGAAAAGTAAGTTTGATGCCCTATCTGATGAGGACAAAAAGATTATTGAATCTGCATCGCATATTGGATTCAAGTTTGATGCATCAATTGTGGCGCATATATGGAAGATTGACCTTATTCATATTATAAGTATTCTTGAAAGTTTAGAAATCTTGGGTCTTGTTGAAGATGACCCTTCTTTAGATAACGTATATGTTTTTACAAATAAAAACTTTCACAAATGGCTTAGGTCTAACCACAGTAAAGAAAATTCTAATGTATTCCGCCAGAAAATAATTGAATTTCAAAAACGTATTATCAACTCTATCCTTTCTAAAGGAGATGAGTATATTGATAATTTAGACATCGATATTCTCAAGTCAATCAGTAATAGGTGCAACCTCTTTTTAAATATTGATGAGATTGAGAGGTCAGCTTTGAAGTTTAATCTTTTAACTGCGGGTAAGCTAACAAGTTTAAACAAACTTTCTCAGGCGTCAGAGTATTTGGGGAAAGCAGCTTATTCATTTAAATATTTGGATGAAAGTCAAATCAAAAGTTTATTTTATATTATTGAAAATTACCAACAAATTGATAAGACTTTAAATCAATTAGAGGTTTTGATAACAAGGGATAATCAAAAAAATCTTGTTTTATTGGATGAGATTTTTGAGGTTTTGTTGAAAAGAACGGATAACACACTTCGCTCTAAATTGGTACTCATCTTCCTTTTAGACGCTTATAGAAACAAAGCTGAAGTTGATCGGATTGAAAATGATATCAATCGAACTATTATCGAAGAGTCAAAAATCCAGAGGTTCAAAAAGGTCTTTGATATCTTTCCCTTTATAATTGAAAAAGATCGACTAAGAGGAGACTTTTATAAAACATTAATTTCTAATCCTAGCGATATTGTAACACTTTCTGCTTTAAAAAAGTCATCGATAACATCATCAGATTTTAATCTAGCATCTGAAATCTCTAGGTATTTAGCACTCTGTTTAAAATCTAAAGAAACAGTAGACCAAATGTTTACTCATGTCGTAGATAGTTTGTACATCGAGGCAAGACGAGAGGATGACATTAAACTATTGAATTATTCTGAAATTGATGCTGGTCAAATTATAAAAATTGTTAAAAACTTATTGTCTAATACCAGAATTAGCTTCCAAAAAGCTTCAGATTTATCTAATACTATAACTAGAATAATCGAGGTCCTTTTCTTTAAGGAAGATTACATAAACTTATTAGAAGTCGCTAAACTGGGAGAGAGTTTAAATACGCGAATCGGTGATAATTTTGGTCTTCACATTATTTGGTCTTATTCTGGGGCCTCTAATCTCATTCTTGGAAACATTCAAGAGGCTGAGGAAAATTACAAGAGTCATTTCTACTCACTAATTAAATCAGGATCGGATAAAAAATTGTTTGCTGGCCCAATTGAAGGAATTCTTTATTGTTGTCAAAAAAGAGATGATTATACTTTATTTGAAAATCTTAAAGTGGAGATGTATGAGCATTTACTCTTTATAAACAGTAAAATGAAAGAATCAGAGTTGAAGGATAGTTTAATTAAGAAGGAAGTTAAATTAAAAGAGTTGATTCCTCAATCAAACAAGATTAACAAATCCATTGACTCCAATGCGTCATTTATAATGTCTGAGATTGTATTTAAATTGCTTTATTCTATTTCTAGATCAGACGGAAATGTTGATAAAAGGGAGTTGCACGATATTTGTGAAAGTGTAAATGCAATTACATATTCTATGGGGTTAAAGGTAGAAATGAATATTTCCGTTTTAGAAGCATCAAAGGCAGAAATTGATGAAATTGAGCTTAAAGATCTTCCCATTTATTTCAAAGGTATTTGCCAAAATATTAAAGAGAAGTACGATGAGAATCGCTTAAGGTCAGTTTATTTTTTCTGCAGGGATATTGCCCTAGCTGATGGAATTATAACAGAGTCAGAACAGGAACTATTAGATATTGCTAAAGTCAATCTGTATCAATCAAATTAATTCGTAAATTCGTGTAAAAAGTAATAACTAGAATACAGAAATGGCTGAAGAAATAATTGTCGACGGAAGCAGATATATAAAAAAAGACGATCAAGAATCTGATGATACTAGTTTAGGAGGAGGTTGTAGTTCGGTAGTATATTTAATATTAGTATTAGGAGGCCTATTTATATACGGTGGATTTGATTATATTTCACGTTGGTTTGATG
>JGI26083J51738_10001155_pt1 | contig 14153 bp, 7 predicted proteins | sample SaaInl85LU_5_DNA_FD_51738 | JGI IMG/M metagenome (IMG submission 51738)
GCCTTACTAAAAGGTCTACTACCAAAAAAACCTGCTTTACCGCCGGCATACACTTCGGCTGCGGGATGAGGTGCTGCAAGTACCAAGTGTTTTGATTCGTCTATGAGCGATCTTTTCTTTTGAGCGAATGCTCCCCAAAGGATAAACACCACCTTTTCTCTCTCTTGCGAAATAAATCGAATTGCAGCATCTGTAAATGTCTCCCATCCTTTGTCTTTATGAGCTGCGGGAGTCTTTTGCTCCACCGTCAGAATTGAATTGGGTAAGAATACTCCGTTTTTAGCCCAAGAGGTTAGTTCCCCACTATTGGGTATTTCTGTCCCTAAGTCTGCGTGTAATTCTTTGAAAATATTGCGAAGTGATGGTGGAATTCTATTANCACCTCTCACGGAAAAACATAATCCGTGGGCTTGATCTTCACCGTGATAAGGATCTTGACCTAGGATTACGACTTTAAGCTTATCTAATGATGTTAGTTCAAAAGCATTGAAAATTTCTTTTTCAGGTGGATAGATGATTGCTCCTTCTTTTCTTCTGCTCTCTAAAAAGGCTTGTAGTTCTTTGTAGTAGGGTTTCAAGGTTTGGGTGTTTAGGAAGGGTTGCCAGGATGACAAAGAATATGAATCATCTAATCCTTTCATTTATCAAAATATTTAGTAAAATAATACGTAAAGTGACTTACTAAAAGGGTAAAAAAACCTAAAAAATAAAGAACTATTATTGAATTGGACATCGATAATCCAGAATTGAAATGATCACAATCAATTAAGTTTTCATCAGATAACCAGTAACAAAGAAAAATATAAAAAACTGCACTAAGCAGAAAAAAANCTAGAACCTGTGAATACTTAAGTGCTAAATGNTGCCAATGTCTTAGTGATCGATCCAGATTATAATAAGCTCCCCATTGAATCGCGATTAGAAGCAGAAAAAATATTACAATCACTTCGTCCCCCTCAATTTTATCTCGGTGTTATAAGGACTATTAGGNACCACATACTTCTTATACATCCATACCGCTGAGCCTACAAACAANGTNACAAAAAGGAGTAAAATTAAAAATTTCTTAGATTTACTTTTCATTTTTTTGCAAAAAAAGAGTGAATAGTATTTTAACACTATTCACCCTTTTCAGTTCATTTTTTAAACTATTATTCTCCCGCTTTCACAAAAGCATACTCTCTTGCGAAGCGTAACATCTGCTCTACGTAGCCTTCTTCCTCTACTTTGAGGTCTGTGAAGTTGCCCTCATCATCCATTACTGGCACCAACTTAGGCTGTACAAAACCGCTATACGGAGCTAAGTTTAGGCTCTCATAACGTTCTACTACTTCTTTGTGCAATGCAGCGTCTACTTTCACACCATATCCTTCTACCAATGCCTCAGCTGCTGCATAGTCACCTTCAGACTTGATGCGTTGTATTTCTTTGAGCAGCTCACCAAATATTACTCTGAGTTTAGCATAATCATTTACCACAAAGTATGTTTTACCGTCTATTACTTTTTTCTCGATCACGTTCTCTTCCATACCTTTCTCATAAGCCCAACTTGCATTGAGTTGGCGGTTACGCATGTGGTCTTCTTCTATGTTTTCACCTTCATCTAGTCTACGCAATTGTAGCATCATACCATTTGCTATGTAGCTATCGTACTCTGCCATTCCTACTTCTAGGCTAGGCATAAGTCCTAGGTCTACAAGTTTCTGATCATAGATATAGTAGAGAGCCACTAGGTCTGCTCGTGCTTCTTCTAGTGTATTACTGTAGTTTTTGAGTGTTTCTTTTGGCGTACCTACACCTGCATTTATTTTACCGCTTGCGTGGCCTATCACTTCGTGCATAGCCGTATGCATTTTGCCGCTTAGTTTCCCATGCTCTTTTATTCTAGCTCGCGTAGCAGAATCACGATAAAACTCATTGAGCGAGCTGCTACCTCCTGCTTCAGCATAAGCAGCCACTATATTCCCTAGACTAATAGACTTGCTCCCTACCGTACTTCTAATCCAGTTACTGTTTGGCAGATTGATACCAATAGGTGTTGCAGGTGCAGCATCTCCTGCCTCCATTGCCGCGTCTATCACTCTGTAACTTACTCCTACTACTTTTTCTTTTTTGTGCACATCCATAATAGAGCTATTATCTTCAAAGTATTGAGCATTTTCACTCAGCACTGCCATACGCTTACTTGCCTCTTTATCATTTACCTGTATCACACCCTCAAAGGCCCCTTTGGTACCAATAGCATCACCATAAACTTCTATAAAGCCGAGTATAAAATCTATTTCACCTTCTGTACTATTTACCCAATTGATGTTGGTGGCATCCCACTGATTCAGATCTCCAGTTGTGAAATATTCGGCAAGCATACTGATATGCTTAGCTTGTGCTTCGTTCTCTGCAACACCTTCTGCTTTTTTAAGCCAGTATATCATTTTGTCCATAGCACCACCATACAGTCCGCCACTTTTGATAGTTAGGTCTACGAGTTTACCATCTTGTTTTACCAGGCGAGAGTTTAATCCGTATTCTATTGGTCGCTCCTCACCTGCAGTACCTTGTGCTGCATAAAAAGCTATAGCTTCCTCTTCCGTTACTCCATCGCCGTAGTGATTGTTGGCACTCTCTAGCACTTTATCTACTCCTTTGTCCTTTACTACTTTTTTAGCGTCTACATTAGGGTCAAATATGACAGGCGTTAGTTTGGCAATCATATCTTCTGGAGACTCTCCTTCTAGTGTAGGCCATTCTGCACCTTCACTGTTTGCTACCAATTCTTCAAAGTATGTTTTACTAAAGTCCGGCAAAAACTTCTTCTCGGCGTAGTGATGATGGATACCATTGGCAAACCATACCCGTTTCAGGTAGATTTCAAAATCATTCCAATCAGCAGTAGTTTTATCGCCCGTATATGAAGTGTATATTGCTTCTAGTGTTCTTTTTATCTGAATGTTATGCTTATAGTTTTGAGCGTAGGTAATCTCTCTACCGCTTAGAGCTGCCTGACTGAGGTAGTACACCAGTTCCTTTTGCTTAGTGGTAAGGTCATTGATACTACTTGCATCGTAGCTCAATATTTTGAGATCGGCAAATCGATTTGGATCATTTGCTTCGGTAGATGATGCTTCTTTGGGTCCTTGATTACAAGCTGACAAAGCAGCTGCTAGACAGAATATTGCTAAAAACTTCTTCATGTTTGGTTTACTGTTAAAGGGCGAAGATATGGAAAAGTGCATATAGAATTATAGGTGAAAATTAACCGCAAAAAAAATGCAGCCATATGGAGACTGCATTTTTTTCATTTATAGTTGGTGTGCTTAGTTTAAATAGTCATAGTAGATACTATAATCCTTTTGGTCTAGCTGGTAGCTAACTAGCTTACCATCAGACAAGATATGCTGGCCAGTTTCTGATTTGGCATACGGACTAAATCTTACATCCACCTTCTCAATGCCGTACTCTAGTTTGTTCATAGCATTCTCTGTTTTGGTGGCAAACTTATCGAGCTTGCTACCCATACGATCCAGCTTAGTGAGAGCCGAACTACCTGCTACGAGTGCCTCAGCATCCTTATCTACTACCTCTTCTTTTACAATATTAATATCCAAAGGCTTGCCTTCAGATATTTCACCTGTACTTGTATTCATTGTAGCATAATATCCTTTCTTGGCCTTGTAATTCACAAAGGAAATCACCCCATTTTCTACTCCTCTAAAAGGTAATACATCAAACTTTTTAAGCAAACTAGTCATTTGAACCATCCCCATTCTTCGGCTTGTTCCTGCCATCTCGATATTGCACTCTTCTTTTTCTAATATACTTACATTCAAGAGACCACCATTAGCATCAGTCTCAAAGAGTACGAAATCATACACTGTAAGTACCATCTCCTCACTCGAATTTCCGCCAATCAGAAACTCAGCACCTGTAATACCCGATCCTGTGGAGTAGCTCTCTCCTATGATACTATAGCCTAAGTCCGTTACAGCAATTTTCTCAATCATTACGTTCATTTTGCCATTAAAAATAAACTCACTTCGCTTAGCATCCTTGAGCTTTTGCTTCATATTATCCCAATCAAAAATGCTCTTAGATTGTTCTGTCCCAGAGGCATCTAATATGGTCATAAATAAACCTTCTGTTTTCTTGGAAGAGTAGATGGTGCCATTGAGGTAATAACCCGCCATTACTAATTTGCCGTTATCATTGATGATATCCGAAGGAAAGAAGGTCTGCTCATTAGTAAGGGTATACTCTCCTAATGGGTTTCCCATATCATCACAGATATTCAATTTAAGCTCATATTCGCTTTTCTTTCGTCCATTATACTCCATGAGATAAACCATTCCTGATGAGGTAGGAAAAATATTTACCAAATTAAATGGTCGTTCTATATTTTGCTTCTCCAATCGCTTGAAAGTAACCGTACCATCCGCAGCAAGGTGTATATACTCAAGACCACGCTCTACGATTATCTGACGTCCGTTCTCATCTACACCATTTTGTGAGTAGTTACGTACCAATACTATATTACCTTTATCGTCTATGGCCGAGGTGTTTATTCTATTGTAATTAAAGCTTTCTGCCGTCTCTATCGTGACATATTCAGGATCTACACCGTCCGCTATCATTACTACGGTAACCTCATTTCTCCCGTTAAAAATTATCGCACTGTTGTTGGCAGATGACTCTACATTAAAAATGCTACTTCCCGTAGGCACTGCAATCTCCTGATTAGCTATTCCTTCAGCCAAAAAATGCAGGGTATACAGTTGCTTTTGGTCCATTGCTCGTACCCCTTCATTAGACAAGGCTGCAGCGTACCTGCCAAAATTATATACCCCAACTACTTGTGCTGGATTTACATATTGCTTTCGCATAGCTTCTTGGGCTATTGCTGTCAAAGCACACACTAACAAAAGTGCTGTTGTTAAAATATTCTTCATGATTTTATTCTGAAATTTAGAGGTTAATTTTTGCAAGATTTAAGGTATTGGTCACATTATCATACTGATACAAAGTAAAGGCACCTTTGTGTGAAAGGACTCCCTCTGTAGCGTAGTACTTGGGTAATGAAGTGCCACCAAAACTGGCATTGTATGACTTACGCTGTGGGCTCACTTTAAACTCATCACTAATAGGCTTACCCCAAAATGTTCGTTTGTTGAGTTCTTCTTTGCCCTTGCTAATGTCTATGAGCGTTAAGTAATTATGCATTTGACCGTAACCGCGACTCAATATTTTACCATCATACATTCCTTGGTAGCTAAACAGTCCATTGTGAGCCATAGTAGTTCTCGCCGAGCTAGCGTTACCAAAACTCCCTAGTTCAAATTCTATAACACGCGTTTGTTTCCATACACGTGTGGGGTTAGTAAGTGGAGCGGCTAGGTCTAGCAGGTAGTAATCCATCAGTTCCATTTGTGTGTAATAAGTATTCGTGCCAGGGTTGCCTGGCGTACTCGATGGTACATTTTTAGTTCTGTCTTTGGACAAGTAACTCTCACATACGAGGTAATCTTTGCCATCCAACTTCACCACCTCGAGGGTATGTAGTGCGGGAGAAATTTCTTTGTATACGGGTGTTCCGTCTGCACGTTTATCTCCTACTAGTGCCTGCAATTCTGCAAAACTCACTTCTGTTTCACTTTTAATAGCTCCAGAGTTAGCATCCAGAACCATAACATTCATTCCTGTTGGGATACCTTTGAACATCTCTGTACTCGTAGACCCATAATCAGATAAATACAGTAAGTATCCGTTATCTAGGTACTCAAACTTATACGCCGAAAGGTTTCCGCCTTTTTTGTCAATATCTACATTGGCCTTTAGTTCACCTGCGGCTGATATCAGATACATCCCTATATCGTAGGTGTTTCCTTTCTTGTAAACAATCGCGACATCTCCAGCTTTATTTACTGCTACTTCATCTGTTCGAAGTTTACTTTTTTCGGTAATATCTTCATACTTCCAAGCTTCTTCAAAAGAAGGTGAATAGTGTATGACCCTAAGCCCTGCTCCTACTTTCTTAATTTTCACATTCATTACCACCGTAAGTCCTTGATCAGAAATATAGTTTACTTGTGTCTGCACCTTATCCATTAGCGTTATGGTATGGCGAGCAACTTCTTTTCCAGTGGCATCTATGACTACAAACTCGCCTGTACTCATTTCAAAAACGGTGTTTCCTCCCATTTGACCTACCTGTACAATGCTAGGTCTGCGTTTTGCCTGAAACGTTATTCGGTTTAACTCTCCACCTTCGTGATTAAAAATAACTAACTCACTCTGGTCATACGTACCTTTTATCAGGGTCATTGTGAAGAGGAAATTGTCTGTGGATTGTATCGATTCAAAGTAATCGTACTCCATCGTTTTGTCATAGGTGATTTGGGCAAGCGAAGCGAAAGAACCGCAGAGCATCACCGTAGCTATGAGGTATATCTTATAAACCTTACTGCTGGTTAACTTATTCAACATATTGGCACAAACTTAATCTCAAGATTGAGACTAACTCCAAGTGCTAAGGAGAATATTCATAAAAGTCAATTTATTTAGAATCAGTGTGGTGATATTCCAACTAATGTTCTTTTTCCTGCTTATATCGCAAATTTCTTTTGAAGACCTTCCAAGTCCGCCACGACCTTATCGTTGAGAGGAATACCATTTGCGGTGCGATGGACTTCCGTTATGTATTCCTTTTCACCAGGCACGAAAACCTCTTGATTGGCATCTATCCGCTTTGCAGATTTAAAACTCTGAATCCAGTGGTCCATACTCGCTTTAAATTCGCTTGCTGGTCTAAACCCTTCTATCTCCATTGCTCCTACGAAGTGACCTAAGCCTTTACCCGGCAAATCTGGCAAAAGAGGAAGATATGGCACAAAAGGCGGCACCCATTTACCATAATTAGCACCCGATAATACGCCTGTAAGCACATCAACCAATCCGCCAAGGGCGTACCCCTTATGACTACTTAGCTCTTCTAAACTGCCGAGAGGCGTAAGCATCCCACCGTCTTTTAGCTCGTCTACATTTTGGCTCACGTTACCGTGCTTATCTACCATCCACCCCTTTGGAATTTCTTTATTTTCTCTTCGTGCTATTTCTATTTTGCCTCTGGCTACAGATGCTGTAGCTAGATCGATTACCAAAGGATTTTCTTCGGATGTAGGAAAAGCGTATGCAACAGGATTAGTGCCGAGCATTGCTTCTTTACTATGCGTAGGTGGTATAAAAGGAGTTGCATTGGTCATTGCCATACCTATCATATCATGAGGCAATGCCATCATAGCATGATATCCCGCTATACCAAAATGATTACTATTACGTATGGCTCCCCACCCGGAGCCATAATGCTCCGCTCGTGCTATCGCAATACGCATAGCTTCAGGAGCTACTACTAAGCCTAGTCCGCTGTCTCCGTCTATGGTAAATGTAGACTTATGCTCTCTTACAAGTTTAATATCGGGATTCATATTGATACGTCCCGCTTCCCATAGGGCCACATAACCCACCAAGCGAGAAACACCGTGACTGTCTATACCACGCATATCTGCACTTATAAGCACATCTGTAGCTTGCTGAGCGTGGTCGTTGTTAGCACCCATGGCTCTGAAAACGTCTAAACTTATCTGAGTTAATTCTTTCTGAGTATAAACCTGCATTGTGTGGCAAAATTGCATTTTTTTTTGACGTGGTAACAGCTTGATATTAAATTGTTTGGAAATGCTTTGTCGTGATTTTATAATATTTTTATAAACCAATGCAACATATTTGCACGGCAACGAGTCTCTCCATTGAACCACGAACAAGACAATACCAAAGCAAACCAATTGAATGAAACTGAAATCATTAAAGGGTGTATCAGAAATGATGTGCATTGTCAAAAATTATTGTATGAGAAATACGCGTCTAAAATGATGGGTGTAAGTATGCGATATTGCAATAGCAAGATGGAGGCAGAAGATGTGCTCCAAGATGCTTTTATAAAAGTTTTTAATAAAATAAAAACCTTCAAAAATCAGGGCTCTTTTGAAGGATGGATTCGAAAAATAGTGGTATTCACAGCATTAAAAAGTAATGATAAACGTATTCGCAAGTTTGAACCCGGCAGTCTTGACACTACTCCCGAGCAGGGTTTTGATTCTTCTATCATTAGTAATATGGAGGCTAATAGCTTACTCACTGTAATCCAAGAATTGCCAGAAGGTTACAAAGCAGTATTCAACCTATATGCCATAGAAGGATACAGCCACAAGGAAATAGGTGAAATGCTAGAAATTACAGATGTCACCAGCCGAACACAATACAGTAGAGCCAAACAAAGTTTAATGAAATTACTTGCCAAGTACGGCATACAACGTATATGAAAAACAAGATAGAAAATATCTTCAAAGAGAAATTTGATAGGTTCGAGACTACGCCAAGTGCGGGACTCTTTGATGCTATCCAAGCTAAGCGTGCCAAAAAGAAAAGAGCTATATGGCTTTGGGCAGGGGCAGCTCTGTTGGTTTGTGTGGGCTCACTGGCCACCATAAGCCTGAGCCATACGAAGCAAGACTTGGCTGTTGAGTCACAAAACACAACTAGTATTTACGATAGAGTAGATATTCCTCAAGAATCGAAACAACCAAAAGAAGTCGACAACTCTGACAAGTCTATGATGAGTGCAGTTGAGAATGAAAACGACGGCACATCTGCTATTAAAAAATCTTCGCAAAAAAGGCAAAACCTCGATGTGGAAGGACCGCAAGAATCTAACTACACTCCATTAGCTAACCGCAATCTGAAATCGATTAAAGGTGTAATTGAACAACCACCAAAATCAGACCAGGGGCAAGGCAATAAATCAAATGATTGGGCCTCCTTATTTGCCAACATAACCGCAAATGGAAAATTAAACGATAAAGATAAGGCCACTCTTTACCTTGGCAATAAGCAAAAAACAGTAGACAAGGATTTTGATATCAGCACATTCCAAAATGGCTCTGACGAGAAAACTGAGAAACAGAAGAATTTGAGCCTAGACGTCCCACAAAAATCTGAACCTAACACTTCAGACGAACAAAACAACACAGATCCAAATACCGAAGGAGCTAACTCTCCGCTACCCACGAGTAAATTAGTAGCCCTAAGTAAATGGAGAATACAAGCAAGTGCAGGATTGGGCTATGCATCTAGAGTGATACAAGCTTCAGATGCTGACTATATCTCTGCTCGAAACGGAACAGAATCACCTCAACTCTCCAACCAGATTAATCTGATCGGCATCTATCAATTTTCGCCCAAGTGGAACGTGCAAACGGGCTTAAATTTCACTCAACGAAAAGAAATGATGTCGCATAGTGAAACAGTATACACCATAGAGATGAAAGAAGTTTCTTATCAAGAAGTGGTGATACACCCTGTATTAGGTACAATAGAGCGAACCTATACCGAAACTATTCCAGATACTACGGCTGTAGTGACCAACGCAACTTCGACTATCAACACCTTTACATCTTACAATGTACCGCTAGTAGCTGAACGACTATTGGTCAATAAAAATGATTGGAATCTACTTGCTAAAGCAGGTGTGTTAGTAAGCATAAATAACGTACAAAACGGCCAATTGCTTAAGCCTAATAATACGTTAACCAATTATGCTAATTTACCTAGCAGATCTCTCGGAGTCAATAATCTTCTCTTTGGATTAGGAGCACAGTACCGTATTACACCTCGCGTATCCATTCTCGCCTATCCACAAGGTTATGTGCAGCTCAATTCTGCACTGAGAGATAATACAGAATTTTCTCAAAAAGATTGGGGAATATTTACCAACATAGCATTGAGAATTGGCCTATAATGAGACTTAAGATACTCTGTTTTCCGATATTTATATGTGTAGGTTCCTTAATCGCACAAACGGACTTTGCCACATTAGGCAAGACAGTAAACTTGCGTATAAACTACAACGGCACCTTAGGTATAAATGTAGATGACTTATCGCCCCAGTCTAGCGTAACGAATAATGACAACAACCATTTTCTCAGGCAAGCAGGTTTATACATCGTAGCCCAAGACCAAAACGGGTTATATCATTCGGCGGTGCAGCGTTTGAGTAGTGTAGGCTCATTTGATTTTTGGGGAGGACCTATCGACACGTTAACTGGCCAAACAGACAATTCCGATAGCTGGNAAAACGTATGGACTGTCACACAAGATCAAATCAAAGAGCACCGCAATAATTTGAGGAATCCCGATTATCAAATCCCAACGAGTATTGCGGAATGGCCTGCCAACGGAAATGGAGGATTCGCTACGTACCTTGCCCCATTTATAGACGCCAATAACGATGGAATATACGATGCCACGCTAGGGGACTATCCAGCCATAAAAGGCACAAAATCAGCTTACTGCGTTTTTAATGATAAGGCTGAGGAGCATAGGGCCTCATTTGGCTTGGAGCTAGGAATTGAGGTTCAATTTATGGCTTATGTATTAGAAAATAATGATGCCGTATACCTAGAATACTTCATCATAAATAGAGGCATAAACGATTACCCAAAAATCAATATTGGTTTTTTTTTAGATGGTGAATGCGGCAACCCAAATGATAATTATGCCGGGACGCTAGAACTATTTCCCCAGAGTGTCTTCATCTACAACGGAGATGATTTTGATGACGATCATTTTGGGAATAAGCTACCCTTTGTCTCTGCCACATTTCTGAACGAAAACCTTACCAAAAGTATCGCTTTTGACAATACTAACAACGTAAACGGNACTCCAACAACCGCCGACGAATTTATACAACTAGGACTTGGCAATTGGAAAAACGGCCAACTTTTACAGCAAGGTGGAGACGGCGTAATACCTACGCAACCCGCTAATTATATATTTGCTCAAAGCCCGGAAAACGGGATGAATTGGCAAGAAATCCCTGCAAATAGTTCACCTGGGAAACGTACGATAATAGGGATTAATGAACATAATGACTTTAAGGCAAAAGACCACATAAAGCTAGATTTAGCTCTAAATTTTGGTACGCTGACGAGTGATGATAATCACATTCAAAAAATCGCCTCCATGGCAAAAGAAAGTGCATTGGATTATCGTTTAGTAACAAGTGATAAAGAAATGAAAAAGGACGAGAGTTTTAACGTTTATCCAAACCCCGTTACTACGTCATTTTTCACCTTAACTTCTTTACATAAATTTGATTTGCAAATAATTAACAACCAGGGAGTTATGGTATACAAAGAAAATAATTTAGAAAAAGGCACCACGAGGTGCAACATAAACTTGGCTACGGGGGTCTATTACCTAAAGCTGAATACCCAATACGACTTGTATACCAAAAAAATATGCGTAATCCGATAATCGAACCCAAAATGATAGGAAAAGAGATGAAAAAATTATACCTTGCCACGGCAAATATTTATATGAAGTTAGAAAGCAGTAATAATATGTTTAAACTATTGAAAAAGAGTGCATTGGCACTTCTATTTGTAATTCCGCTAGTGTTCTCAGGACAAAAAGCAAAAGCTCTCACATGATGGGTTCTGATATCACCTACCGTTGTATCGACACCTTGAAATTTGAAGTTACTTTAAAATGGTACAGAGACTGTAGAGGTATCTCATTGAACAATGCAGGTACTATGACCGTGCGATGTAGTAACGGAGCATCACGTAACGTTACACTGTCCTTAGTAGGTATCAGAGAAATTACACCACTTTGTGCTACGGAGCCCTCGCGATGCAGCCCATCCAACACTACAGGTACTGGAGAAGGTGTAGAAGAGCACACCTATAGAGGGATTGTAGATTTTAATGTAGCTCCACTTAGCTCATTAGCAAATTGTACAGGTAGAATCATCTTTGGTGCACAAGTAAATGCACGTAATGGTGCTATTACCACGGGGCCTTCAGGAACACTATATACAGATGCAGAATTAGATATATCAAAAGCACCTTGTAACACCTCACCTGGTCTTACAAGTGAGCCAATAGCTGTACTTTGCTGCGACCAGCCATTCTTCTTCAATAATGGTGCACTTGATACTGCAAATTTCGACTCATTAAGTTACGATTGGGGGCAGCCTCAGAGTGGATATGGGCAACAAACAAGCTACAGTGGTAACTTTGCCTACAACAACCCATTTACGGCTTTCTACCCAAGTCCTGCCCTTACATTCCCTTATAATAATCCAAACCAAAATCCACCTCATGGAGTATACCTTGATCCACTTACTGGTGATATTATTGTTACACCTACCAACTGTCAAGGTGAGGTTACGGTAGCCGTTATTGTGGTAACAGAATGGAGACGAAACGCCGCCGGCGTAATGGAAGATATTGGCAAAACACGAAGAGATTTACAGTTTATTGTAAAACAGTGTCCGGGGAATAAACCGCCAGTCGTTAATGGTCCATACTCACACAACGTTTGTGAGGGTAGTCAATTGTGCTTTAATATTACAACAAATGACTTGCCATTTATCCCACCTCCACCAGCACCTATACCGCCATTAGACACCGTAACATTGGATTGGAACGGAGGTATAGCAGGAGCTACATTTACAATATTAAACCCTACAGCTCGACTAAAAACAGGTAGATTCTGCTGGACTCCACCTATTGGGTCTGCAAGTACACTACCATATACGTTTACAGCAACGGCTCGTGATGATGCTTGTCCATTGAATGCTGTTACTGTGCGTGGTTACCGTATAACAGTTAAGCCTAAAGCATTAGCTGAAATTGACATTGATACAATGGCGTGTGGTATATATCCTATCAAAGCTGTTTTGCCTGATGGATTTAGAGGTACTGCTTCTTACAACTGGTCGTTGTTGGATTCCAATCGAAATTTCATATTCAGTGACAAGTCTGGTTCGTTCCAGTCTACAGGGAATTTCTTAGCGTTTACAGGTTCAGACACGCTAGTTTTTCGACGTGGCGGTAAATACATTATTCAGCTATCGTTAAATAATAACCCGTTAAACTGCCCAAGTACTTTTTATGATACTATTGTCGTACCACCACTACTTGAGGCTGACTTATCTGTAGGTCAAGATACCTTCGTATGTGCGGGGACCGACATTGTATTCAAGCCCACAATCACTAATTACACCCCACCCCTATCCTATCAATGGATTACTATGGGAGTAGAAAATGATGGTACATTCTTAAATAATGTAAGTATAGACCCCGCCAATGATAAAGACACTTTTAAATTGTCTGTTCCTAACGTACAATATGATACAGCCGTAGGACTTATAATAGCAGACGGTTCAGGATGTACAGCCAACGATACAGTACAAGTATTCCTGAAGTCAAACCCGCTAGCAGTTTTACCCCCTGACACGAGGTTGTGTACCTATGAAGAAATTACTGTCGTCCCAAATTTAGATACCGCTTATTGGATTGATCCAGATGGTGTATTAATCAAGCAAGGAGACACTTTATTCAAACAATGGTATGTGAACGGAGGAGTTTCACCTTTTAGCATAGAAGACAGTGTTACTGTGAATATTGCTGGCGAATACATTATCTTTATCAAGGATAGTTTAGATTGTTCTGACCGTGATACTATGTATGTATATGTAAATGATACCGTAGTGGCGGATGCAGGACCAGACCAAACTATTTGTTTGAACGATACATTTACCCTATCTGCCCAAGGAATTGACACTGCCGGAGGCGGAGCCTCTGGAGTATATGTATGGTGGGATGTCACCCCTGGAAATCCAGCAGATATAAGAATTGGCACAGTAACAGATACTTCATTTGTTGCGGTAGACAATAGAGTATATCGTCTTGAACTATACAGAACGCAAGATGGAGTAGAATGTTATGATGACGATACAGTCGTCATAAATGTAGACCAATTGCCCGTCATATCCCTTAGCGGTAAGGACGATGAAATATGTTGTGATGCCGGAGCCATAAACCTTAACACCAAGATAACTGCTCCTACAGGAGGCTCATGGTATAGTTATTTCACTCCTACACTCATAAATAATAGCGAATACAATACCGATATGGCCTGCGGAATGATTGTATCACCAGCAACCAATATAGAAACTTATGCTACCTACATTTATCAAGACCCAAGTACAACTTGTATTAATAAGGACTCGGTTAAGGTTACTGTAAAAGCTTTACCTA
>JGI26083J51738_10001157_pt1 | contig 14150 bp, 16 predicted proteins | sample SaaInl85LU_5_DNA_FD_51738 | JGI IMG/M metagenome (IMG submission 51738)
CATACGCTCAGAAGCGGAGATAGAAGGGTCCTGCACTCTCTTTCCTCTCATTAAGGCCGCTGGCGTCAAACACCGAAACAACATTGAGCAACACCCATCCGTCTTTGGCAAGGCGTGGCGCAAGCTGGGAACGGGCGGAGGCTGCGGTGCAGGCGCCTGTGATTTGGGCGACGCCATAGTGGAGCTTGAGCGGATTGTCTTGCTTGGCCTTATAGTCGGCATAGCAATCGGCCGCGTGAAGCGGGGCGGAGAGGAGCGCGAGGGCCGCGGATGCAAGTATGATGTTTTTCATGCGGTCAGACTGCGCGTTTTGGGATTGATATTCAATATCCATGCGCCCTTGAGGCAGATGCTATCTGATAGCAGAGGGCTGTTATTGCCTGTCTTTGGGGGATTTCTGATTTTGGCTTCATCGCTGGTTTGCACAAGAGAGTGCGTGCCGCCCTGAAACCGAAAGGAGATATTCTAATGTCACGTAAATTTATTGCTTCGATTGCTCTGAGTGCGCTTGTTGCCGCATCATTGAGTGCTGCACCCGCCCGTGCAGACGATCGGGATACTGCACGCGCTATTGCTGGGATTGCGGCGCTTGTGTTGCTGGGGAAGGCGATCAGTGATCGCAATGACGACCGTCGTGATCAACACAGTTATCATGCCAAACCACAGAACCAACATGGTCATGGTGTGCGTCGGCATGTCCAAGTAGATCCGAAGCCTTTGCCCCAGCGTGTTGGCAAAATGACTTTGCCGCAGCGGTGTCTGACCACGGTTCAGACGCGCCGTGACACGCTGCGCTATATGAACGGGCGTTGTTTGCAGAACAATTATCGCTGGTCCGAGAGCCTTCCACGCGCTTGTGAGATCAGAGTGAAGGGGCCACGTGGTGTGCGCACGGGCTATCAGGCGGGCTGCCTGAAGCGGAACGGATACCGCCTGAACGGATAATACCTGCTTGATCTGGGCCTGCTCTCTCTGTCATCTGGCAGAATGACAGGCCCAGATTTTTCTTATGAGCGCGCGGCGATGGACCGTGGATTTGCCCGTATTGCGGGTGTTGACGAGGTGGGCCGTGGACCACTGTCGGGGCCAGTGACAGCCTGTGCCGTTGTGCTTGATATGTCGCGTATCCCCGAGGGCCTGAACGACAGTAAGAAGCTGAGCGCGAAGCGTAGGGAAAGTTTGGCGGAGGCGATTTTGGCTTGTGCGGAGTGAGCGTGGCGAGTGCGAGCGTGGAAGAAATTGACGAGCTCAACATTTTGCGTGCTTCGCATCTTGCGATGGAGCGTGCCGTCGCGGGTCTTTTGACACCGCCAGACCATTGTTTGATTGATGGAAACCTCATTCCAAAGGGCCTCACCGTCTCGGCAGAGGCGATTGTGAAGGGCGATAGCAAATCAGTGAGCATTTCTGCTGCTTCGATTGTGGCCAAAATCAGGCGAGATTATGTCATGTCGGCACTGGCGCAACAGTACCCGGGCTACGGCTGGGAAACAAACGCCGGATATCCATCAAAAAGTCACAGACTGGCGCTGCAAAATCTTGGTGTGACCCCACACCATAGACGTTCGTTCAAACCAGTGCACAATATCTTGTATCAACAAAAAAATGTAAGTGACTGATTCAAAAAAGAAATTGACCGCGAATCATCAATGACTCATCTTAGGCCTCAACCAATGAGTGCAAAACGCACCGTGAATGAGGCAGAAAATGAAAACGAAAACGAACGCAAAGAGCGCGGTGTCGCTTCCTTTGAACACCATTTTGGACGGAGACTGCATTGAGCGCATGAACGCGCTCCCTGCGGAGAGCATTGATCTGATCTTTGCTGACCCTCCCTATAACTTGCAGCTCAAGGGCGACTTGCATCGCCCTGACAATTCAAAAGTGGATGCGGTGGATGACCACTGGGACCAGTTTGACAGCTTCAAAGTTTATGACAAATTTACACGCGAATGGCTTGCTGCGGCACGACGCCTGCTGAAGCCGAATGGTGCGATCTGGGTGATTGGCTCCTATCACAATGTTTTCCGCATGGGTGCCGAACTTCAGAACCAAGGGTTCTGGATTCTCAATGATGTGGTGTGGCGCAAGTCAAATCCGATGCCGAACTTCCGCGGCAAGCGCTTTACCAACGCACATGAGACAATGATTTGGGCGGGTAAAACCGAAACAAGCAAATACACTTTCAATTACGAAGCTCTGAAAGCTTTGAACGAAGGTATTCAGATGCGCTCTGATTGGGTCATTCCGATCTGCAATGGCGGCGAGCGTCTTAAGGACGACAACGGCGACAAGGCCCACCCAACACAGAAACCAGAAGCACTTCTGCACCGTGTGATTGTTGGCTCGACCAATGTTGGTGATGTGGTTGGACCCGTTCTTTGGCACAGGCACAACCGGCGCAGTTGCCAAGATGCTGGGTCGCGAGTTTATCGGGATCGAACGCGAAGAAGCCTACCGCAAGGTTGCTGAAAAACGGATCGCCAATGTGCGTAAGTTTGACAAGGAAGCGCTTGAAGTGAGCGTGAGCAAACGCAGCGAGCCACGCGTGCCTTTTGGTCAGCTTGTGGAGCGTGGAATGCTGCGCCCGGGCGAAGAGCTTTACTCCCTCAATGGCCGCCACAAGGCGAAAGTGCGCGCTGACGGCACGCTGATTGGCGACGATATCAAGGGATCTATCCACCAAGTGGGCGCGCATCTTGAAGGCGCACCAAGCTGCAACGGCTGGACCTACTGGAGCATCAAGCGGGACGGCAAACAAGTTCCCATCGAACTGTTCCGCCAACAGATCCGCGCCGAGATGCGCAACTAAATTGAAACGAGAATTCACCCGAAATCATGGCTCAGATTTGAGCCAGCGGGTGAGCTCTGTCTGTAACCGAACACCGCCGGTGCCTGTGGCCTGACTCCACGGCACTTTAACTGAAGCCCCGTCCTCCTCCAGAGGCGGGGCCTTTTTTTGTCGGTATTTTGATATAGACTGGGCGGCAACACTATTGGAAAGCACTCCTCAATGACCCACGACGACTCAGAGGCTTTGCGGCCAAAGAATGCGCCTCTTTCGCTTTTGCAAAAGTTGGGGTGGGGGCCGTTCTTTGCAGAGCAAGCTGATGCGTCCGTGATGGCTGAGACACCGCCTGTCAGAGTGACGGAAGTGCATCGCAGCGGTCATCATGTCGTGGGAGAGGGGATCGATACGATCCTTCCGCCGCGGCCTGATGCTACGGTGGGTGACTGGATATTGTTGAATGCTGAAGAGCCTGCCGAGAGCGTGGTGCTTGAGCGTAAGAACCTGATCAAGCGGCGCGCACCGGGGCCTGAGCGGCAGGTACAGCTCATTGGTGCGAACCTTGATACCACCTTTATTGTTACGTCTTGCAACGATGATTTCAACATTGCGCGGCTGGAGCGGTATGTTGCGCTTGCGCTTGAAGATAAGGCTTCGCCCGTCATTTTGCTGACCAAGGCTGATCTGGCGGAGGATGTCGAAAGCTATCTTAACCAAGCGCGCTCAATCTCGGCGGATGTGCCTGTGCTCGCTATTGACGGGCGCGGCGAGGAGCCACGCGAGAGACTGGCCGAATGGTGCAAACCTGGTAAGACCGTTGCTTTCATCGGGTCATCAGGTGTGGGTAAGTCGACGCTGACCAACACTTTGTCAGGCGGTCAGGAGATCAAGACCCAAGGCATCCGAGAGGGCGATGCACGGGGGCGGCACACCACAACGAGCCGTCAGCTCCACTTGCTGGTGAGCGGCTGCACCGTGCTAGACACGCCTGGCATGAGAGAGGTGCAGCTTACTGATGCGGCGTCGGGGCTCGGCGAATTGTTTGCTGATTTGCAAGAGTTGAGCACCCAGTGTCGCTTTCGGGATTGTATGCACGAGAGCGAGCCGGGCTGTGCTATCAAGAGCGCGCTTGCGGCGGGTGAGATTGGTGAGGCGCGCTTGGAGCGCTGGAAAAAGCTTGTCGCGGAAGACGCGTTTAACTCGGAAAGCCTGAGCCCGCGTCGTGCGAGAGACAGAACCTTTGGACGCATTTCAAAGCAGCCAAAGAAGAAGGGCAAAAAATAGCGCTGACGGGAATGTGACGGAGCGGACCTATTCCCCTTGGCGCATTCGAAGGGTAGCTATGGCTAAGGCCTTTTGAGGAGAGACATGATGCATATTAACGCGGATTTTTCACAGCGGGTGGTTGTGCGTCCTGAGGACTATGAGTGGGTATCTTCGCCTGCGGCTGGTGTCGAACGGATGATGCTTGATCGCATCGGTGACGAAGTCGCGCGGGCGACGACGATTGTGCGCTTTGCGCCAGATTCGCAGTTTGACACACATACCCATGGTGGCGGTGAAGAGTTTCTTGTTCTTGAGGGTGTTTTTTCGGATGAGACAGGCGATTATCCTGCTGGCACATATGTGCGCAACCCGATCGGGACGAGCCATAAACCGCATACAAAAGAGGGCTGCACGATCCTTGTGAAGCTGCATCAGTTTGATGACGACGACCAAGAGCAATTTGCGATTGATACGCGCGCGGCCGCGTTTCGCCCTGGTATGGTTGAGGGGCTTTCTGTTTTGCCCCTACATTCTTGTGCGAGTGAGAACGTTGCTTTGGTGCGCTGGGCGGCGGGCACACAGTTTAACCAGCATGCGCATTGGGGCGGCGAAGAGATCTTTGTGATTGAGGGGACGTTTCAGGATGAGCATGGTAGCTATCCTGCGGGAAGCTGGATCAGAAGCCCCCACCTTTCAAAGCATTCGCCTTGGTCGGATGAGGGCTGTTTGATCTATGTGAAGACAGGGCATCTTCCGCAAAATGAGGCCTAGCGCGGCATCGGGTTTGTCGCCGTGTTATAAGGCTTCCACTCGGTGATTTCGGGGTAGTACATTTCGCGCCATTTGCGCACGCGTGGGTTCATTTTCTTGCGCCAAAGCGGTGGAACCATCGCGGCCATTGTCATCAGTGGATAGCCATAGGGCAGCTGGGGTGCTTGCGCCGCGTCATAGTTCTGCAAGAGCGGGAAGCGGCGGTCTGGCTTGTAGTGGTGATCGGAGTGGCGCTGAAGATTTATCAGAAGCCAGTTTGAGGCTTTGTGCGCTGCGTTCCAGCTGTGATGAGGCATCACGTGCTCGTATTTGCCATCGCCGAGATGTTTGCGTGTCAGGCCGTAGTGCTCGACGTAGTTGACCAACTCAAGCTGCCAGACAGCGGCAAAAGCTTGCCACAGAAAGAGTGCAAGACCCATCCAGCCGCCGACAATGAGCGCCAGAAGCAGCATCGCCGCTTGGAGCGCCCAGTAGCGGAAGAAGGGATTGGAGGTATCGCTCCACGGCAGATCCTTGCGGGCGAGCATTTCTTTTTCTGCTTTGAACGCAGAGCGAACGCCCTCGCGAAGCACACGGGGGAAATAGCGGTAAAAACCTTCGTTGTAGCGTGCTGTTACAGCGTCGCGGGGTGTCCCGACGTAGCGGTGGTGCACAAGCAGGTGCTCTGTTCGAAAGTGCGAGTAGAGCACCATTGAGAGAAGAATATCACCAAGCCAGCGCTCGAACTTGTTTTTCTGATGCATCAGCTCGTGGCTGTAGTTGATCCCGACCGTGCCTGTGATCACCCCGACACCAAAGAACAGCACGATGGTTTCGAGCGTCCCGAGGTGCTCAGCGCGGGGGACATAATAAAGCAGGCCGAAGAGTGTGAGAAACTGGAGGGGGATCCAGATTTTGGTGATGAGAGAGTAGGCCGTCAGATGTTCTTCGCCAATGTTAGGGTCTGCATTTTCTGTGTTGAGGCCAAGGACGGCATCAAGACCAGAGAACAGATACCATGTCGCTAGCGGCAGGAGAGCGACTGTCCAACCGCCATACAACGCTCCGATCCAGGCAAGCGGAATGAGAGTCAGCGAAAGCCAGAAGGGCAGGGCGCGGCTGAAACTAGCGACTTGTTGGGCATTGAGCATTTGACGAACCTTTACTCAGGACAATTGGCAGAATTATTGCGAGGCAGTGTTGAACGCGCTTTGCGCGAGGTCAAATGCCTTTCGCATGACAGTGGGTAGGGCCTTGGGTGAAAAGCTATGCTTGGTACGAATTCCAGCCCCTCGATTTCGACGTCTTGGGGCAGAGTTGCGATATGGATATCAAGGCGTAAGTGAAAGTGTGTGAAGGTGTGAAGCGCTTCGGCGTTGATCTTTTTCCAGTCTGCCTCAACGGGTGGCGCCGCGATGCGTTCATCGCCCCAAGCGGCTCCGGGCCAGCCGAGCATTCCGCCGAGGAGGCCTTTGTCGGGGCGGCGCTCCATCAACCAAGCGCCATCTTGGCGACGAGCGACATAAGCAATGCCAAGCCGAGTGGGCTTGGCCGCCTTGGGGCGTTTGCGGGGTAAGGTATCGGCGATTCCTTCGGCGCGGGCCGTGCAGGGCGCACGCCACGGGCAGATGCCGCAAGCGGGGGATTTGGGCGTGCAGAGCGTTGCGCCGAGGTCCATAACAGCTTGGGCATAATCGCCTGCGCGCTGGTCAGGCGTCAGACCAGCGGCATGGGCGCGGAGCGTCTCTTTGCTATCAGGAAGCGGCTCTAACACAGCGTAAAGCCGCGACATCACGCGCTCAACATTGCCGTCCAGCACAGTCTCGGGATGATCATAGGCGATCGAGGAAATAGCCGCAGACGTGTAGGGGCCAATCCCGGGAAGGGCCTCAAGCTCGGCGCGTGTTCGGGGGAAGCCACCCAGCTCGGTGACGGCGCGTGCACATTTCAGCAGGTTGCGCGCGCGGGCGTAATACCCAAGACCAGCCCATTCGGCCATCACGTCTTCATCGCGCGCTTCGGCGAGCGCCTCAACCGTCGGCCAAAGCAACAGAAAGCGAGTGAAATAGGATTTGACGGCAGCGACAGTTGTCTGCTGGAGCATAATTTCTGAGAGCCAAACGGCGTAGGGATCAGGCAGGATGCCAGCGGCTCTGTCAGACGGGCTTGTGCGCCACGGCAGGGTGCGCGCGTGGGTATCATACCAGTCGAGCAGATCTGAGGCTTTCGCCGTTTCACGCATTGTTTATTCCCTGTTTGCCAATCGCTCTGTCCAAGGAGCCTTTGCGCAGGTAACATGGCGTTGATGAACAAAGATGCAAGCCAAACCAAGCGGAACCGCGGCTTTAAGCGCGCGGCGAATTTGATGGGAGAGCGTATCAACGCTGTGTCCCAACAGCGCGGTTTTGCTGTATCGCGACTTTTGACGCATTGGGAAGAAATTGCCGGCCCAGATATTGCCAGCATGAGCCGCCCTGTCGAAATGAGCTACGGCAAAGGCGGCTTTGGCGCGACCTTGTGTTTGCTCACGACGGGGGCAAATGCGCCTGTTCTTGAGATGCAAAAAGCCAAGCTGCGCGAGAAGGTGAACGCGGTTTACGGCTATAATGCGATCTCTAGTATTCGGATCACCCAGACCCATGCGACAGGCTTTGCCGAGGGGCGCGTGGATTTTGAGCATCGCAAAATCAAGGCTGCGCCAAAGGCTCCCGACCCTGCTGTTGTGCAAGAGGTAAAGGCGCAAGCAGCAGACGTCGGTAACGAGAGTTTGCGGCTGGCCCTTGAAGCGCTGGGCCAAAACGTTTTATCCAAACACAAACGCTAGAAGAGAGATTTTTTATGAACCGCAACATTCTTATTATTGCACTGGTTGCAATCCTTGGCGGTGGGGCCGCCTTCTTCGCTATGAGCGGCGGTGGCGCCAAGCAAGTCGATGTTGCGCCGCAAGCGCAAGCCGAAGCCGAAACGGAAACTGTAGCGGAAACGAGTGACGCTGCGGTGTCCGAGATCACTGAAATGACCTTGGGCAACCCAGATGCGCCTGTGAAGGTTGTCGAGTATGCGTCGTTTACCTGCTCCCATTGCGGAGCTTTTCACCGCGAGGGCTTCAAGGAGCTGAAGGCCAACTACATCGACACAGGCAAGATCCACTTTACCTATCGCGAGGTATATTTTGACCGCGCTGCGCTCTGGGCGTCTATGGTTGCGCGTTGCGGCGGGGAAGAGAAATTCTTCGGAATCACGGACCTGATTTATAAAGGCCAGCGCGACTGGATGGGCGGCGGTGATCCTGTGCAAATGGCAGACGGCCTGCGCAAAATTGCACGTGTGGCTGGCCTGTCATCAGACACGATTGACGCCTGCCTTGAGGATCAGGACAAGGCGCAGAGTCTGATTTCATGGTATCAGGCCAATGTGGAAGCTGACGGGATTGACTCGACACCATCATTTATCATTGGTGAGGATCGTGTGGCGGGCAACAACTATGCCAAGCTGCGTGAAGTGATCGACGCACAGCTCGGTAACTGAGTTATGAGCGCACCTCTGGAAGGCCTCAAGGTTGTTGAGCTCGCGCGGATTTTGGCGGGGCCTTGGGCGGGGCAAACGCTTGCAGACCTTGGTGCAGATGTCATCAAGGTTGAAGCGCCTCAGGGCGACGACACACGTCAGTGGGGGCCTCCATTTGTGGAGCGNGGCGANGATAAATCGGCGTCGTATTTCCACTCCTGTAATCGTGGGAAGTCGAGCGTTGTAATCGACTTTCGCACGCCCGAGGGGCAGGCGCAGGTGCGTGAGCTTGTGAAGGATGCGGACATNCTGATCGAGAATTTCAAGCTNGGAGGCTTGGCCAAATATGGGCTCGACTATGCAAGTCTTGCCGAGGTCAATCCACGGCTGATCTATTGCTCNATCACGGGCTTTGGCCAAACGGGCCCTTATGCGCACCGCGCGGGATATGACTATATTATTCAGGGCATGTCGGGGCTTATGTCGATCACGGGCGAGCCCGATGGGCAACCACAGCGTGCGGGTGTCGCGATCACCGATGTGTTTACAGGAGTCTATTCTGTTGCTGGTGTGCTTGCAGCACTTTATCAGCGCGAACGTACGGGCCGGGGACAACATCTTGATATGGCTTTGCTGGATGTGGCTGTCTCTGTGACCGCCAATCAAGGGCTGAACTATTTGACCACGGGCACACCTCCTGGACGGACGGGCAATTATCACCCTAATCTTACGCCTTATCAGGTTTTTGATTGTGCNGATGGGCATATCATTATTGCGACAGGCAATGACGGGCAGTATCGNCGGCTCTGCGATCTCTTGGATCTCGGCTGGATGAAAGAGCANNCNGACTATTTGACCAACGCGGACCGAGTTAAGAATAGGCCCGCGATGATTGCGTTATTGATGGCCGAGACAGCGAAGCGGACCAAGGCAGAGCTTCTTGCAGGCTGTGAGGCAGAGGGGATCCCTGCTGGGCCGATCAATGACATGGCGGAGGTCTTTGATGATCCACACGTGAAGGCGCGTGGGATGCAGGTCGAGCTTGATGGTATCCCGAGTGTTCGCTCGCCATTTGTTTTTTCAGATGCGGAACTCGCCTTGAAACGACCCTCACCAAAGCTGGGAGAGGACGGGTAAGCGGCTTCGAATTGTGCTGCGCACAATCCGACCAAAGCGAGGGGCCAGCCCCTCGCGCTCCCCGGGATATTTTTAGAAAGAAAAAAGGGCTAGGGGCGCAGTTGCTCTAGCAAACCCTTGAGCGCAGATGCGTTTGTGACCTTTAGGCGCACTGGGAGGGTTAGCACNTCCTGTCGGAAGGCTTGGGGCAGGCGGACGGCATCTTTTTCTGTGGTGACGAGGCGGGCGTTGTGGCGTTTGGCGTCGGCGCTCAGGCGGTTCATCAGGGCGGGCGTAAGGGGCTGGTGATCAGCCAGAGCTTCCGCGTGAATGATCTCGGCGCCGAGGTATTTTAAGGTTGTGAAGAATTTCTCTGGATGGCCGATTCCTGCAAAGGCCAGAACGCGGGTTCCCGTCCAGTCCATACCCATTTGAAGGGGTTCGAGGGCGGCATGAAAGCGGGGGGGCGACTTGGGGGCGACAAAGAGCGCTTGCTCGGGCTCTGAGCCGATTGTGATGAGGGCGTCTGCGCGGGCGAGACCTATTTTTTCTGGTTCGCGCAGAGGGCCTGCAGGAATGCAGTGCCCGTTGCCAAAGCCGCGCTTGGCATCAACAACCACAAACGAAAGGTCTTTGTGAACGGAAGGATCCTGAAAGCCGTCGTCAAAGAGGATCACGCTTGCGCCTTCATGCTCGGCACGCTCAGCGCCTTGGAGGCGTGATTTGGAGACCACGACAGTACAGAAGGCCGCAAGCAAAAGCGGCTCGTCGCCGACATCGGAGGCGGTGTGGCTGCGTGGATCGACCAAGACAGGCCCTTGGAGAGCGCCGCCATAGCCGCGCGAGACAACAACCGGGGTATGCCCGAGTGCCTGAAGCTCTTGAACAAGGTAGATAACCGTCGGGGTCTTTCCTGTTCCACCTGCGTTTATATTGCCCACGCATATCACGGGCGTGTCCAGATTGACCGTCTCTGTGCGCGCCAATCTGCGCGCTGTGCCAAGCGCGTAAAGACCTCCCAGAGGGGCAAGGAGCACCGACTGCCAGCTGCGTGGGCGGAACCAGAAGCGGGGCGTTTGCATCAGCTTTCCTCCAGATGATCTAGGGCGTCATGCACCAGCGACGTGATGCGATCTGTGACATCTGCACCTTCGGTGGCAATTTCCCAAGCAGCCATGGCCATTTGAGCGGCACGGTCAGGAGCGGAAAGCTGACTGACAGCAGCTGTGAGTGTATCTACATCGCGCACAATACGCGCACCGCCTGCTGCAGCAAAGCGGGAATAGCTTTCAAGATGTTTGCCGACATTCGGACCATAAAGGATCGCTGAGCCAAGGTTGGCTGCGGCATACGGATTGTGGCCNCCGTGGCCTGACACAAGGGACGCGCCCATGAAGCTCACTGGAGACACGCGAAACCAGAGGCCCAACTCAAANGGATCTTCGGCCAAGAGGACTTGAGCTGTTTCATCGCTTAGCCCGTCTGTCTCGGGCCAGATGGTGTAGCGCAGCTGGTGTTGCTCCAAGGCGTCTTTGAAGGCTTCATATTCATTCTCGTCATCGGGCACGAGGATCAGCAAAAGCCTATGAGCTGCTCGGCTGGCTTTGAAATGTGCAGGGAGGACAATGTCGAGCTCCTCTGCACGCACGCAAGCGGCCAGCCATGAGGGGCGTGAGTTAAGTGCGGCGGAGAGGTCGTTCAGGTCCGTTTCGTTGCACGGCAGAGTTGGGATGCCTTGCTGCATGCGCCCTGCAACAAAGATATCATCCGCTTCTACGCCCATTTTGCGCAGAGCTGTTTCGGCCTCGCTGTCACGGGCGAGAAAAGTAGAAAATAGTCTGAGCGCGCGGCGCTGTGACAGACCTTGTCCTCGCCAGACATTGGTCTGAAAGCCTTCGGCATGGGCATCGAGCAGAAAAAGAGGGATGCCGCGTTTGTCAGCTTCTTGCGCGAGAGCTGGATTAATCCAGCCGCCAGCCCAAAGGCAGAGGCGTGGCGCGTATTGGGCGAAGAACGCAGTGATGCTGTTTCCTTCACGAGGGATCACGGCTGTGTTGATCGACGCATCAAGGCTATCAGGAATTGAGAGGCTGCCATCTGTGGTTATCAGGCAGGTGATGTCTGGGCGCTCTAAAGCAATGCTGCGGCGCAGCTGCGCAAAGGCTGGCACATGTGCAGGCTCTGTGGCGTGACACCAAAGATCAACCGTGAGTGCCTTAGCAATCTTTTCTTCGCGCGAGGAACCGCCAGAATGACGGGGGCGCGCCATGAGACCTGATAGAAGAGGTTTCATAGTTTATTGGCCTCGCGCTTGTGCGCAGTGGCGCTTGTAGTCTGCGACTATGAGACAGCGCTGTGCTATTTTCAGCCCCTTTGCGTGTTGCGTCGCACCAACCTAAGGGATTGCATTTTGGGGTCAAGGCGATGCAAGTGAGCCATAGCAAAAGGATATGGCCCATGAAACCCTTTCTGATCTTGCAACTGCGTCCAGAGGCAGAGGCGGCAGACAATGAGTTTGCTGCGATTTGCGCCAAAGGAGGGCTTGGGCCTGACGAGGTACGACGCGTGCGGTTGGATTGTGAAGATTTGCCTGACACACTGAATTTGAGTGACTATTCAGGTGTGATTGTTGGGGGTGGGCCCGGATGTGTAAGTGACTCACCCGAGGAAAAAACCTCTATTGAAGCCAAGATCGAGCGTGATGTGCTGTCGTTGATGCCAGCGATTACGGAGCGCGACTTTCCGTTTATGGGATGTTGCTATGGAATCGGAGTTCTGGGTCATCATCTGGCGCAGAACGTCAGCAAGGAGCGGTATGGCGAGCCTGTGGGCACTGCAGATTGCCGGCTGACTGAAGCAGGGCGCGCTGACCCGCTTTGTCATGGGTTGCCAGAGCGGTTTGAGGCTTTTGTGGGCCACAAGGAAGCGCTGCAAAGCTTGCCGGAGGGATGTGTGCATCTTGTTGAGGCGCCAAGCTGTCCATTCCAGATGATCCGATATGGGCAGAATGTTTATGCGACGCAGTTTCACCCCGAGGCAGATGCGGCCGAGTTTGAAGCGCGGATCAATATCTATAAGCATAAGGGGTATTTTGCACCAGAAGAGGCCGAAAGCCTGATTGCAATGTGCCATGCAGCGAGCGTGACGGTTCCTGAGCGCATCTTGAGAGCATTTGTAGAGCGCTACAGGACGTAATCGCGCTGGACAGAATCGGGCGGCGTGCTAGATTTGATCAAATTCTTGTAGAGTCCAGTTTTAATAGCCCGATGGAGAGCGCGATGAAAGACGACAACTTCCTCAAAGAGAACAATGCACGCCATATGTGGCATCCGATGGGTGCGCCGGGCGACAGCCTTGAGCATCCGCCGACGATTATCAAAAGTGCGCACGGTGTGAAGATCACTGATCTGGACGGAGCGGAAGTTGTGGACGCTGTGGGCGGGCTTTGGTGTGTGAACCTTGGCTACTCCAACGATGTGGTGAAAGACGCGATTGCCAAACAGCTTTACGAGCTGCCTTACTATTCGGCCTTTGCGGGCACATCCAACCCCACAGCAATCGAGGCGTCTTATGCCGTGCGCGAGTTCTTTAAGGCCGACGGGATGGGGCGCGTTTTCTTTACATCGGGCGGCTCTGACTCTGTGGAGACATGCTTGCGACTGGCGCGGCAGTATCACCGCATCAAAGGGGAACCGACGCGCACCAAGTTCCTCAGCCTCAAGAAGGGCTATCACGGTACGCATTTTGGCGGCGCGAGTGTGAACGGGAACAATCGCTTCCGCATTGCTTATGAGCCGCTTCTGCCTGGCTGTTTCCATTTGCCGAGCCCCTATACCTACCGCAATCCGTTTAATGAGACGGACCCGGCTGTTCTGGCGCAACTCATTGCACAGGCGATGGAAGACGAGATCAACTTTCAGGGTGCCAACACGATTGCGGCGTTTATCATGGAGCCCATTCAGGGCGCGGGTGGTGTTATTGTGCCGCATGAAAGCCTGATGCCGCTTCTGCGCGAGATTTGCACACGACATGGTATCCTGATGATCTCTGACGAGGTGATCACGGGCTTCGGGCGAACAGGCCACTGGAGCGGTGCGCGGCACTGGGGTGTGCAGCCCGATATGATGAGCACGGCGAAGGGGATTACTTCAGGATATTTCCCTGTCGGCGCAGCTTTGATGAGCGAGGCTGTGGCGGATGTGTTTGAGAAAGACACCAAGGGCGAGGCCGGAATTTTCCACGGTTATACCTATTCTGCGCATCCTGTTGGCGCGGCGGCTGTAACAGCAACGCTGAGCGAGACATTGCGTTTGGACACGAAGACGAACGCGGCGGCACGCGGCACACAGCTCTATCAAGGTGCGCTCAAGCTGGCGGAAAAATACGATATCATCGGCGATGTGCGCGGCGGTCACGGGCTTATGACGGGGATCGAAATCGTGTCTGACAAGGCTGGCAAAGCGGCGATGGATATGCCGACGATGAAGCGTATCCACAAGGCGGCCTATGATGCGGGGGCGATGGTGCGTCTGGGGGGGAACAACATCCTGATGTCACCGCCCCTGACGATCTCTGAAGCTGAGATTGACACTGTTTTGAGCGCGCTTGATGTGGGCTTTGGCTCTGTGTGAGGACTTGCGCCGCGCCTTTGGCGCGCCGCGGTAGGCGAGAGGGCGCTGCCCTCTCGCGCTCTCCCGGGATATTTTTGGAAAGAAAAAGACTA
>JGI26083J51738_10001158_pt1 | contig 14147 bp, 11 predicted proteins | sample SaaInl85LU_5_DNA_FD_51738 | JGI IMG/M metagenome (IMG submission 51738)
GAGGAGGGGCCGAAAACGGGCGCCCCAAGAGGCATGGAGCCGCTATTGGCGGGAGCGCTGGAGCGAATCGAAGAGCTGTTCAATTCAGGCGGCGAGATTACTGGGTTGAGCACCGGCTTCATTGATCTCGATAAGATGACCTCGGGTATGCAGCCCTCCGACTTGGTGATTGTCGCCGGCCGTCCTTCCATGGGCAAAACTAGTTTTGCGATGAATCTGGTAGAAAATGCCGCCGGTAAAAGCGACAAGCCGATTCTTGTATTCTCCATGGAAATGCCGGCAGAAAGTTTGGTCATCCGGATGTTGTCCTCTCTGGGCCGAATCGATCAATCGCGCGTTCGAAATGGCAAGCTTGAGCAAGATGATTGGCCAAAACTGTCTAAAGCGATGAATACGCTGAAAGAGGCGCGTATTTTTATNGACGATACACCGGCACTCACGCCCACAGAGCTTCGCTCGAGAGCTCGCCGGGTTGCCAGAGAGCATGGTGAGCTGGGTATGGTGATGGTGGACTACTTGCAGCTGATGCAAGTAGCTGGCTCTAGCGACGGTAGGACAGCAGAAATTTCTGAAATTTCCCGAAGTCTTAAAGCGATTGCCAAGGAGTTTCGTTGCCCAATGGTTGCGCTTTCACAGTTGAATCGCTCACTTGAGCAGCGCCCAAATAAGCGCCCCGTCAACTCTGACCTACGCGAATCGGGTGCGATCGAGCAAGATGCCGATGTCATCATGTTTATTTACCGCGATGAGGTTTATCACGAAGACTCTCCCGATAAAGGGGTGGCTGAGATCATCATCGGCAAGCAACGTAACGGACCTATCGGTACCTGCCGGTTGGCATTCCAGGGCGAGTTTACGCGCTTTGAAAATTTGGCCGCCGGCCGCTACGAAGACTACTAATCGCCATCGACTTTGCTGTAGATGCCTGTTTCTGCCCGCAGATTATTCAATGCAGCTTTACGCTCGTCCGTTGACATCTTCGTGTGCTCTGGCTGCTCGGGTAGCAGATTGACGTCGGGCATTGCCAGCTCTTCGCCTCTTAGTACTAGAGCGACATAGCGCTCATAATGGGGTTTGAACACTGGCCATGTCTTTGATTCAGTGTTGTTGGCCAGAAAAAACCAATCGCTATCGCGCCCAGCGAAATATACGGCGGGATGGCTCCACTGCTGCTCTTGTTTGGGCGAGGGCTTCTGGCTCGCCTCGATAAAAGCTTCTCTCGGACCCGGCAAGCCCTTGTGTCGCAGCGCATCTTGGCAACTTTCAAGCATTCGGTGCAGTGTGGGTAAGTACTCGCTATTTTCTATAGCGTGGCGAGCTCCCAAGAGAATGACGTCGGCCGAAAAACCATTTAAGGACTCAAGCCACAGCCGNTTAATNTGGTTCAACTGCCCGTTGTCTGGATACGCCGCGTAGAACTGATTGTGGTAGTTCAACCGAAACAACGCGAATACCTGATTGATGGCTTCAATCATACCGTCCTTACTNGACGGTTGTTCGGTGTCGCCGTTACTCTGCCCAGCTGGTGTCGCTGAGGTCGTCTGCGAGACTCCGGTCCCTTGTACGACCCGTTGGGCCAGGTCGGCTGCTTCCTTGGCTTTGGACATTTTCGCCTCCATGGCGTTGCTCCCAGCGCCATTGATGTTTGACATGCTGTAAGAACTTGCTGTTCCACGATGTGTGCATTTCGTTACTGTCTGTCCAGTAAAGCACAAATTCGGGCACTCGTTGTCGAGCAAAGTCTCTGCTAATACCCGCCATGTCTAAGATTTCGAAAACTTCGTTACTGGGTTGCCATGCGGGACCGATACGCGTGGGCTCAGTGCTATGCACTAANCCGCCCGCGAAGCGGGACCAGCGTTGGCGCACGAAGCTAATAAAACGACTATTGACTTCTTTGGGTGGGCCGCCTTTTTCTCGCCAATAAAGCACGAACTCGGGCCGCAACGTATCTATGAATTCGGGATCAACCCCCGATCGCACCATAATTTCCATAGCATCGTGACTGGGATGCCAGTCAGCATCGAATTTAGGGGGCTCTGAAATGGTGAATGCGGGATGTTGGTGCTGTTGGCGGCGCCATATAGCTAGCACGTGTTGTCTAAATCGACTGTCACGAGTGCGATCGGCGACGCCGCGTTCGAAATTAGCGAGCTGGCTAAGCGCAAACTGGCGGTCAATACCATGATTCAGGGCGAGCAGATCGAGAACGCCCTCCGAGGGCTGCCATGTGTCTTCAGGCGTTATGCGGGGTTGTAAAGGCGCTCTTTGGCTATGTTCACCCTGGTGGTGTTCACCCGTCTTGGAGTGCTCACCCGCCAGAGACACTCGTACTGTGGCACCATCGTCTTCAGAGAGTATAGCGATAACCCCCAGTTCCGCGAGTCGCTTGAGCAGCTGTAAAATTTCGTGCCGCTGCCAAAATGGAAAATTCTTTTCCAAAGACGTCATAACTAAGGCGTGCCATCGACCGGGAGTTTGGGGGATCTGCGGCGCAATACCTTGTAATAAAATAGCCTCGCTTAGCCCGATGGTGGCTGCCAAATCGGGTGAAAACGTCAACTGACGATCGGGAATAAGTGAGCTTGATGACATTAGTGTGAATGATTAATGAAAGGGTCTGCTAGCATACCGATGAATGGCGTTTGATTATAGTGACTGACTGCCGAGATAAACTCTGCATACATTATTAGGGGCAACCCTTAGTTTCTCAAGGAACCACCATGGCGAAAGTAAAGACGGCGTTTGTGTGCAATGACTGTGGCGCTGACTATCGAAAATGGCAAGGTCAGTGCAGTGAATGCCGTGCTTGGAANACCATAACGGAAATTCGCTTAGGACCAGCAAAATCCGCGGGTGGCGCGCGAAGCGCTCATTCCGGGGGTTATGCAGGTACCACGGCGGACGTTCGCTTGTTAAAAGATATTGATGTTGTCGAGCTGCCCAGATTCTCGAGTGGCTTACAGGAGCTCGATCGCGTCTTAGGCGGTGGTTTTGTCCCCGGTTCGGCCATTTTAATCGGCGGGCATCCCGGCGCAGGTAAAAGTACGTTGCTGCTGCAAACACTGTGTACGCTCGCGACACAGCATTCGGCACTCTATGTCACCGGCGAAGAAAGCCCGCAGCAAATAGCGATGCGTGCCGANCGGCTCAGTCTACCAACGGACGCGTTGAAAATTATGGCGGAAACCGATGTCGATGCGATTTTGGCTGCCGCNGACAAGCACAAACCAAAAGTGATGGTGATTGACTCGATCCAAGTGGTTCATTCGGAAGCTATTGCCTCTGCACCGGGGAGTGTTTCTCAGGTGCGTGAGTGTGCAGCGCAACTGACTCGGTTTGCTAAACAGTCGGGCGTGGTCATGATTTTAGTGGGGCACGTTACTAAGGAGGGAAGCCTCGCAGGCCCGAAGGTTTTGGAGCACATGATCGATTGCTCCATCTTGTTGGAGGGGGAGCAGGACTCCCGCTATCGCATTCTTCGAGGTAGCAAGAATCGCTTTGGCGCAGTCAATGAGCTGGGTATTTTTGCCATGACAGACCAAGGATTGAGAGAAGTAAAAAACCCCTCCGCTATTTTTCTCGATCGCGCAGAGCGCCCAGCACCCGGCACAACGGTTATGGTTGTCTGGGAAGGTACTCGGCCGCTACTTGTCGAGATTCAAGCACTGGTCGACGATAGCTCTCTGGGTAATCCTCGACGAGTCGCTGTTGGATTCGAACAAAATCGATTGGCCATGCTGCTTGCTGTGTTACATCGACATGGCGGTATTCAAGTGGGTGATCAAGACGTTTTCGCAAACGTTGTGGGCGGTGTTCGCGTACTCGAAACCAGTGCTGATTTNGCTCTNCTGACGGCGATCGTATCAAGCCTACGTAATCGTGTGTTGAGTCGCGATATGGTGGTCTTTGGTGAGGTTGGGTTGTCGGGTGAGATTCGGCCGGTGCCATCAGGCCAGGAGCGTTTGAGTGAAGCTGCGAAGCATGGGTTCCGCCGCGCGATCGTGCCGCGGGGCAATGCGCCAAAGCAACCTATTAAAGGTTTAGAGATAATCCCCGTAAGTCGTTTAGATGAGGCGCTACAAGCTGTACAGTAGCCGTTAAGTGTGCGGATTTGCATAGGGGTTATATCTAGATCAAAGATCTGAGTAGGAAGGCAGCTGATGAGTAGGGATCTGACCTTAGATAACTTCTTGAACGGTTTGGTCAAGCGGAACCCGGGAGAACTGGAGTTTCACCAGGCTGTTACCGAGGTAGCGCGAAGTATTCTGCCTTTCGTTCTAGAGAACCCGCAGTATCAACAGGCGGGCATTATTCGTCGTCTGACTGAGCCCGATAGAATCATTATATTTCGAGTTGTTTGGGAGGACGATGGCGGTCGGGTCCGCGTTAATCGAGGTTATCGCGTACAGTTCAATAACGCTATCGGTCCCTACAAGGGCGGTTTGCGCTTTCATCCGTCCGTAAATTTAAGCATTCTCAAATTCTTGGGATTCGAGCAGGTTTTCAAAAACAGTCTTACAACCCTTGCGCTAGGTGCAGGAAAGGGCGGGGCCGATTTCAATCCCAAAGGCAAGTCTAACCGAGAGATTATGCGGTTTTGCCAGTCATTCATGACGGAGCTTAAGCACCATATTGGCCCCCATATCGATGTGCCCGCTGGCGATATAGGCGTGGGTGCGAGAGAAATCTCCTATATGTTCGGCCAGTACAAGCGTTTAGCCCACGAGTTTTCCGGTGTGCTTACGGGTAAGGCATTGGAATTTGGCGGTAGTCTGATTCGCACTGAGGCCACGGGTTATGGGTGCGCTTTTTTTATGGAGCATATGCTCAATCATCAAGGCGATAGTATTCATGGCAAGCGATGCGCGCTATCAGGCAGCGGCAACGTGGCCATTTTTTGCGCAGAAAAAATTCTCCAGCTGGGCGGTAACGTAGTCACTTTGTCAGACTCAAGCGGGTTTATTCACGACCCTGAAGGTATTTCTGAAGCAAAATTGAATTGGATCAAAGAGCTCAAATTCCGCCGGCATGGCCGTATCGCGGAGTATACTGAAACCTTCTCGGGAGCCTCGTTCTATCCGGGTAACCGCCCTTGGAATGTCCCTGCCGACCTTGCATTTCCATGCGCCACCCAAAATGAAATTACGGACGTCGATGCCAAGGATCTTTGTCGGCATGGCTGCATTGCCATTGCTGAGGGTGCCAATATGCCCTGTACTGCTGAAGCGATTACAGTTTTCCGTGAGAATAAAATGCTATTTGCACCCGGCAAAGCTGCCAATGCAGGTGGCGTCGCGGTGTCCGGCTTGGAAATGAGTCAAAATAGTATGCGCTTGTCTTGGACCGCGCAGGAGCTTGAGGAAAAGCTTAAGCACATCATGGCCAAGATCCATGAAGAATGCGTTCTTCATGGATCTGACGGAGACCACATTGACTACGTTAAAGGCGCTAATATCGGCGGCTTTATCAAGGTGGCTGATGCGATGCTGGCCTACGGAATTGTGTAAAGTTGTGCAGCGAAAAACCGTCCAATAGCCGCCTGTAAGATGTCGCCACAAAACGCAAACGTCAGCCAGTCTTCAGTTTAGTAGCGGTGTAGTAGCGGTGTAGTAGCGGTGTAGTCGCTCAATGACACGATGAGAGCCGTGCCATTGAGGATGTGCCGGAGAGTTACGGTGACGCGCCGTCAAAGTTACATGAGTTTGCGGTATTTTACGCGGCTTGGCATATCGGCGTCCTTGCCCAAGCGCGATCGGCGTTCCTCTTCGTATTCAGTGAAATTCCCCTCGTGAAATACAACGCCACCGTCGTCTTCGTAGGCGAGAATGTGCGTTGCAACACGGTCCAAAAACCATCGGTCGTGGGAGATGACCATGGCCGAGCCTGGGAATGCGAGTATTGCCTCTTCCAACGCGCGTAGGGTTTCAACATCAAGGTCGTTGGTCGGTTCGTCAAGCAGTAAGACGTTGGCTCCTTGCTTCAATAATTTTGCAAGGTGTAAGCGGTTTCGCTCGCCACCCGATAAATCTTTGACAAATTTTTGTTGATCGGAGCCTTTGAAATTGAAACGTCCCACATAAGATCTGGAGGGTACTTCATAGTTGCCGATCTTAATGATGTCCAAGCCGTCGGAAACCTCTTCCCAGACGGTTTTGCTACCGTCTAAGTCATCGCGGGACTGATCAACGTAACCCAGCTGAACGGTTTCACCCACGATGACCTCGCCGCCATCAGGCTGCTCAATGCCCATTAGCAGTTTGAACAGCGTCGACTTACCCATGCCATTGGCGCCTATGATGCCGACAATGCTGCCTTTCGGGACGGTAAAGCTGACGTTGTCAAACAGGAGTCGGTCACCAAAGGTCTTGCGCAGATTATTGACTTCAATAACCTTGTCACCCAAGCGAGGTCCGGGTGGTATATAAATCTCGTTGGTTTCATTGCGCGTCTGATATTCCTGCGAATTCAGTTCCTCGAAACGCTGCAGGCGCGCCTTGTTTTTAGCTTGCCGGCCTTTCGGGTTACTTCTCACCCATTCTAATTCGGCCTTGATCGCTTTTTGGTGGGAAGCCTCTTGCCGTGCCTCCTGTTCTAGGCGCGCCTCTTTGGCTTCAAGCCAAGTCGAGTAGTTACCTTCATAAGGAATCCCGCGACCGCGGTCGAGTTCTAGAATCCAGCCAGCCGCATTGTCGAGGAAGTATCGATCGTGTGTTATCGCCACGACGGTTCCAGGAAAGTCTTCTAAGAAGCGCTCAAGCCACCCTACTGATTCCGCATCAAGGTGGTTGGTGGGCTCGTCGAGGAGGAGCATATCGGGCTCGGATAAGAGTAGACGACACAGGGCAACGCGTCGACGCTCGCCACCTGACAGAGTATCGACATTGGCATCCCATGGGGGTAATCGAAGCGCATTAGCGGCTATCTCAAGCTTGGTATCCAAATTATGGGCATCGTGCGCCTGAATAATATCTTCAAATCGTGCCTGCTCTTTTGCAAGCGCATCGAAATCTGCGTCAGGTTCTGCATAATCGGCATAGACTTTTTCTAGGCCAGCTAGTGCGTCAATAGCCTCTTGCACGCCTTCTTCCACATTGCCGCGTACGTCTTTCTCTGCGTTGAGTTGCGGCTCCTGCTGAAGATAGCCAATCTTGATCCCCGCTTGGGCGCGCGCCTCACCTTGAATGTCAGTATCGATCCCCGCCATGATTCGCAAAAGCGTCGATTTACCTGAACCATTGAGGCCCAGCACACCAATCTTGGCGCCTGGAAAAAACGACAGGGAGATATCTTTGAGAATTTCGCGCTTAGGTGAAACGATTTTCCCCACGCGATTCATTGTGTAGACGTACTGCGCCATTAGTCCATGTCCTGATGTGTTTCGATTGAGGGTGGGGAGCATAGCAAACCCTACTTTGTAGGGCACCTGCTGGTGTGGCTATTTACCCTGCAATAGGAGCGTCACTGGGGCTGTCTTCATCATGAACATAGTCAGATGGCAGCAGCGCTTCGTGAAAGTCCTCATACTCGAACTCAGTTTGTGCTGACACTTTGGCTATGTGGAAAAGCGCATCGCCCTCATAGACAGTGGGCAGGTTGGATCGACCAATCACGATGCCTGACAGCGGCGCAATAACTTCAATCTCCCAGGTCCCCAGAGGATCGGAAACGACGCCGATAACTTGGTTTTTTTCGACCTGCCCGCCGAGGGAAACCAATACGCGATGGACACCACTGCCGGGGGAACGCACCCACTGGGTGATTTTGCTAACAATGGGTTTTTTCGGCGCCCGTGCGCGACTCGGTCGGAGCATCCCAATATGGCGCATCACGTTGATCACACCTTTAACACCGGCGCGGATATACACCTCATCGAAGCGGAGTGCTTCGCAGCTCTCGTACAGGATGACGGGCACACCCATCTCGGTCGCATATTCTCGGAGTGAGCCATCTCTAATTTTTGAATCAATGACAATAGGCGCACCAAAAGCCTGTGACATCCCTTTGACGACAGTGTCGTTCAGTTCTGCGCGGATTTGTGGAAAATTAGAGCGGTGTCGTCCACCCGTATGTAAATCTATGCCGTGGCTGCACTTAGCAACGATTTCATTCATAAATGTATAGGCCAATCGCCCTGTTAGTGACCCGCTGGGCGAGCCGGGAAACGAGCGATTTAAATCTCGACCATCCGGCAGGTAGCGCGAGTGGTTATTGAAGCCATAGACATTAACGATGGGGATCGCGAGCAGCGATCCAGACATTTTTTTGGGGTCTATCGTTTTCAATACGCGGCGAACAATTTCCACGCCGTTGATTTCGTCGCCATGAATCGCGGCGCATACAAACAGCGTGGGGCCGGGACGCGTGCCTCGAACGACCTGCACTGACAGTGACATATCATCGTTACTAAAGGTCGGTGCGACCTCAATTTCGACGGTGCGTGTTTCGCCAGGCAAAACGCTTTCTCCGCCGATAGTGAGTGCTTCGGTATAGCGCTTTCGCGTGGCGGTGTTCACATTATTACCTCAGCCTTTGGAGCGACCGTGTGCTTTGCCGGGTTGTGCAAACTCTTCAACAAACTGGATGATTTTCTTAGCTACATTGATACCTGTTGATTCTTCGATGCCTTTGAGGCCAGGGGACGAATTAACCTCCATGACCAGCGGACCGCGCTCTGAGCGCAATAAATCGACGCCCGCTACATTGAGCCCCATGGTTTGCGCCGCTTTTACCGCCGTTCGGCGCTCGGCGGGTGTCAGCTTTGTTTGTCGCGCGGTGCCGCCTCTGTGAAGGTTGGAGCGGAACTCGCCCGGTGCAGACGTGCGCTCCATTGCCGCCACTACTTTTCGTCCGATCACAAAGCAACGCACGTCGCTGCCACCGGCCTCTTTGATGTATTCCTGTACCAAGAAGTCTGCTTTGAGCTCCGTAAATGCGTCGATAACTGATTCTGCAGCTTTAATGGTCTCTGCCAAAACAACACCTCGACCTTGAGTGCCCTCAAGTAACTTCACGACTAGGGGCGCGCCGCCAACGAGTTTAATGAGTTCACGTGTGTTGTGAACGTCGTGAGCGAATCCTGTCACGGGCAGTCCTAGACCTTTTCTAGACAGTAACTGCAGTGCACGCAACTTTGATCGTGATCGGCCGAGTGGAATTGAGCCAACTAGGCTGTAGGTGTCCATCATCTCGAACTGACGAATAACGGCGGTACCGTAGTTTGTCACCGAGGCACCAATACGCGGAATCACGGCATCTTGGCGCTCGAGCTTTTCACCTCGGTACCAGACTGATGGGTTGGACGACGTAATATCCATGTAGCATTTTAAGGTATCGATAACCCGTGTTTCATGGTTGGCTGCGTCCGCCTCTTCGATCAAGCGTGATGTACTATAAAGTCGCGGATTGCGCGACAAGACGGCTATTTTCAAGATGACTCCGGTGGTTGCTCTCGGCTGCCGCCGAGGATAAAAGAGTGACCAGGCGACACAATGACGCCTCGTTTAATGGCTGTTCTACCGACCAGCATGCGAAATAGCATGGTGTCTCGGTCTGTGAGTGTCATTTCGATGGTATGTGCTGTGCCATCTAACACCATGGTTGTGGCAATAACGGGTCGGGATTCTTTATGGCCTCCCGAGTCAGTGACAATACGCTCGTCGACGACCCGCGCCTCACAGATACGCACCGTATCAGTGTCTTTTTGTCGCGGGTGAACCCCAAAGCGAACCCACGCCTCGCCGTTACGCGTAAAACGTTCGGTTTCAAAAGCATGCAGCGCACTTGTGCGAGCACCTGTATCAATTTTTGCTTTGAGCCATGGGATACCAAGGTCGGGTAGGCTAACCCATTCTCGCCAACCTATACATTTTGCATCATTCATGTGTTTTTTTAACTGACAGCCCCAGCCCAATGCCGTAGTACTCGATCCCAATGTCCGCCATGTGCGCGGGGTTGTAAAGGTTTCTTCCGTCAACAATGACAGGTGAAGAAAGCCTTGACTTTATATCCTCAAAATCCGGTGACCAAAACATCTTCCATTCGGTACAAATTACTAAACAGTCAGCATTGTTGAGTGCATCCTCTTTTACGTCCGCGTAGATCATGTCGTCACGATGGCCGTAAATGGCTGCGCAGGCTGACATCGCCTCAGGGTCGTACGCTTGAACCTTACCGCCGCAGGCCCACACAGCCTCAATTAAAGCGCGGCTCGGTGCTTCGCGCATATCATCAGTATTGGGTTTGAAGGACAGCCCCCAAACCGCAACTGTTTTACCGTCAAGATTGTCACCAAAACGCCGTAACACTCTCTCGGGCAACTTTTGCTTTTGTTTCTCATTGGTGTCGTGGACAGCGGCCAAAATAGCGCTGCTGCAGTTTTCGCTGTCCGCAAGGTGCTTTAACGCGCGGACGTCCTTAGGGAAGCAAGACCCGCCATAGCCTGCGCCTGGGTAAATGAACTGATAGCCAATACGTGGATCGGATCCCATGCCTTTACGAACAAGCTCAATATCTGCGCCGACACTTTCGGCGATGTTGGCGACTTCGTTAATAAAGCTGATTTTTGTGGCGAGCATGGCATTGGCCGCGTACTTAGTCAGCTCCGCACTGCGCGGGTCCATAAACATGAGTTTTTCATGATTGCGGTTAAACGCCTGATACATGCGTCTAAATTCATCGATTGTCGCCGGCGAGCGCGCGCCCACAATAATACGATCTGGGCTCATCGCATCGGCGATGGCAGAGCCTTCCTTAAGAAATTCGGGGTTTGAGCAGACTTCGTAATCAACGCTTCGCTGCTGCGCGTCGAGCGCTCGAGCAATGCGTTGCTGGACTTGATCAGCGGTGCCGACGGGCACCGTCGACTTATTGACAATGACTTTTCGGTCATTCATGTGGGCCGCAATACTGTCGGCAACATCCATGACGTATTGAAGATCGGCACTGCCATCGTCACCAGCGGGCGTGCCCACACAAATGAACAGGTAGTCACTGTCTTGCACGGCTTGGCGGGCGTCGGTGGTAAATGTTAGCAGGCCCTGTTGGATACCGCTCCTTACTTTGCTCTCTAGTCCGGGCTCATAAAAGGGTATTTCGGCATTGCGCAGGCGCTCAACGCGCCGCGCATCGACATCCATACAAATAACCTGATGGCCTACATCTGCAAAGACGGCCGCCTGCACCAGCCCCACATAGCCGCTGCCAAAAATACTGATTTTCATCGGTTTCCTGCTTATTTTTTGAAGGTGAGGAGGATATGTCAAAAATATGAAGTAATTAAGACCTCTAAATCGGCATCTAGCTTACCCTGAAACTGCGTATGGGCTAAAATAAACGCTATCATTTGGGCTGCGCTTATAAAGCCAGCAAGTCTAGCCCTCCAAATTAAAGCAAGGACCTTGACCATGAACCAGGCGGCCAAACCACTGTCACAATTTCTTGATCGCGATAACCAGACCATTGAGAGCTATGATGCCGAGCTTTGGTCGGCAATGAGTGCAGAAGCTCGGCGTCAGGAAGAGCATATTGAGCTGATCGCATCTGAAAACTATGCGAGCCCTAGGGTAATGGAAGCGCAAGGTTCGGTGCTCACCAACAAATATGCTGAAGGCTATCCGGGCAAGCGCTACTACGGCGGCTGCGAGTACGTTGACATTGCTGAGCAGTTGGCGATAGAGCGAGCTAAGGAACTGTTTGGCGCCGACTATGCCAACGTTCAGCCTCACTCAGGTTCCAGTGCCAACATCGCTGTCTACCATGCACTTCTCAAGCCCGGTGATACCGTGATGGGGATGAGCCTCGCAGATGGCGGGCATCTTACGCACGGCGCGTCGGTGAGCTTCTCAGGGAAGTTTTACAATGCCGTTCAGTATGGCATTGACCATGATACCGGTCTTATCAATTACGATGAGCTTATGGCACTTGCGCTAGAGCATAAGCCAAAGCTGATCATTGGCGGCTTCTCGGCCTACAGTCGCGTGATGGACTGGAGTAAGTTCCGCGAGATTGCTGACGCGGTTGGCGCCTATCTTCTTGTCGACATGGCGCACATTGCAGGTCTTGTTGCTGCCGGCGTTTATCCCAGCCCCATACCCTATGCTGACGTTGTGACGTCGACTACGCACAAAACCCTGCGTGGCCCACGCAGTGGCATTATTCTGGCCAAATCAAACCCTGATATTGAAAAGAAATTGAATTCAGCCATTTTCCCCGGCGCCCAGGGAGGTCCTTTGATGCATGCAATCGCAGCAAAAGCGGTTGCCTTCAAGGAGGCTATGGATCCGTCCTTTGTGGACTATCAGAAACAGGTGATCGCCAATGCGCAGGCGATGGCAAAGGTGTTCATGGAGCGGGGTCACAAGATCGTTTCAGGTGGTACCGACAATCATTTGATGCTGCTTGATCTGATTGGTAAGGAATACACCGGTAAGGATGCGGATGCGGCACTGGGCGAAGCCTTTATAACAGTGAACAAAAATTCGGTTCCTAATGATCCCCGATCGCCATTCGTAACATCGGGATTGCGCTTAGGTACGCCCGCCATCACAACAAGAGGTTTTGGTGTAGCGGAGACCGAGGCCTTGACTCATTGGATGTGTGACGTGCTGGCTTCGCTTGAGGACGGCACCTCTGAGACAGTCATTCCGGCGGTGCGTGCAAAGGTTNTGGATGTTTGTGGTCGTTTGCCTGTTTACGGTAACTGATCTCACCGAGGCGCTCTAAACTATGCACTGTCCATTTTGTTCTACTGACGAAACCAAGGTCATCGATTCTCGATTGGTAGCCGAAGGTGATCAAGTGCGCCGTCGACGAGAGTGTTTAGAGTGTAAAGAGCGNTTTACTACCTATGAAGTGGCTGAGCTGGTTATGCCTCGGCTGATTAAACAAGACGGCAGCCGCGAGCCCTTTAACGAGGACAAACTTCGAGGTGGATTTTTAAGAGCGCTTGAAAAGCGCCCGGTGTCCGTTGAAGAAATCGAAACTCAGATCCACCAAATTAAGCACCGACTGCGGGCAACCGGAGAACGGGAAATCCAGTCGCGAGAGCTCGGTGAATTGGTGATGGCGGCGTTAAAGACGCTCGACCAAGTCGCTTATGTTCGGTTCGCCTCTGTGTACAAAAGCTTTCAAGATTTGGCTGAATTTCGTGATGCCATCGAGTTACTGGAGGCGGAGCCTCAGGGCTCTGACTAGGGTCGCGCGCTTCGCCGGCGAACCCCCTTCACTATGAAAAACCAAGACGAACAGTTCATGGCGCGCGCCATTGAAGTCGCCCAGCAAGGCAGGTTTTGGGCGAGCCCCAACCCGCATGTAGGCTGTGTTGTAGTGCGCGAAGGTCGCATTGTCGGGGAGGGCTTCACTCAACCGCCCGGCGGCAATCACGCAGAGATTCAGGCGCTATTGGATGCTGGTGACGCACGCGGGGCGACCGCATACGTGACATTGGAGCCTTGTGCCCATTTTGGACGGACAGGCCCTTGCGCTGATGCGTTAATTGCCGCAGGTCTGAGCCGCGTTGTTGTCGCAGTTGAAGACCCTTTTTACGCCGTATCAGGGCAGGGAATTGCTCGGCTGAGAGAGGCGGGGGTGGCAGTCAGTGTGGGCGTACTTGCTCACGAGTCACGAGCGCTGATTGCCGGATATTTATTACGTATTACCCGCGGTTGGGGGCGAGTTAGGCTCAAATTAGCGACGTCGCTAGATGGCCGAACAGCCATGGCGTCGGGGGAGAGCCAGTGGATTACAGGTCCGCAAGCGCGAGCAGATGTACAGCGATTACGCGCTGAAAGTTCAGTTATTGTGACAGGGATTGGCACCGTACTAGCGGACGACTGCGCCCTGACCNTACGCGCCGAGCAGCTGCCGCTTACGCCTGCGGAGTGCGATCGCGCGCTAACGCATGNGCCATTGCGCGTGCTGCTCGACAGTGAAGGGCGACTGCGTCAAGGCTCACAGATTATTTCGGATGCTGCACCGACCCTTATTTTTCACGCGGATAACACGGTTCCCGCGCCATTTCTCGCGACTATTCCAACGGTTAAGACGCAGCCTGTTTCCCGGGGCACCCATGGCTTAGATCTCCGCGCGATACTCACGCACTTAGGCGAGGAAGGAGCGAACGAGATACTCATCGAGGCTGGTGCTAC
>JGI26083J51738_10001169_pt1 | contig 14096 bp, 13 predicted proteins | sample SaaInl85LU_5_DNA_FD_51738 | JGI IMG/M metagenome (IMG submission 51738)
ATATGGCCAACCTCGGAGCCATTTCTGCTGCGGTCAACAGCGGCATGAACCTCATTATTTTTGACCGCGCCGTGACCAATGCCCAAACAATCCTACCGGGAACAGGTTCAACAATCACAGCGGTACGCGACTTTGCCAGCGGATCAGATGTTAACGTTGCCGCAGGCGCCCCCACGTCCTTCACCAACGGCGCAAACGGCGTAATTGACGATAGCACATTTGATGGCGGCAACTACTCAAACCACGGCTATGTCGAGCTTTCTTCGCTCCCACCTGGCGCAACAGCCTTGCTCACAACCAGCGACCCGACCCACATTGTCGCCTTCACATACCCCGTCGGCTCAGGCAACGTGTTCTATTCCACAATGCCAATCGATTACTATACAGGCCAAAACAACGCCGCAATCAGCCCCGCCGACATCTTCACGCTCTTTACCAATACACAGCAAACGGTGATGTGCTTTGCCGCAGGTACAATGATCGAAACCCTCCTCGGTCAGCGCGCCGTCGAAGACCTCCGGATCGGCAGCGCGGTCCAAATCCACGATGGTCGCATAGAGCGTATCCGCTGGATCAGCGCCTCCAAGATCAGCGCTTCCGACCTGAAAGAAAATCCAACGCTGCGCCCCGTGCGCATCACAGCAGGCGCCCTTGGCAATGGCTTACCCACGCGTGATCTCTTGGTGTCGCGTCAGCATCGTATGCTCGTGCGCTCCCGCGTTGCCGAGCGCATGTTTGGCGCCCGCGACGCTCTCGTATCCGCCATCAAGCTCACAGCTTTACCTGGCATCTACGTTGATGAAAGCGTGGAAAACGTCGAGTATTTCCACATCCTGTTTGATCAACACGAGATCATCTTGGCCGAAGGCGCCGCGTCAGAGAGCCTCTTCACAGGCCCCGAAGCGCTTAAATCCGTTCCCACCAAGGCCCGCGCCGAGCTGATGCAACTGTTCCCCAATCTCGCCCGCCTTGACTATAAAGCCACTTCCGCCGCGCACATCCCATCGGGCAAGCTTCAAACTGCACTCGTGGCGCGGCATCTGAAAAACGCGAAGGCGGTCTTTGCGTAAGATGCTTCGGGGCTCTAGCCCGCGCGCCATCTGGAGATAGCTTTTCGCTAACCAGCACATCCCCTAAACACCGCTTATCGCCGCTGGGTGGCCCATGTCGCTCAGCGTCTAAGCCAATACAAGACGATCTCATCCATCCGCACAACATGTTCAGTTATTGGATTATTCGTCTTTCTTCTTGTCCAAAAGATAGGCCACTCCGCCCACAGCGAGAAGATCAGAAGACCGATCCCCACAGGGACAGCCGATAGGCCCAGCGCATCGAACCGCGCCCAAGCTTCAAAGCCAATAAGATCGCCAAGGCTAAGGATTACGGCGAAAGCCACACAAATCCCGATGGTGAATACCACTGCTTTTCTAATCATACCTTGGCGTCTCCCGTGTTGGCTCATCCTGCGTAAGCGGTTTTGTCATGCTTTTCGACACTCTTTTCAAACCGCCGCATCCTATCCGCTTCCAGCTTGTTGCCCAAAACAATCTGCAGCACCCTTTGGTGCTGCAGACAGTCGATCCATGCCTTGCCAGTCTCCATAAGGCGCTCAGGCGTCTGACCTTTGGAAAGCAGCAGAGCTGTATAGTTAGTATACAACCACGCTTCGGATGCTCTCGCCTGAGTGCATGAGATCAAAGGCTTTGTTGATCTCTTCAAGTGGCATTTTGTGAGTGATCATCTCGTCGATCTCCACTTTGCCATCCATATACCAATCGACAATTTTGGGCACATCGGTACGTCCCTTTGCCCCGCCAAAGGCTGTCCCTTTCCAGACGCGGCCTGTCACAAGCTGAAACGGTCGTGTGCTGATCTCGGCCCCAGCAGGCGCAACGCCGATGATCACCGAAACGCCCCAACCACGGTGGGAGCATTCCAGCGCATCCCGCATAACTTTCACATTGCCTGTGGCATCAAAGGAATAGTCCACACCGCCGAAAGCGTCTTTCTCGGTTTTGGTCAATTCAACAATCGCCTCGGTCACCGTCTGACCCTCAAGTTTTGACGGATTCACAAAATCAGTCATACCGAATTTGCGTGCCATGGCTTCCTTGTCGTCATTGAGATCAACCCCAATGATCTTGTCAGCCCCCGCCATACGCAGCCCCTGGATCACGTTGAGACCAATGCCGCCAAGACCAAAAACAGCCGCAGTCGACCCGATCTCGACACCCGCTGTGTTGATCACCGCACCGATACCTGTGGTCACGCCACAGCCAATGTAGCAGATACTCTCAAACGGTGCGTCCTTGCGCACCTTGGCAAGTGCAATTTCGGGCATGACAGTATGATTGGCAAAGGTCGAACAGCCCATATAGTGGAAGATCGGCGTCCCATCGAGCATCTTGAAACGCGTGGTTCCATCCGGCATCAGCCCTTGGCCCTGCGTCCCACGAATGGCAGTACAGAGGTTCGTCTTTCCAGAGAGACACGCATGGCATTCACGGCACTCAGGCGTATAGAGCGGGATCACATGATCGCCAGGCACAAGCGTTGTGACGCCCTCGCCGACTTCAAGAACGATGCCCGCGCCCTCATGGCCAAGAATACTGGGAAAGAGCCCCTCGGGGTCGTCACCCGAGCGGGTAAACTCATCGGTGTGGCACACGCCTGTGGCCTTGATCTCGATGAGGACTTCGCCCCTCTTGGGGCCCTCAAGTTCGACTTCCATAATCTCAAGTGGCTTGCCTGCTGCAAGCGCGACGGCTGCACGTGTTCGCATGATGTGTCTCCCAAATATCTCGGCCAGAGCCTGCGGCAAACAGCACAGACTTGCAAGACTTAGGGGGAAACAGGGCACGCATATTCCCCTGATATCNAAGCCTGCGTCTTGCTACCAATCCTTAGAGATTGGGGAGTTTCTATTATGTATGTTTCACGTATCACCGCGGCACTTGCCGCAACCACTTTTCTAACGGCCTGCCAAATGAACGGCATGCTTGAGCAAAAAGATCCACTCATCCCAGCAACCACGCGTGCCGCCCTCGCCGACACATGCGGGGCTGGTGATCTGACCTTCATGGCTGGAATGCGCGTGGCTGAGGTCGAATTTGATACCGCACAGCGTCCCGTACGCATCGTCGGTCCAAAAAGTGCAGTCACCACAGATTACCAGCCCGAGCGCCTCAATGTTAAAATCGANGCCTCGGACCGGATCACTGGATTTAGCTGCGGCTGATCACTTCTTGATGCGATAGGCCTTGTGGCAGGCTGCACATGTGCCACCAAGGTCGCCCATGCCTGCCTGAATCCAGCCAAGATCACTTGTATCAAGCTCTTCGGCTGCAGCGCCCATCGCCTGTGCCTTCATCTCAAAATCAGCCCAGTTTTCCCAGATCGCAGGAAGCGCAGTTGATTTTGGGTCCATTTCTTGCGCCTCAAACGCCGCAGGTATTTTGGCAGCGTGATCAATCAGCGCCTGCCGCGCCTCGCCCGCCTTGTCGGCGTCAAACGCCATCTCGCCCTTGGCCATCGCGCCCAAAGTGCCCGTGGCAGCCTTAACGCCATCCATCAGCATCATCCGCGCCTTCACGGCCTCGTTTTCCACACCTTCGGTCATGGCAAAGCCCGTGCCCGCGATCGTTGCGCTGAGCGCCAGTGTCACAAAAAATCTTTTCATCAGTACTCTCCTGTTGGTNGCTTATATTACGCCACGGAACGCCAAACCGATCAAGACACGCTAATGTGAAGCGCAAGAAAGGCGCACTTTCACGCCTTCGCTTTCCCGCGTTTGCGCACTGGCGCAGGCCGCACCCGCGCCTCGATCATCTCATAAAGCGTCCCAGCAATATTCTTGCCGCTCGCGCCTTCGATCCCTTCTAGCCCTGGTGAGGAATTCACCTCAAGAACCTTCGGACCGTCACTCGCGCGCAAAAGATCAACACCCGCCATATGAAGTCCAAAAGCCTTTGTCGCCTTTAGCACCACATCGCGTTCTGCCTTGCTGATTTTCACAGCCTCCGCAGTGCCACCCCTGTGCAAATTGGAGCGAAAGTCACCCTCCGCACCCGTGCGCCGCATCGAGGCCACAACCTTACCACCAATCACAAAACAACGGATATCCTCACCCGCAGCTTCTTTCACAAAGTTCTGAACCAGAAAATTCGCTTTCAGCCCGCGAAACGCATCAATAACCGACTCGGCCGCCTTCTTGGTTTCCGCCAAGACAACGCCCTTGCCCTGCGTGCTCTCCAAAAGTTTCACAATCAGAGGCGCGGTCCCCACAAGCCCGACAATCGAGTTGGTGTCCTTCGGACTCGCGGCAAAAGCCGTGTTCGGCATCCCGATCTTATGTCGCGCCATAAGCTGATGCGCATGAAGCTTATCGCGGCTTGCCGTAATCCCCTGTGAAGAGTTCACACAAAANGTCCCGATNGTNTCAAACTGGCGCACAACAGCCGTACCATATGAGGTGATAGAGGCTCCGATCCGTGGGATAACTGCATCATAGCGGGCCAGCCGCTTGCCGTCATAATGCACCTCAGGCGCAAGCGCATTCAGCGCCATATAACAACGCGTTGTGTCGATCACTTCGACAACATGCCCCCGCTTCTCACCCTCTTCCACAAGACGGCGAGTCGAATAATTATCCTCACGGCTCAAAACAGCCACGCGCAGCGCCCGTTCTGGAGCTGTCTCGCGCACCCGCTTGCTGTGATACACATCATAGCTCAGCTCAGGCTGCAGAAACCGCTCCGTCGCTACGATACTGATATGGTCCTTAAGCGCCTGCCGCCCAAGCAACATACGGTTGCTCATGGTTGCACGGTTGCTCAGCGTAATCTCAATGGGCCAACGGTGACCGTTCACCAGCAAGTTTGTCTCGATAACATAGCGGTTCTCACTCTCCCCATTGGAGGAGGTCACTTCGCGACGATCCTTGATCTCGGCAGAACAGGCAAACACAATGTCTTCACGTCCCGGAACCGGGTGCACCATAAAACGCACCTTGGGCTTGGATGAAGCACCGAACACTTCAATATCATAGGCATGAAGTGCCGAGGTTTTCGCCCCTGTATCTACTTTAGCCTGAATCGCCGGCAAGCCGAGCTGGGGTAAAGCCACCCACTCTTCCCATCCGAACGACAAAATAGAANCACTCTTATCAAGACTCATGCGCTGCAATCCAATGTTTGAAAACGGCTGATGCCGAGCCTATAGCAATAAGGCTCTCAGACCAACTCGCGGCATTTCGCATAGTTTTTCTCACAGGGCTAGCCCCTAACGTCATCGGCTTCTCTCTTGGCAATCAGCTCTATTTCCTCCAAGACACAAAACTATGACACAAGAATTCTCCTTCTCCCTCGCCGCCACTTCGGGCAAAGCCCGCACTGGAACAATCAGCACACCGCGGGGCGATATCCGCACGCCAGCATTTATGCCAGTCGGGACTGCCGCAACAGTCAAAGCGATGATGCCCGAAAGCGTGCGCGCCACAGGTGCCGACATCCTCCTTGGCAACACCTATCACCTTATGCTGCGCCCCACCGCCGAACGCATCGCCGCTCTGGGCGGTTTGCATAAATTCATGAATTGGGACCGCCCGATTCTCACAGACTCGGGGGGCTTTCAGGTCATGTCGCTTGCAGACCTGCGCAAGCTTACGGAAGAAGGCGTGGCGTTCAAAAGCCACATCGACGGCTCCAAGCACATGCTCAGCCCCGAGCGCAGTATGGAAATCCAGCGCCTTCTCGGATCTGACATTGTCATGTGCTTTGACGAGTGCCCCGCATTGCCCGCAACAAGAGATGACATTGCCAAATCCATGGAGCTGTCCATGCGCTGGGCCAAGCGCTCACGCACAGCTTTTGGTGAGCGTCCCGGTTACGCCCTGTTCGGCATCCAGCAAGGCGGCCTCGAGGAAGACCTGCGCGCCCAATCCGCTGAGGCCCTTCANGACATAGGCTTTGAAGGCTACGCTGTNGGTGGCCTCGCAGTCGGTGAAGGTCAGGAGGCCATGTTCAACACCCTCGAGTTCGCGCCAGACCAACTCCCCACAGACAAACCACGCTACCTGATGGGCGTCGGCAAACCCGATGATATCGTCGGCGCTGTCGCGCGCGGTATCGATATGATGGACTGCGTCCTCCCCTCCCGCTCGGGCCGTACCGGTCAGGTCTTCACCCGTCTCGGCGTGCTCAACATCAAAAACGCCCGCCATCAGGACGACCCGCGCCCGCTCGACGAAAACTGCGGTTGCCCCGCGTGCAAGAATTACAGCCGCGCCTATCTGCACCATGTCTTCCGCTCTCAGGAAATCATCTCCTCGATGCTGCTCACATGGCACAATCTCCATTACTACCAAGACCTCATGGCAGGGATGCGTGCGGCGATCGCTGAAGATCGCTTCACCGAATTCGAGCGAGACTTTCACAGCACCCGCGCCCAAGGCGACATCGACCCCCTCTAATCTACCCTCTGCTTCCCCTTTCCTAAAATATCTCGGGGGTCTGGGGGCTGCCCCCCAGCGGGTCGAAGGGCGCGCAGCGCACTTCGAAACACACCCCGCATCAACGGGCCCCGTTAACCTGTCTCCAGAGGCCTTAACCCTTGGTTCAGAAAGCCAGCGCACCGCACGCCACATTAACACCCCGAAATCCCGTTTTGCCGGTGCACGGGTTGTGCACGCTTTTCACCCCCCTAGAATCACCCCCATTAACCTTTTCAAAGCAGGGCTTGATTCACGCGAAAAACGCGGCCACGCTAGTGGCATGAATATGGCATCCCACACGCCCTTTCCAATCGGCTCGCAAGTCGCCTTTCACCGTACCGAGCTCTCGCTTATCCTCGGCCTCTATGGCCGCATGGTGGCGGCAGGCGAATGGCGCGATTATGGTATCTCCTGCCTCAAGGATTACGCCGTGTTTTCGGTCTTTCGTCGGACAGCCGAAAACCCACTTTACCGCATCGAAAAGCACCCCAAACTGCGGCTCAAACAGGGACAATATTCAGTCATTGGACTCAACGGTCAGGTGCTCAAACGCGGCCATGATCTCAAAGCAGTCCTGCGCGTTCTGGAGCGCAAACTCATCCGCGCTGTCAGCGACTGAGGCGTATAAAAAAGGCCCGAATTCCACTCGGAATTCGGGCCTCTATCTTTACCTAAACTGCTTAAAAGTCTAGGTTTTCGACGCTTAGAGCATTCTGCTGGATAAACTCGCGGCGCGGCTCCACAACATCTCCCATCAGCTTGGTAAACAGGTCATCCGCTTCTGCCATATCCTCGACTTTCACTTGCAAGAACGTNCGCGCATCAGGGTCCAAAGTCGTTTCCCAAAGTTGGCTCGGGTTCATCTCGCCAAGGCCTTTGTAACGCTGTAGGGACAGCCCGCGTTCGCCCTCTTCAAGGATCGCTTTCAGAAGGTCCAAAGGCCCATAAATCATCTGGGTTCGATCCTTGCGCTCAAGCTTCGCAGGCTTGCCGTAGACCTCTTGCAANCTCTGGGTCAGCGTGCCCGTGCGCCGTGCCTCTCCAGAGCGCAGCATCGGCCCATCCAACGTACGGACTTCTTCGACACCACGCAAAATACGCGCCAGTCGNATGCCATGATCCTGCGTGATACGACCGTGCCAACCCTTCTCATATTCCAACGCAATAAGGTCCAGTCGCTTCGCAACCATATCGGCCACACCCTGCAAATCGCCTTCAATTGCACCGGGAACAAANGCCCCCGCAATCGCAGCTTGCTCAAGGATATGACGTGGGTAATGCGTTGGAAACGCATCCAAAACACGCCGCAGCTGGCGCGCTTCATCTACAACACGGATCAGATCCTGACCGGCCATTTCGGCCCCGTCACCTAGCTTCAAGACTGCCCCGTCAACNCCTTGCTGCACGAGGTAATCATCAAGCGCATTCTGGTCCTTGAGGTAGACTTCAGACTTCCCACGCGCCACTTTGTAAAGCGGCGGCTGGGCAATGTAGAGATACCCGCCCTCGATCAACTCAGGCATCTGACGATAGAAGAACGTCAACAAGAGCGTACGAATATGCGCNCCGTCCACGTCCGCATCCGTCATCAANACGATNTTGTGATAGCGCAACTTTTCAATATTGAATTCGTCGCGTCCAATCCCCGTTCCAAGCGCCATCACAAGGTTACCAATCTCTTGGCTTCCAAGCATGCGGTCAAAGCGCGCGCGCTCCACGTTGAGGATCTTGCCTTTAAGCGGCAAAATAGCTTGTGTGCCACGGTCGCGCCCAGTTTGGGCAGAGCCGCCAGCGGAGTCCCCTTCCACGATGAAAAGCTCTGTTTTGCTTGGGTCTTTCTCCGAGCAATCCTTGAGTTTTCCAGCGAGGAAATTCACGTCCATTGCCGTCTTGCGCCGCGTCAATTCTCGCGCCTTGCGCGCCGCCTCACGGGCATGAGCTGCTTCAACAATCTTGCCAACAATTGTTTTGGCTTGTTGAGGGTTTTCTTCAAACCATTCGGCAAGTTTGTCGCCCACCAGACTTTCGACAACTGGGCGCACTTCAGAGCTCACCAATTTATCTTTGGTCTGACTTGAGAATTTGGGATCGGGAACCTTGACGGAAAGCACGCAAGTCAGCCCCTCGCGCGCATCATCGCCCGTAAAGTTAATCTTTTCTTTCTTAGCTATACCCGATGATTGGGCATAGTTGTTGATCGTCCGCGTCAGCGCGCCCCTGAAGCCCGCCATATGCGTGCCGCCGTCGCGCTGCGGAATGTTGTTTGTGAAAGGAAGAACGTTCTCGTGGTAGCTATCATTCCACCACATGCCGACCTCGACGACGATATCGTCCTTTTCACCCATGATGTAGATCGGCTCTTCCATGACCGAACTCTTTGAGCGGTCAAGGTACTTAACGAATTCTTTTACGCCGCCGTCATAGTAGAGCTCTGTCTTGAGTGACTCAGCAGGACGCTCGTCTTCCAAGATAATACGCACACCACTGTTTAGAAACGCCAGTTCGCGCAAGCGTTTTTCCAAAACTGCAAATTCAAAATCAAGATTTGAAAACGTTTCAGTAGACGCAAGAAAGCGCACTTCCGTGCCGGTCTCGCCATTGAGCATCACCAACAACACGTAAGTGCTCAACAGTGTCGCCATGCGAAAACTTCGCGTAATGCTCTTTGCCATCACGCCAAACGCGCAACTCAAGCCAGACCGAGAGTGCATTCACAACCGAAACGCCTACACCGTGAAGGCCGCCTGAAACCTTATAGGAGTTGCTGTCAAACTTACCGCCCGCATGGAGCTGGGTCATGATGACTTCCGCCGCCGAAACGCCCTCTTCCTCGTGAATGCCAACAGGAACGCCACGACCGTTATCTCGCACGGAAACCGACGAATCCGCATGGATTTTGACGTTCACATAGTCCGCATGACCAGCCAGCGCTTCGTCGATGCCATTGTCAACCACCTCATAGACCATATGGTGCAGACCTGAGCCATCATCGGTGTCACCGATATACATCCCAGGGCGCTTACGGACGGCCTCCAACCCCTTGAGAACCTTGATGGAATCAGCGCCATACTCTTCGGGTTTCTGCTCGTTCTCTGACATTTACACGCTTCCTTTGCGATTTTGTCATTTTATACTGTTTATGGTGGGGAATGTCACGCGCAACCGCTATATTTTGAGCCATCATGGCCACTTAGATCAGAACAGCACAAAGCGGGCTAAAGTGCCGATAGCTTGGGGCAAATCAGCTCCAAAAGCCGTAATTTGGTCATAGTATTTTCCGCTCTTTGACGCAGTCTCTTGCGACGGTAAGGGTATGAAAAAACAGCGCCCCAAAACAACGCACGCCCCAGATACCTCCTCCTTCAAGCCCAAGAGGCCAGCCGATGATGTCCTTTGGTCGCCACTAGAAGGGTTGCTCCTCTGTGCAGCGAAAGTTGCTGTCTTTGCCTTCTTGCTGGGCCAAGGGCACTACGCATATGTCGCTTATCTCTTCGAGCCTGTTTTCGCCATTGGACTTCTCGTCATTTGTGGTCAATGGGCCTACAAAATTAGTCAGAAAAAGCGCTCAGCTCGCAACCAGCCTTGAGGTTCCGTCAGCGTCCTTCACTTCGATATGCTGAGCTCGGTCACCCAACTCAGTAAAAAGCTCTGGTCCTGTGCCAGTCATCCAGGCCTGCGCTCCCAAAGCGCAGATTTCATCATACAATGCGGCCCGTCGGTTCGCATCAAGATGCGCCGCGACCTCGTCCAAAAGAACGATAGGAGGCGCCCCTACATCCGCCTTGAGCGCGCGGGCGTTTGCTAGAATAAGAGAAATCAAAAGCGCTTTTTGTTCTCCCGTCGAACAGTCCTTTGCGGGCACACCCTTGGCTGCAAAAACACCATATAGATCAGAGCGATGCGGCCCAACCAAAGCACGGCCAGCGGCCATGTCCCGAAAGCGGCTTTCGCTCAAAGCTTCCTCAAGATCAGCGACCGTTCCAGGCATGCCGCCTTCGCTCTGAACCAACTCAAGATCCGCTGAAGGAAAGGCCGTCTCTGCGCCGTCTTGTGCGGCTCTAAGGCGTTCGAGCGTCGCAACCCTGTTGGCGTGAATGCCCGCACCACTCTTTGCCATCTTCGCCTCAAGAGCCGCATACCAGTGCGTATCACGGACCTCAGCCTTCAACAGCCTGTTTCGCTCACGCATGGCCTTTTCGAATTCAAGCGATAGATCTGAATGATCAGGGAAAAAACTCATGCTCATACGGTCAAGGAAACGGCGGCGTCCGTCTGCTCCTTCTATCCAAAGCCGGTCCATAGACGGGATCAGCCACACAACTCGTGCGATCCGCCCAAGTGCTGTCTGAGCAGCGGCCTTATCATCAATTCGGACAGACCGCGCCGCCCCGTCTTCAGAGCTGGTTTCGACTTCAAAGGTTCGGCCATCCTGCTCTATAAGCCCAGAAAGCTTCCAGCCTATATCCTCGGGCCGCTTTGCCATATCTCTAGCTGAGGCACGCCGCATGCCTCTCCCTGGAGAAAAAAGGGAAACGGCTTCAAGGATATTGGTTTTTCCAGCCCCGTTGGCCCCAAAAATAGCCAAAGGCCGCGCATCTATTTCAAGCTGCGCAGCCTTATGAGAGCGGAAATGTGAGAGCTTAAGTTTGGTCAGGGCAAGCGAAGCCATGAGTGCTTACCCCGCCACAACTCAAACGCGCATTGGCATCACGACATAGACAGCCGATGTATCATTGCCTTCGCGCATCAAAGTTGGATCACCCGAAGAGTTAAACAAAAATACCGCGTTTTCACGATCTACCTGATTTGCAATTTCGAGCAAATACTTGGCGTTAAAGCCAATTTCGAGGTGCTCGTCGCCATAGGCCACAGCCAGCTCTTCTTCGGCGGCACCNCTGTCAGGCGCGTTNACCGACAAGATCAACTTNTCTTCAGCAAGCGTAAGCTTCACAGCGCGCGAGCGCTCTGATGAAACTGTGGCCACACGATCAACAGCCTTGGCAAACTCGGCAGCATCCACTTCAAGCTTGCGGGTATTACCCTGTGGGATCACGCGCGTGTAATCTGGGAATGTCCCATCAATAACTTTTGATGTCAGCGTAATATCTGGCGTTGCAAAGCGGATCTTTGTTTCACTGACAGATACAGCGATTTTGGCCTCGTCATCGTCCAGAAGCTTGCGCAACTCACCAACCGTCTTACGCGGCACAATCACACCAGGCATCTCCGCTGCACCAGAAGGCAGCTCTGCATCAATACGTGCAAGACGGTGGCCGTCTGTTGCCACGCAGCGCAATACCTTGCCACCATCAGAATCTGAGATGTGCATATACACGCCGTTGAGATAATAGCGTGTTTCCTCAGTGGAAATCGCAAATTTGGACTTGTCAAAAAGCCGACGCAGCACGACTGCCGGCGCAGAAAAGTTCGAGCTGTATTCCGATGTTGCCATCACAGGGAAATCTTCTTTAGGCAATGTTGCCAAAGAGAAATTAGACCGGCCCGCCTCAACTGTGAGACGACCCTTGGCGCCATCGTCCGTGAGCGTCACAAGCGATCCATCGGGCAATTTCCGAACAATCTCATGGAGAAGTACGGCTGACACAGTTGTCGCTCCCGCCCGCTCAACTTGTGCATCGGCGCGATCGACCACTTCTATATCGAGGTCTGTGGCGCGGAAGCGTACATCACTGTCTTGCGCCTCAATCAGCACATTCGCCAGAATAGGGATCGTATTGCGGCGCTCTACGACCGACTGTGCTTGTGCCACAGCTTTCAAAAGTGCGGCGCGCTCTATGCTAAACTTCATCCCTAGCTCCTCTGTGCTGGCGGGACGAACAAATTAGCCCATCCCCCAGTCAACTCAAGTTCTTTCTTGTGTTGTCCACTGGAAAGCCAAAGGCGTCAAGCACCTAGGCCACTGCTCTTGCTTAAGCTTCCAATATGCGGCGCAGAATCTCGATGTCTTCTGCAAGCTGCCCATCCTGAGCACGCATATCCTCAATCTTGCGCACCCCATACATTATGGTCGTATGATCGCGGCCCCCAAAACAGCGGCCAATCTCGGGAAGTGAGCGGCTTGTCAGCTGTTTGCACAAATACATGGCAACTTGGCGAGGGCGCGCATAAGTGCGCACGCGCTTAGGCCCGATCATATCGCTCAAGCGTATATTGTAGTGCTCGGAAACTTTACGTTGAATCTCTTCAACCGAAATCTTGCGCTCAGAATTCCGCAGTACGTCCGCCAAGCAATCTTGCACCAACTCGAGAGTGATAGGTCGGCCAACAAGAGAGGCAAACGCAAACAACCGTGTCAGCGCCCCCTCAAGAACGCGCACATTTGTACTGATACGATGTGCAAGGAACTCAAGTACACCCGCGTCAAGAGACAGTTCGGGGTATTGCGCTTGCTGCACTTCTACTTTGGACTGGAGGATACCAAGCCGCAGTTCGTAATCGGTCGGGTGCAAATCCACCACAAGACCACACTGCAAACGGCTTTTTATCCGCTCTTCGAGATCCTTGATTTCTCCAGGAGCGCGATCTGCAGAAATAATGATCTGCTTACGTTGGTCGACCAACGCGTTGAACGTATGGAAAAACTCTTCCTGGGTACTGTCTTTGCCCGCGATGAACTGCACGTCATCAACCATAAGCACATCAACCGAGCGAAACAGCTCTTTGAAGTCCATCATTTTACGGTCGCGCAGTGCCTGTACAAAGCGATACATGAATTGCTCAGCAGACAGATAGACCACATTTAGATCAGGTCGGGAGGTTTGAAGCTCCCATGCAATCGCATGCATCAAGTGCGTTTTACCAAGCCCAACACCACCATACAGAAACAGGGGGTTAAACGTCACTGGACCACCTTCAGCTACGCGCTTCGCTGCCGCGTGGGCGAGCTCGTTGGGCTTGCCNACGACAAAGTTTGCGAACGTAAATTTTGAATCCAGTGGCGCGGCAGCAAAAGGAGCCTCGCGCTTTTGAGGGGCCGCTTCAACAAAAGCGCCTTCTGCAGCCGCGGCGCCTTCTGCCGGATTGGACACAGCAGGCGATTGGCCAACAGGAACAGTAAAGTGCACACGAGACACGTTTAATCCCATNCCCATCATCTGATACAGGATCTGGTCGCCAAAGTTTTGTTTAACGTAGTTTCCGAGGAAGGTCGTGGGGACATTGAACGTTGCAACGCCATCGCGGACATCATCAAAATCAAGCGGCTCAATCCAGCTTGAATAGTTGTTTTTGCCGACGGCTTTCAAAAGGTTGCCTTGCAGCATGCCCCACTGTTCATCAGTCATATTTGTCCCGTTTCGTCCCAAGCACTAAAATCTAGCGCGCATCTACAAATAAAATATCATTCGGGCCCCTGCAGCAGGACTCCTGAACGAGCGTTCACCTAAAATGCAGCCAATACTCTAAGCTCCAGCTGAAGCTGGTCCGAGTTCAAGGCGCCATTTTTACCTTTGGACATATGACCGGAGTTTAAATTCGTGGCTCCCATACCAAGACGGAAATTCGGTCTGTCCCCCCAAAGCGAGGTGAATCGCTGGATCGAAATTAGCAACATGCTGGGCGGCCTAGCAACTTATCTTCACTCTTG
>JGI26083J51738_10001171_pt1 | contig 14077 bp, 13 predicted proteins | sample SaaInl85LU_5_DNA_FD_51738 | JGI IMG/M metagenome (IMG submission 51738)
ATGAACATCAAGCGCGCAATGGACCTTGGCTCATACCGTGGTCTTCGTCACCGCCGCAACTTGCCTGTTCGTGGTCAGCGCACGCATACCAATGCGCGCACCCGTAAAGGCCCGGCGAAAGCAATCGCCGGCAAGAAGAAATAAGGGAGGGTTTAATCAATGGCACGTGATACAAAACGCACCAAGCGTAAGGTCTCCAAGAACATCGCCACAGGTGTGGCGCATGTTAACTCGTCCTTCAACAACACCAAGATCCTGATCTCGGATGTTCAAGGCAACGCAATTGCATGGTCTTCTTCAGGCACAATGGGCTTTAAAGGCTCACGTAAATCTACGCCTTATGCGGCGCAGATGGCTGCTGAAGATGCAGGCCGCAAGGCACAAGAGCACGGCGTCAAGACGCTTGAAGTTGAAGTTCAGGGCCCAGGCTCTGGCCGTGAATCAGCGCTCCGTGCGTTGGCGGCTGTTGGCTTCAACATCACGTCGATCCGTGACGTGACGCCNATGGCACACAACGGCTGCCGCCCACCAAAGCGTCGCCGCGTATAAGCAATCTACTCTTTGGGGCTGTGCATTCTGCGCGGCCCCATAACGTCATTTTAGCCTCGGGCGCGTGTGTCTTTAGGACATGGGACAACACGCAGGAATGGAGGGACGCATGATCCATAAGAATTGGCAGGAACTGATCAAGCCGACACAGCTTGATGTAAAGCCAGGCAACGACCCGTCGCGTCAGGCGACGCTGGTTGCAGAGCCGCTTGAGCGCGGCTTTGGTCTGACGCTCGGCAACGCCCTGCGCCGTATTCTGATGAGCTCGCTGCAAGGCGCGGCCATTACGTCGGTACAGATCGACAACGTATTGCACGAGTTCTCAAGTGTTGCTGGTGTGCGTGAAGACGTCACCGACATCGTCTTGAATCTCAAAGGCGTCGCCGTTCGTATGGACGTCGAAGGGCCAAAGCGTGTTTCTATCAATGCCAAAGGCCCAGGTGTTGTCACTGCTGGTGACATTTCCGACAGCGCTGGCATCGAAATCCTGAACCGTGACCACGTGATCTGCCACCTTGATGATGGCGCCGATCTCTACATGGAGCTGACTGTCAACACTGGCAAAGGCTATGTGGCTGCGGATAAGAACAAGCCAGAAGACGCACCTATCGGCCTGATGCCGATCGATGCGATTTTCTCACCTGTGAAGCGCGTCAGCTATGACGTTCAGCCCACACGTGAAGGCCAGGTTCTGGACTATGATAAACTCACGATGAAAATCGAAACGGACGGCTCAGTAACGCCTGATGACGCGATGGCTTATGCTGCACGCATCTTGCAAGACCAGCTTTCTATCTTCGTGAACTTCGATGAGCCTGAGGCCGCTGGCCGTCAGGAAGAAGACGATGGTCTCGAGTTCAACCCACTTCTCCTGAAGAAAGTGGACGAGCTGGAACTGTCTGTTCGTTCGGCAAACTGCCTGAAGAACGACAACATCGTTTACATCGGCGATCTGATCCAGAAAACCGAAGCCGAAATGCTGCGCACGCCAAACTTTGGCCGCAAGTCGCTGAACGAGATCAAGGAAGTGCTTTCGGGCATGGGCTTGCACCTCGGCATGGACGTAGAAGACTGGCCACCAGACAATATCGAAGATCTGGCGAAGAAATTCGAAGACGCCTTTTAAGACTTAGTAGGGTGCGCACTGGCTGCGCACCTTGCTCACAACTGGGCATACCGCCCCAAGGAGAGCGGCTGACACGCATCGGCCGCCAGACAAAGCAAAAACGCTCGTAGAGAGCACATTTAGGAGAAGACTATGCGTCACGCACGTGGATACCGCCGCCTGAACCGCACACATGAGCACCGCAAGGCGCTCTTTGCAAACATGGCAGGCTCGCTCATCGAACATGAGCAAATCAAAACAACTTTGCCAAAAGCAAAAGAACTGCGTCCGATCATCGAAAAGCTGATCACGCTNGGCAAGCGCGGCGATCTGCACGCGCGCCGTCAGGCCGCAAGCCAGCTTAAGCAAGATGCTTATGTTGCGAAACTTTTCGAAATCCTCGGCCCACGCTACAAAGACCGTCAAGGCGGCTATGTGCGCATCATGAAAGCGGGCTTCCGCTATGGTGACATGGCGCCAATGGCGATCATCGAGTTCGTAGAGCGCGACGTCAACGCAAAGGGCGCAAACGACAAAGCCCGCGTTGCTGCTGAAGAAGCTGCTGCCGAATAAGAATTTGCGCAATTGCGCATGAAGAAGCCCCTTGCGAGAGCAGGGGGCTTTTTTTGTGCGTGCTTGCAATCTGTCCCGCGGCTTCGCATATCATGGGGCAAGAAGGAGCCTGCCGATGTTGAGACTTTTTGTGATGATCGTCGCTTTGGGAGCGGCGCCTNTNCTGGCCGAAACNCGTGTGCCGACGAGCCAGGCCGAGATTGGCCTCGGGTTTGCGCCGCTTGTGAAGGCCGCTGCGCCCGCTGTTGTGAATATATACGTCAANCGCGTGGTGCAGACGCGGTCTAGNCCGTTTCAGAATGATCCGCTNTTTGCCGATATGTTTCGNAACTTTGGNGANCTGAAGCCGCGGGTCCAAAATTCNCTNGGCTCGGGGGTCATNCTGTCGAGCGANGGGTATGTGGTTTCAAACTATCATGTGGTGGGNGAGGCGACAGATATTCGCGTNGTGCTNAATGACCGCAGAGAATTTGATGCGCGGGTTGTTCTTGCTGATGAGGAAAGCGACCTGGCGCTNTTGCAGCTTGAGGACGCGAGNGGGATGCCGCATCTCAGCTTGCGTGACAGTGATACTGTCGATGTTGGTGAACTGGTTCTGGCGATCGGGAACCCGTTTGGNGTTGGGCAGACTGTCAGCTCGGGNATTGTGTCGGGCTTGGCGCGCTCTGGCGGGGCAATGGGCTCGGCGCGCGGGTATTTCATCCAGACAGATGCGCCGATCAATCCGGGTAATTCGGGTGGCGCTTTGATTGATGTGAACGGCGCTTTGATTGGCGTGAATACGCGGATTGTGAGCCGCTCGGGTGGCTCCAATGGAATCGGATTTGCGATTCCTGCGAAGCTTGTGAAGGCGTTCATGGAGCAGGCCGAGGCAGGCAACACGCGTTTTGAACGACCGTGGGCGGGAATCAACGGACAAGTTGTGGACGGCGATATTGCGGAGAGCATTGGGCTCGGGGTTCCAAGCGGGATTATGATCACTGAGATGCACCGCGAGAGCCCGTTCTTTAAGGCAGGGATCGCTGCGNGGGATGTTATTCTGTCAGTCGATGAGCAGGCTGTGAATNCGCCGTCTGAGATGATTTTCCGGATGAGCGTTGTCGGGATCGGTGAAGATGTGAAGGTNACATTTTTCCGTGAGCAGGAGATCGACAGCCGCGCTGTCACATTGATGAGCGCGCCAGATGTGCCTGCGCGCGCGCCTGTGGTGACAGGCGTTGAGACGCCGATGCCTGAGGTGACGTTGATCAATATCAATCCGAGGGTTTTGGCGCAGTTTGGCTTGCCTTTGTCTTCTGATGGTGTGGTTGTGGCCGAAACAGGGCCTTATGGCGCACGTGCGGGTCTGCGCGCGGGGGATGTGATTGCCGAGATCAACGGCGCGCGGGTCTCTGACACGGGCGAGGCGCTGCGAAAGCTTGAAGCCTCTGGCCGCTGGCTTGGTTTGCTTATTGTGCGGGGCGGTAAGCCGCTTCAGCTCAAGTTCAGGCTCTGAGATGGCGGATCTGTTTGACAGCGCGCCCGAAGGCGGCAGAGCGAAGGCGGGGCCACGCCCCTTGGCAGACAAGCTGCGGCCCAAGGTGCTTGGCGAAGTGATCGGTCAGCCTAAAGTGATCGGCCCTGATGCACCGCTGACGGTCATGCTGGCGTCAGGCACGCTGACCTCGCTTGTCTTTTGGGGGCCGCCTGGTGTGGGTAAGACGACGATTGCGCGGCTTTTGGCGGATGAAACCGATCTGCATTTTGTCCAGATCAGCGCAATCTTCTCGGGTGTTGCGGACTTGAAGAAAGTCTTTGAGGCGGCCAAGCACAGGCACGCCAACGGGCAGGGTACGCTTCTGTTTGTGGATGAAATCCATCGCTTCAACAAAGCCCAGCAGGACGGCTTTTTGCCCTTCATGGAGGACGGTACGATCCTGCTTGTCGGTGCGACAACCGAAAACCCGAGCTTTGAGCTGAATGCGGCTTTGCTGTCGCGGGCGCAGGTTTTGGTTCTGGAGCGCTTGGGGCTGGCTGATCTTGAGAAGCTTGCACAGCGCGCCGAGAAGGAGCTGGGACGGGCGTTGCCGCTTGATGGCCATGCGCGTGAGGCATTGCTTGAGATGGCCGATGGCGACGGGCGGGCTTTGCTTGGCTTGATTGAGCAGGTCAATGCGTGGAGCCTTACGGGGAAGCTTGACCGCGAGGCGCTGGCCAAGCGGCTGATGCGGCGGGCGGCGAAATACGACAAATCGGGCGATGAGCACTACAACCTGATTTCTGCGCTGCACAAATCTGTGCGCGGATCGGACCCAGACGCTGCGCTCTATTGGTTTGCGCGGATGCTGGAAGGCGGGGAAGACCCACGGTTTCTGGCACGACGCCTGACGCGNATGGCGGTGGAAGACATCGGGCTGGCAGATATGCAGGCGCAGGATGTTTGNTTGCAAAGCTGGCAGACTTATGAGCGCCTTGGGAGCCCAGAAGGGGAACTGGCGCTGGCGCAAGCGGTGATTTATCTGGCCCTCGCGCCAAAATCTAACGCCGCTTACGTCGCTTACAAGGGNGCGCGCAAGGAGGCCAAGCGCACAGGCAGTGAGCCGCCCCCCAAGCATATCCTCAATGCGCCTACATCGCTTATGTCGGATCAGGGCTATGGCGCGGGCTATGCCTATGACCATGATGCGGAAAACGGATTCTCGGGGCAAAACTACTTCCCCGAGACTATGAAGCGGCCTGTGCTGTATCAGCCTGTTGAGCGCGGCTTTGAACGCGAGCTCAAAAAACGGGTTGATTGGTTCGCAAAACAGCGGCTTTCACGGCAAAAAGCTGGCAAAACTTGACAAAGGGGCGCGCCCCTGAGACAGACCGCCCATGTTGACATCACTTTTACATGTAGCTCTTGGCGGGGCCCTTGGCGCGAGCGCGCGTTACTTGGTTGGCGTGGGGGCCGTTAGGCTTTTGGGCCATGGCTTTCCTTGGGCGACTTTGGTGGTCAATGTTCTTGGCAGCCTTGCGATGGGTGCGCTTGTGGTGCTTTTGGCCCAGAAGGATGCGACCCGCTTGGCGCCTTTGTTGATGACGGGGCTGCTTGGCGGCTTTACGACGTTTTCGGCGTTTTCGCTTGATGCCGTCACGCTCTATGAGCGGGGACAGGTCGGCGCGGCGGCGGGATATGTTGCGGTGTCTGTGGTGTTCTCGATCGGCGCGCTGTTTGCGGGTATGACCCTTATGAAAGGAGCCCTCCAATGAGCGGCGTTCAAATGATTACTGTAGAGGCTGGCGAAGGCGACCAGCGTCTGGACCGCTGGTTGAAGCGGCGCTTTCCGATGCTCAAGCAGGGGCAGATCGAAAAGATGTGCCGCAAGGGTGACTTGCGTGTTGAAGGTGGGCGGGTTAAGACCTCGACCCGCGTTGAAGAGGGCCAGAATGTGCGCATACCGCCGCTGCCTGAAACGCCCGCGCCTGAATATGAGCCACCGAGCAAAATTTCGGCGGCTGACACCAAGATGATCCAGTCTTGCGTGATGTATAAAGACGATCAGATGATCGTTCTGAACAAGCCGACAGGGCTTCCGACGCAGGGTGGCTCAAAGCAGCTGAAGCATGTCGACGGGTTGGCCGAGGCTTTGAAGTTCGGTTTTGACGAAAAACCACGCCTTGTGCACCGTTTGGATAAGGATACCTCGGGTATTCTGGTTCTCGCGCGTACGCGGCTTGCTGCGAAAGCACTGACCGAGGCGTTCCGCCACCGTGAGACTCGTAAGATCTACTGGGCCGCTGTCGCAGGTGTACCCAATCCGCGCATGGGCATGATCCGCTGGGGGCTTGTGAAGGCGGCGGGCCATGGCGCTAAGGGCGAGGGCGAAAAGATGATGTGTGTGCATCCGCGCGCCGTGGACCGTACGGAAGGCGCAAAGCGCGCACAGACTGATTTTATGGTTCTGGAAAATGCGGGCCAGCGTTGTGCTTGGGTTGCGATGGTTCCTGTGACGGGACGTACGCACCAGCTTCGAGCGCATATGGCTGAACTTGGGCATCCGATCATTGGTGATGGAAAATATGGCGGCTCGAGCCAAGAGAACCTTGGTGACGGCTGGGGCGCACAGCTTGGCGGCGGGCTGAGCAAAAAGCTGCATCTTCACGCGCGCTATTTGCGGATCGAGCATCCAGAGACACGCAAGGTGATGGAATTCCGTGCGCCTTTGCCTGAGCACATGGAAGAGACATGGGACACGTTTCAGTGGGTTGAGAGCGATGCGCTGTCTGATCCGACTGAGGAGATGTCATGAGAGTAGTGATCTTTGATGTCGATGGAACGCTCGTCGACAGCCAAGATGATATTTGCGCCGCCATGGGCGCGGCTTTTGCGAGCGTGGGTGCGGATGTGCCGAGCCGCGCAGAGATCTGCTCGATTGTCGGGCTGTCCTTGCCTGAGGCGATGGCTGTGCTTGCGCCTGAACGTGCGACCGATCATGTGGCGCTCGTTGAGGGCTATAAGGCCTCCTATATGAGTCTGCGGGCAGAGAAGGGGACGGCCGAATCGTCTCCGCTATATGACGGGGCTTTGGCCGCTTTGGAGCGCTTGCGGGCGGAGGATGAAACGCTTTTGGCCGTGGCGACAGGCAAGTCGCGGCGCGGGCTAGACAAGCTTTTGCAGGGCCATGGGCTAACGGGGTATTTTGTTTCCGAGCAAGTGGCGGATTTTCATCCATCCAAGCCGCATCCTGCGATGCTTGAGGCTGTGTTGCAGGACACGGGGCTTGCACCGCATCAGGCTGTGATGGTGGGCGACACCCGATTTGATATGGAAATGGCGCGGGCGGCAGGGATTGCCACTGTTGGTGTGCGGTGGGGCTACCATGCCCCTGAGACACTGGGCGCGGACAGGCTGATTGGCCATTTTGACGAGCTTTATGACGCGGTAAACGTGCTGTTGGGAGTATCTGCATGAGCGAATGGAAAATGAAGCGCTTTTGGAGCGAAGTGACGCCGAAGCCCGTTGAGGCTGGATTTGCTATCGAGCTTGACGGACGAGGCGTGAAGACGCCGGCCAAGACGGCTTTGATTGTGCCGAATGCCGTTCTGGCTGAGCGGGTCGCGCAAGAGTGGCGTGCCGTTGAGGCCGAGATTGACCCGTCAAAAATGCCCTATACCCGCTCCGCCAATGCGGCGATTGATAAGGTGGCCGTGCAGCATAGCGAAGTGGCGGGGCTGATCGCTGATTATGCGGGCACGGACCTGCTTTGCTATCGCGCCGAATCGCCTATCGAGCTGCAAGAGCGTCAGGCCGCCGCATGGGACGACGCTTTGGATTGGGCGCGTGAACGGTTTGGACTTGAGCTGTCGATTGCGACGGGTGTGATGCCAGTCAAACAGGCGGACGCGAGTCTTGCACGGGCGCGTGAGCTCTGTGAGGCGATGAGTGCGTTTTCTTTGACGGCGTTTCACGATCTGGTCAGTATGAGCGGATCTTTTGTCTTGGGGCTGAGGGCGGCAGAGGGCTGTGATACGGCTGAAAATTTATGGAANACCTCACGAATCGACGAAACTTGGCAGGAAGAGCAATGGGGTGTTGATGATGAGGCCAGCGAAATGGCAGCGCTCAAGATGACTCAATTCCGACATGCCTATGCGTTTTATCATGCATGCGTAAGGCCTTGAGAAGCCAAGCTTAACGCTAGGGAAATCAAGAGAAAATCGAACACCTGTTAAGGGTATTTTTACATTTCACAGGCTTGACCTTTGGCTTGAAATGCGACCAAACTCGTCGCCACTGGAGAGGCAGCTCTCCGAAAAACCAACCCCGGTTTGGGAGAACTGGGATAAACCGTCTGCTCAAAGGCGGACAATAGGAAGAGGTAATCATGAAAAAAACCGTATTTCTTGGCGCACTGACAGTCGCGGGCCTCGCGGCTGGCGTTGCAGCNGCTGGCACGCTTGACGATGTTAAAGCGCGTGGCAAGCTGAACTGTGGTGTGACCACTGGCCTCGTCGGCTTCGCGGCTCCAGACGCCAATGGCGAATGGAACGGCTTCGACGTTGCTGTATGCCGCGCTGTTGCGGCAGCGACACTGGGTGATCCTGCGGCTGTAGAATTTGTACCGACAACAGGCAAGACACGCTTCACAGCGCTTGCTTCGGGCGAAATCGACATGCTGGCACGCAACACCACATGGACATTCTCACGCGATGTTGACCTGAAGTTCACTTTCACAGGTGTTAACTACTACGACGGTCAAGGCTTCATGGCTCCTAAGGCACTGGGCGTAAGCTCGGCCAAAGAACTTGATGGCGCGACAGTATGTATCCAGACAGGTACAACAACCGAGCTGAACCTCGCGGACTTCTTCCGTGCGAACAACATCAGCTACCAGCCAGTGCCAATCGAAACAAACTCGGAAGCACANCAGCAGTACCTTGCTGGTGCATGCGATGTTTTCACAACAGACGCATCAGGCCTCGCGGCGACACGCGCTACATTTGAAGCGCCTGGCGACCACGTTCTGCTGCCAGAAATCATCTCAAAAGAGCCACTCGGCCCACTCGTTCGCCACGGTGACGATGAGTGGAGCGATGTTGTCCGTTGGACACTCAACGCTCTGATCACGGCTGAAGAGCTCGGTGTGACATCAGCCAACATCGGCGAAATGTCAGCGGCCCCAGGCGGCAACCCTGAGATCAACCGTCTGCTCGGCACAGAAGGCAACCTGGGCGAAATGCTCGGNCTGTCAGCTGACTGGGCTGCCAAAGCCATCATGGCAAGCGGCAACTACGGCGAGATCTTTGAGAAGAACATTGGTGAAGCGACACCAATCGGTCTCTCACGTGGCCTCAACGCACAGTGGACAAACGGTGGTCTTCTCTACTCACCACCCTTCCGCTAAGACCTGACCGGAAAGGGCGCGGAACTCCGCGCCCTTTTCATATCCGCTACGATCACAAAAATAAGAAACTGGTCTCTCACCGCGCAACGACGCGACTCTTGAGGAGAGCCAGCCAACCACGGGGACGTCCTAGATGACGACACTTACCGATCCTCCAGAAGGTGCGTTTCGGCTTTCAATGTTGCTGAACGACACGCGCTATCGGTCTTATACTTTCCAAGGCATTGCACTCGTTTTGCTGATCTCTGTTGTGGTCTATCTGGCCAACAACGTGATGACCAACCTGCGCGACTTGGGTCTCAACATCAGCTATGAGTTTTTGGGAAGCCCTGCGGGCTATGACATCAACCAAACGCTGATTGGCTATGATAGCCAATCCACCAATTTGCGTGCCGCTTTTGTCGGGATCATCAACACGATGCTTGTTGCTGTGCTGGCATGTACAACAGCGACCTTCTTCGGTGTGATTGCTGGTGTTCTGAGGTTGTCCAACAACTGGCTCGTTCGAAAGCTTATGGCTTTTTATGTGGAAATCTTCCGCAACGTGCCCGTACTGATCTGGATCATCATCATCTTCACTGTCCTGACGGCTGTTTTGCCAGGTTCGCGCGCCTATCTCGGCGCGGAGCCAGAGAAAGAGCTTTTTCTAGGATATTTTGCGTTTACCAACCGTGGCGTTTACGCGCCTGCGCCGATTTGGAACGCGGGCTCTGGTGTCGTGATTGCTGTGTTTATCGCGTCAATCATCGGAATTTTCGCCTACCGCCGCTATGCAAAGAACCTGCTCTACGCGACAGGCAAGCTTCTTCCAACAGGATGGCCGACACTGGCAATTCTGATTGTACCGACAGTTCTGGCGTTTTTCATNATGGGTCAACCGATCGGCCTTGATGCACCTGATCCTTTGGCNAACCGCTTTAACCTGAAAGGTGGCATCCAAATCGGTGCGCCATTGATTGCGCTTTGGTTCGCTCTGTCGATCTATACGGGAGCGTTCATTGCGGAAAACGTGCGGGCTGGTATTCAGGCTGTGTCAAAGGGGCAAACAGAAGCGGCTGCGGCTCTCGGGCTACGNTCGGGGCGGATCATGAACCTTGTGGTTCTGCCACAGGCGCTNCGNGTGATCATTCCACCGCTGATTTCGAACTATCTCAATATCACCAAGAACACATCGCTCGCGATTGCTGTGGGCTATGCCGATATCACTGCGACTTTGGGGGGCATCACGCTCAACCAGACCGGTCGTGCGATTGAATGTGTGTTGCTCTTGATGCTCTTCTATCTTGTCATTTCGCTTGGGATTTCAATGTTGATGAACGTCTATAACAACGCCATGAAGCTGAAGGAGCGCTGAGCCATGTCAGATAAACGTGCAGACTCTGTCGCCTTTGTGCGCGAGACTTTCTTGGCGGAACAACCCGCTCCCGCATCGGCGACGGGTGTTGTCAGATGGTTGCAAGACAATTTGTTCCCAACATGGGCCAACGGATTGCTCACGATTGTATCGCTCTATGTGATCTATTTGCTTGTGTCATCGGCGGCGCCGTGGATGTTCAACGGGTTGTGGAACACGCAGAGCCTTGCTGAATGCCGCGAGGTTCTGGAGGGAGCTACGGGAGCTTGCTTCTCGGTTCTGACAGAACGCTGGAACCAGCTTCTCTTTGGTTTCAAGTATCCACCAGACCAATACTGGCGTCCGACGCTGGCCTTTGTCTTGATGTTCGCCGCACTTGCGCCTGTTCTTTTCTTTGACTTGCCACGCAAGCTTTTGATCATCACTGCGCTCTTCCCGTTTACGGCCTATTGGCTGATCTGGGGCGGTACAATCTTTACGCCGCTGCTTGCGCTCTTGGGCGTGGTTGCCGGCTATTTGGTCTACGCGCGCTTTGTCAAAGGGAGCTTTGCAACGGGTGCTCTCGGTGGCGTGGCAGCAGCCATAGCTGTTTGGACAATTGGCGGCGCATTGATCCCTGACGGGGCCAACGATACGGCCATGTTGTCTGCCGTCCCAAGCCGCGACCTTGGCGGGTTCATGCTCAACATGATGCTGGGCCTTACCTGTGTGTCGCTCTCGGTTCCGATCGGGATTGCGCTGGCCCTCGGGCGTCAGTCGAGCTTGCCGCTGATCAAGATCATCTGCGTGGTGTTCATTGAATTCATTCGCGGTGTGCCTTTGATCACGCTTTTGTTCGTGGCCAACGTGATGCTTGCGTATTTCTTCCCGCCGGGCTCTGGCGTGGACCTCTTCTTGCGCGTGGTGATCATGATCACCATGTTCTCAGCGGCCTATATCGCTGAGGTGATCCGAGGTGGCCTCGCGGCTTTGCCAAAGGGTCAGTATGAGGCGGCTGACAGTCTTGGCCTTGATTATCCGCAAGCCATGCGCCTGATCATCCTGCCGCAAGCGCTCAAGATCTCCATTCCGGGGATTGTGAACGTGGCCGTGGGCCTCTTCAAAGACACAACACTGGTGTCTGTGATTTCTATGTTCGACCTTGTCGGCATGATCCGCGGACCCATTCTTGCCTCAACCGAATGGAACGGCATTTACTGGGAGCTCTTCATGTTTGCTTCCGTCCTGTTCTTCATCGTTTGCTACGGCATTTCACAATATTCGCAGTGGCTCGAACGCCGTCTTGCGACAGATCACCGTTAAAGGGAGGGTTGGGCAATGGCCGAGACCGCACAGATGAAAGTTTCCGACGAAGTCGCGATCAGCATCGAAAATATGAACAAGTGGTATGGCTCGTTTCACGTGCTACGCGACATTGATCTGACGGTGTATCAGGGCGAGCGTATTGTGATTTGTGGGCCGTCAGGCTCGGGCAAGTCAACGCTGATCCGCTGCATCAACGCGCTGGAAGAGCATCAGAAGGGCAAGATCGAAGTTGATGGCACATTGCTGTCTTCGGATCTCAAAAACATCGATAAGATCCGCTCGGAAGTGGGCATGTGCTTTCAGCACTTCAACCTCTTCCCGCATCTGACGATTTTGGAGAACTGCACGCTGGCGCCGATCTGGGTGCGTAAAACGCCCAAGAAAGAAGCCGAAGAGATCGCGATGCACTTCCTTGAGAAGGTGAAGATTCCTGATCAGGCTAACAAATATCCGGGTCAGCTTTCGGGCGGGCAGCAGCAGCGGGTTGCGATTGCACGTTCGCTCTGCATGAAGCCACGGATCATGCTGTTTGACGAACCGACATCAGCGCTTGACCCAGAGATGATCAAAGAAGTTCTCGATACGATGATCGAGCTGGCAGAAGAGGGCATGACCATGCTCTGCGTGACTCACGAGATGGGTTTTGCCCGTCAGGTCGCCAACCGCGTGATCTTCATGGACCAAGGCCAGATTGTTGAGCAAAACGAGCCTGAAGAGTTCTTCAACAATCCTAAGTCGGACCGTACACAACTCTTCTTGAGCCAGATTTTGGGTCACTAAGACCAGTGAACACGATATGAAGAGGGCGGGAGCGAGCTTCCGCCCTTTTTTCTTTGCCTCTATACAAGCGGTGCAAAAGGCTTTAAACGCGGGCGCTTGATCAGACCTTTAGCCCAAAGCAGGCCCTCCCTTGAAAAATGCACTCTCCCAAGCGCTTGAAACGCGCGGATATGACACGCTCACACCCGTTCAGCTCGCTGTCACCCAACCAGACCTAGAAGGCAGAGACATGCTCGTCTCGGCGCAGACGGGTTCGGGCAAGACCGTGGGCTTTGGCCTCGCGATTGCTGGCTCGGTTTTGGGCGAGGCTGAGGCCTTTGGCCCCGCGTCCGCCCCTCTGGCCTTGGTTATTGCGCCGACGCGCGAGCTTGCCTTGCAGGTGAAACGCGAGTTCGTTTGGCTCTATGGCAACACAGGAGCCCAGATTGCTTCGACTGTTGGTGGCATGGATATGCGTGACGAACGCCGCGCACTGGACCGCGGCGCGCATGTTGTTGTGGCTACGCCAGGCCGTCTGCGCGACCATATCATGCGCGGCAGCATTGACCTCTCAGAGCTGAAGGCCGTCGTACTGGACGAAGCTGACGAAATGCTGGACCTTGGCTTTCGTGAAGATCTTGAGTTTATTCTCTCTGAAGCCCCTGAAGAGCGCCAGACCTTGCTCTTCTCGGCGACTGTGCCTGCGGCGATTGCCAAGCTGGCGAAGAGCTACCAGAAAGATGCTGTGCGCGTTGAAACTGTTGCTGAGGAAAAGCAGCACGCCGACATCACTTATGAGGCACTGAATGTGTCGCAGCGCGATGCGGAAAACGCGATCATCAATGTGCTGCGTTATCACGAAGCGCCTAATACAATTATTTTTGGCAATACCCGTGCAATTGTGAACCGTCTGACGACGCGCCTTTCAAACCGTGGCTTTGCTGTTGTGGCGCTGTCTGGTGAATTGAGCCAAGCGGAACGCACTCACGCTTTGCAAGCGATGCGCGACGGTCGTGCGCGGGTATGTGTGGCGACAGACGTTGCTGCGCGCGGGATCGACTTGCCCAAGCTTGACCTCGTTATTCATGCTGAGCTTCCGAACAACCACGAAACGCTTTTGCACCGTTCAGGCCGTACAGGCCGCGCGGGGCGCAAGGGTACGTCTGTTCTGATCGTGCCACCGAAGACCCGCAAAAAGGCGGAGCGCCTTTTGAGCTGGGCAAAATTGACTGCCAACTGGGCAGAAGCGCCATCAGCGGACGCGGTTCTTGAGCGCGACGCCGAGCGGATGCTTGCGGATCCTGCATGGCATGAAGCCGTGCCTGAGTCCGAGGCTTCGCGTGTGGCTATGTTGGCTGATGCCTTTACAGCTGAGCAGCTGGCAGCGGCATATTTGCGCCTCTACCAGCAGCATCACTCAGCACCTGAAGACCTTGCGAACTCTGGGGCCTCCGAGCCGCGCGCTCCGCGTGAGCCTTTTGGGCCGAGCGTCTGGTTTGCTTTGGCGGGGGGCAACAACGGCGGAGCCGAGCCACGCCGTGTCTTGCCAGCGATCTGTACGGCAGG